>OHIX01000492.1_pt1 | contig 12317 bp, 10 predicted proteins | sample 1568391 | NCBI WGS metagenome assembly OHIX01 (sample SAMEA3879541, study PRJEB24766) | human gut metagenome | biome: human-associated habitat; feature: feces | place: USA | collected 1985/1987 | reverse complement strand
ATCGGCTGAAGCAGCAGCTCCCGCAGAGGGAGAAGCTCCTGCCGAGGCATAGTTACAACCGTTATGTTGTTGTCGGTTGCGCGCGTGAGTAAACTCTTCGGAGTTGAAGGTGGGGTTTTACTGAATCTCTACACGACGTTTCCCGATGACTTCTCAACAGAGGAACCGCTGTTCGTGAAGATCGATTCACTGGCGGTTCCTCTTTTTTGCGACCGCTTCGAACGGAGGGGCAAGACCAACGCATTGGCGACATTCGCGGATATCGACTCCGCTCGTCGGGCGGAAGAGTTTATCGGGCGGGAGTTGTACCTCGAGCACGAGGACGACGAAAACGATGAATTCTACCTGGAAGATTTGATCGGATTCCGGGTACGGATCGGTACGTTGAAAGGCGAAATCACGGATTATTACGACAGCGAGGCCAATCCCCTCTTCGAGGTGGAGATCGGCGGCAAACGGATCCTGGTTCCGGCGGTCGAGGAGTTCATCGCAGGCATCGATTTCGAGGGCCGTACGGTGAAGATGGTACTGCCCGAGGGACTGATCGAACTGTAACGAGAATCGGTGGAAAACCGGTGCTTCCGTGACCGGATATTTCCGGCAAAACGCGCCTTTCGGTGCGGTCGAAAAGTAAAATTTGCGCAAAAAGTATGGCACGTGTGGTTATCGGACTCTCCGGCGGCGTCGATTCGTCGGTAGCGGCCTACCTGCTCCAACAGGCCGGGCATGAGGTTATCGGACTCTTCATGATCAACTGGCACGACACTACGGGTACGCTCGAAGGCGACTGCCCCTGGCACGACGACCGGCTCTTCGCCGAACTTGTCGCGCGGCGGCTCGACATTCCGTTCCATACGGTCGATCTCTCGGACCAGTACCGTCGCCGGGTGGTGGACTATATGTTCTCCGAATACGCGAAAGGGCGTACACCCAACCCTGACGTGCTCTGCAACCGCGAAATTAAGTTCGACGTTTTTCTGAAGGAAGCCCTCAAGCTGGGTGCCGATTTCGTGGCTACGGGACACTACTGTCGCAAGGCCGAAGAGACGGCACCCGACGGTCGGACGATCTACAAATTGCTCGCGGGAAGTGATCCTAACAAGGATCAGAGTTATTTTCTCTGCCAACTTTCGCAGGAACAGCTTTCCCGGGCGCTGTTTCCGGTCGGCCACCTGCTCAAACCCGAGGTGCGACGCATCGCCGAGCAAATGAAGCTCGCCACGGCCAAACGCAAGGATTCGCAGGGCATCTGCTTCGTCGGCAAGGTCGATCTGCCGGTCTTTCTTCAACAGAAGCTCGAAGCGAAAACCGGCAATGTCCATGAAATCAAGTCCGACTGGTCCAAATACGGCCAAGCCGTCTCACTCGTCGGCAAAACGGAGGAGGCAGGTATGGGCACGGCGGAGCGAACAGTCGCGGATAAAAGCGCCATTCCTTCCGGTATGAATCCCGCGAATACGGATTCGACGGAATGTCCGAACCCGGCGACAGCTCCGACGGCAACCGCTGCGAAGCGTTCCTCCATGCCGACGGATGCGGAGCTGGCCGCACTTGCTGCTCCTTACCGTTATACCGTGCGCGACGGTAAAAAAATCGGACAGCACAACGGAGCTCACTTTTATACCATCGGCCAACGCAAAGGGTTGGGGATCGGCGGCCGCAAGGAGTCGCTTTTCGTACTGGCAACCGACGTGGAGCAGAACGTGATCTACGTCGGCGAGGGGGACGACCATCCGGGACTTTACCGCCGGGCCTTGCGGATCGCTCCCGGCGAGCTGCACTGGATCGACCCGCTCCGGGAATTGAAAACGGGCGAAAGCCGTCGTTTCGATGTCCGTATCCGTTATCGCCAGCCGCTGCAAGGAGCGGAACTCTTCATCCGTTCGGACGCGGCCTACCTGCTTTTCGACGAACCTCAGCGCGGAATCACGCCGGGACAGTTCGCAGCCTGGTACGATGGCGATGAGCTGGTCGGATCGGGCGTCATCGCCGAATAACCGGACTTCCCCCGATAGCGTCCAAGCGACCGCCGCAGAAGAAGAAGCTCATAAACACGGGCCATTTTACCGAAACCCCGGCAAAACAGGCGACAAACAGTCTTCACAACCCTCCGCTCCACGCTCAAATACAGGCAGCCATCACGTACCGTACCGGCCGATTTCCGACAAGCATTTCCCTCCCAAGCCCCTTTCCACAAGGAGGCAAAAGAAAGGGACAGCCCAGAACACGCCCCCGGCGAACGATGACAAACAGCCTCGGGAAACAAGTCTGAAACCCGAACCCAATATAATCGCCATACTTGTTGCGGCAATCGGAATTATCCCCCCGCTTCCTCGATCGTCCGCGAAAAGGGAACGGGAAGACGGTTCACCGAGCATCGAGCGCCTTCGGGATCGCGGTTTTCTGGTGCTGACCGATCCCTCGCAGCTCGATACCTTGAGCCGGGGACCTGTGATGGGATTCTTTGCCGACGGTCACCTGCCGAAAATGTCGGAGGGGCGGGGCGATTATCTGGAGCGGGCGACCCGCAAGGCGCTGGAGATTCTGTTGCGAGAAGCCGGCGAGCGCGATCGGGGCTTTGTTCTGATGGTCGAAGGATCCCAGATTGATCTGCGGGCTCACGATAACGATGCCGAAGGCGTCCTGGCGGAGATGCGTGATTTCGACCGGGCGGTTGCCGCTGCGATGGATTTCGCCGACCGGCATCCCGGGACGCTCGTGGTCGTTACGGCCGATCACGAAACGGGCGGTCTTTCGATTCCTTCGGCCGATGTCGATTTCGAGCACGAGGAGGCCGGGATCGAGTACCGTTTCAGCACCGGCGGACATACGGCAGCGATGGTGCCCGTCTATCTGTACGGGACAGGCGCCGAACGGATTAACGGCGTACTGGACAACACGGAACTGGCCCATATGTTGAAGCGACAGGTATTGCCGGATAACAGACGAAGTGTGTCGGCAATGAAAATTAAATCATCAAAGATTATTCATTTAATTCATAAAACAGTTCGCTCCTATTTCTGTCAAGCCTGTAGGTAATTGGTTTTGTCCTTTGTCGGGTAAAGAACGTGAATGATAATCTAAATTTGTTTCTGATTATATATTACCTCCACTATTCCATTGTATTTCTTAGTTTCAACCAAAGTCAAGTCAATCTTTCGGGTAAAACCACCAAATAAACTGATGCCTCCACCCAAAATAACCGGAATGACAACCAGATGATAAGTATCTATCAGATTATTTGATATGAGTTGCTGCGCCACCTCTGCACCTCCGCAAATCCAAATGTTTTTACCTGATTTCTGCTTCAACTCTTCAACAAATCGGCACACATCTATATTCTTGAAACAGATATTTTTTGTGTTGTCAGTTTCTTTGTGATGGGTCAAGACGTAGGTCGTTGCTCCCTCATAGGGCCATCGGTCGGGTGAAAGTTCGGTCACAATTTGGTTGTAGGTCTTTCTTCCCATAATGACCATATCCACGCCACTGAAGAATGGTGTAAAGGTATCTTCCATCTCTACGTTTTCATCATGTCCGCCTATCCAATCAACGGCACCTTTGCCATCAGCGATATAGCCATCCAAACTGACGGCAATATAAAGTATTACTTTTCTCATAGTCTGTATCATTATTGTTAAAGAGGTAATACCATTTCAAACTGTTTGCTTGCCAAGGGAATGTTCTTGCTTTTGAGAAAAACAGGCATGGTTGGATTGTCGGAACTGATGTTCAAGACTTTGATGAAGTCTGTTTTCAGACGCGCTATGACTTCTTGCAATAATCGGGAGGCTATTCCTTTCCTGCGATATTCGCTTAGAACGACTATTTGAGTCAAATCACCTGTATGAATGTCAAACACACAGTAGCCAACCATCTTCCCGTCCAAGAAAGCCCCAAGGCACGTCAGCTCGGATATCCCTCTTTCAATGGATTCAAAGCTGTTTTGCCACGAAGGACTAAAGTCGCAATAGCGTTGTGCCTGTCTGATGGAATTGGTATCAACCTGCTCTATGATACAGTCTATGTTTACTTTTCGATTGTCAATGTGCTCAATCGTTTGTCTGAAACAGTCAAATTTTCGTGTTACCTCAAAATTCATTCGGCGATAAACGCCAATCGCTTTTTGGTTGTTTTGCAGGACTTCCAACAGGTATTGGCTGATACCCGATTCCTTGAGAAAAGGGAGGGAATGAGTAAAGATTTTCCCGGCTATACTCTGTCCTCTATATTGCTTTATCGTTCCAGTCCCTGTATCATAGGCAGTAAGAACACCATTGAATGTTCCTGTTCCGTTTAAGGTGAATGCTACAATTTCGTCATTATCAAAGGCGGCAAATGATAATTGTGGATTATATCCGCGCCGTTTGAGCATGGAACGCACCTCTTCTTTCTCAAAATGTATTTCATAATCGGCAAATGCTTTTTTAAAGCCGTGAAAGATGGTTTCAAAATCGGTATGTTCTAAATTCCTTATTTCCATTTTGGTCTGATTTTAAAGTTTAATCTGATATATTCTTGTGGTTTCCCCCCAAGGATGATGGCAGTTTCCTATATATCGAAAACCGAACTTTTCATAATACCCGACATGGTCTGTACACAGATTCAAGTATTTGAAACCATAATAGGAGGCATCCTGCATTGCTTTATCAATGAGCCATTTTCCCAAGTTTCTGCCCCTGTAGGATTTTTCAATGTACAATGCCGCCAGCCAGGGATACAAATCCATCCGTGAGTTGAAGTCGTTGGTGACCAGTCCGGCACATCCGGCAATGGCATCATGGTCGAGCAGCAGATACCACTGTGGCAACAGGTTTTCTGCATTCAGGCAGTTACGAAAACAATCGTCATACACCATATTGGATTCTTCCGAAGCCCACTTGTTTTGAAAGTAGGCTATCGCAGATTCGAGATATTCTGTTGACTGTCGCAATGATATTATTTGCATAAAATTATTGTTTGTGAAAGTTCCGGATTTTGTTTGCTATTCAATGTATATCTGATCCTTACCTTACGGATTGTTCCCGTTCTGATAAATTTCTTTTTCATACTAATGAAAAGTGTCTTTCCAGTTCCTCAAAGACTTTTAAACATCGAAGGGTGGAACTGCAATGCCACGTCTTAGTTTGAAGGTCGCAGGAAACCCGTATATACAGATATAACAATAAAGGCCCACGCTATAACGTGAGAATCACTATGCAAATCCTTTTACATACTTTTGAAATTTCCTACGTTTTCAAACTACAAGATAAGCATAACGCTTCTTTCTTAAATTTAATATGCCATTTAAGAGGGCACTTCCTCTTCACTTGCAAAATTACATAAAAAGACTGGTTCGGGGATTTCCCGACACCAGCCTTTCTAAGATTTTCCAGTGTAAATATATATATCAGCACCTTCTTTTTTGGCTTGCAAAACAATAAATCTGACTATCTTTGAGAGCGGCGAAATGCAATCCTCAACGGGAAGTGCAAAGGGGCTTGCCCCTTGCCTTATTGGGGAATTTTCAGCGTTGCCTGCAATGCGGCTCGGAAAATTCCCTAATAAGCCTACGGTATTTTCTCCGTAAATACCCTGCGGCGTACCGTCCGTCTGCCTTTCTGCGGTGGCTGTCCCTGCCGTCTGCTTACCCATATAACCCCACCTTATTTTTTCCCTTTCGGTCGGTGGGTGGCGGGGCGGTCGTTTCCGTTTTCAAAGGCTCTTTTGCATGGGGCGGTCGGATACAAGGTTTTCCCGATAAATACGCTCGCAGCGAAGCGAGAGGAAGATTTATCGGGAAACGGCGCAACCGCCCGACCTTTTAGCCGACATAAAGCCCCGTGCTTGCTTTGCCTTTGTAAACGGAAATGATTGCTCCGCTTTCCTCTGAAAAGAGGAATAGAACCTGCAATATATATCACCATAGTGATAGGTTTGCATGTTGATATGTTGGTATGCTGATATATCATCATGCTTTCCAACGGCTGTTGGGCTTGCCATCCGAAACAACCGACACGAATACCGTCGTTTTCTCTTTTCGCCCGTGTATAATCCTTTCCAACAATGCCCTGAGGACTTTCGCCGCTCCGAACGATTCGATACGGAAAGCGAGGGAGGTTATCGCTTCAAGATTGTAAACCTCCGCCTTGTATCTGTCCAATACGCGGATAATGCGCTTTATTTTATAAAGAAATACCCAGCCGAGCGGAAGGTATTCTTTGGGGAGAGATGTACCTGTTGTCATTCGTAATCGATGGAAAGAGTTATACTACAATCAAATATATTCAGAAAGCTGACAATGAACGATACGTACGTTTAGTCAATCATAATCCCCAACATTCGCCGAAAGAGATCCCAGCAAATTCGATTCAAGCATTAGCATTGGTAAAAGCAAGTATCCGATTCAATACAATGGGATAGTCATAGTGTTTCGCACAGTTTTTATATCAACAAATAATAAAATATCAGATTATTGTATTGATAATCAATGTAATATATAGAATACAAAATTGATCTACGTCAAAAAATAATGTCATTAAGGGGTATTTATAACGCTATTTTATTGCATTTTGAAGGGAATTTAATGCACTAACCGTTGAATTTACCGCATTTTTCCACATCGAAATTGCCGTCTTAATTAAAAATTGGCCATATCATTACGTATGCTGATATAGTTGTTTGAAAGAATGTTTTTGGAAATTTGAACTGTATTTTGAACCTTGAATACCTTGTCCCATGCAAGCCTGCCACATATAGCAGAAACCCCGCCAGAATCGCCGTTTTATCGGATTCTGACGGGGTTTTGTCTTCTTAATGGGCTATTTTCCTCCGTATTTTAGGATATTTCTGGGACTATTCAAGGACATGTAACATTTATCGCTTGAACAGACCGTTCGAATGCCATTTAGTGTAACACAAAAGCAACAGCTTTGTTACATTTCGATCGCTTGACCGTTCGGGGTAGTTTTACACCTATCTCACTATATTACACCAACTTTGCCTACTTAATGTTGTTTTTTCTATTGATACACTTCGTTTTGATCCCCTTACTTATCGAATGCTTTGAGAAATATTTGGACGGTTCCCGTAAGTTCAGTATAAAACCTTTCATAGCCGGGTTTGTCAGCGAAGTACGACTTCACGGACGACTTCGCCGACAAACCCAGGCAAAGCGGCTGTAGGCTCATGGCAACCAAGGTAAGGGGCGTGAAGGCAACATTGGTCTTGGCATCGTGCAGCGGAACGGCAACTCCTGTTACGCTGCATCATATCTTCGTCCAACTCCGTAAAATGTCGCCAAAAGAACGGCAGAGCATTACCCTACCACTCTTCCACTGCGTTGCGGCCGGCATCACGGATCGGCCGTGCGTCAAAAAGACGGGACGACTCCGATGGAGGCGCCCCGCAAATTTTACAGCAGTATGCTGCTACGTTCGAATACACTATCTGTACTCGAACGGTATAGTAGACGACTTAACGGGAACGTCGATAGCATTGGTTACGGCGTAACCCTTATCGACAAGCTCCGTTACGAAGAATATCACATGACAATTCTTCACGACCCAACTTTCATCCAAGGTCATCGTAAAGAGATGCTCACCGGTACCGCCGGCAGCCAACGCACCGACCTCATGGCCGGAATAATCCGAACCAGAGTAACGACTATTCACGTGGCGGATAACATTATTATGCGTGTTGAAATCGTAATCCCCCTTCATACCATTGTTCAGTTGAGTACCTGTCAGACCATCTTCCAGCACCCAAGCGCCTACGCGGAACGAACCGGAGCGAGCAGCCTTCACCGTAACACGAGCGACCAGTTTGTTTCCAGCAACTTCCATACCGACCGAAATACCGGCACCGGCATCCACAGAGAGCGATTTGTCGATATTTTTCTTGATGTTAGATACGTTGCTGTTGTAACCAAAATTACCCAACCCTGTCTGGAAATCGAAATTTACATAAGGATACGTGCTGACACCCATAGCGTAATCCAAAGGCACATCGGGCTGATAAGGATCACCCCCATAGGTGTGACAGGCTGCCAATACGGACTTGTCCGCATATTCGGCCGACTTGCGTACATCTTCCATCGCAGCGATCATAAAAGGACAGTAGCCGCAACCCAAGCCCGTGAACTGCGTGATGAGCGTCCGGCGGACGAACGAGGTGTTGTCCGGCTGGGGATCTTCCGGAGCGTCAGGCACCGAGAACTCTACAGCAGAAATGGTTGTCGGACGATCTTTGGTATTGTGGGTCTTATAAGCAACCCAGAACGAAAATTCACCCGGCTCGGTAACAGTGTACACAAGCGTGTTGTCCTCGATGGTGAATTTCGAAAGGTCGAGCACGTCGTTACTTTTGGCATCGTAGAAAGCGACTGCGTCGAGCGACAATTTCACTTTGTCATAATAGACATTAATGCGGGCGGCATCCTGCCCGTCGGCATTGATTACCGTCGTCGATGCCGTCACCTGCAGACCGTTTTCGATGTTTTCATTCGTACCCCCATTGCCGTTTTGACCGTTACCGGGGGTCACCGGATCCTGCCCCGAACATCCCGCGCTCAACATAGCCATACAAAGCGCAGGGATAATGAATTTCTTGAATTTCATAATCTGTTTTTTAATTAAAAGGATGAAGTGATCACAAGGTTCAGACCCGTGTAAGCCGGCATATAACGACACGCCCCTCCCGAACAAACATAGCCTGCACGATTGCGGCCGTAGCTGAGTTGAATACGCGTACGATTTTTCAGGTAACTGAATCCTGCACTGTAATAATTCGTTTTAGTAAAGGAGTTAGCCTCGGTCTCGTCGAGGTTATACATATCGCTCACAAAGAAACTCCAATGCGGCACCATGTTGAACTCCACCAAAGCCGCGACCCAGTCACCCTCGTAGTCGGTCGAATAAAGGTATTGCGCCTCGACGCGCAACGACTTTTTCGAGTCGAATTTGTAGGTGACATCGCCTATGAAAATGTTGGATACGTAGGTCTGACGCTGGAAACCATGACTCGGGTTGCGCTTCTGGATCGAAACAAGCAGCGAGGTTTTGAGTTTCTTGTTCCACTGGCGCTCTACATCGATGTTAATATCACGCCACATCAACTCCCGCTCGCCCGATTCGCTCTGCTCCGAACGCAGCGTATAGAAAGTGGATAAGTTGGCGTGGAAATTCCAGTAGCGATGACGGTTCGACTTGCTGCGATACGTATAGTAGAGATCCACCTGACCGCCTATTTCGCCGTCGGTATTAACGATATACGGTTCCAAATTGGCCAACAGGTAAGTGTACTGGCGCGTCAGAGAGGGCAGGTAGTTGAGTACATTGCCCGTACCAGAGCCGTAAAGCGAAAGCATCGTCCCCATACGGTCTAACCGACGGAAACTACCCGAGATGCTGAAAGGTCCGTAGTTATAACCGGCCTCGACCAAGATGGCGTTGCCGGCTGCGGCTACGTCCGCAACAGTCGAGTAGATGTCCTTCCCCTTATATACGTATTCGCCTTTGAGCGAAAGCCCCTTCCAGTCGAAATTCAGGCGGCCCGAATACATGTTCAGGTTGGGCGAGGTAAGTCCGCGAGAGGCGAAGTCGATCGTCTGATCCTTGTCGAGCGACTCGTAGCGGTTGACGTAGCTGCCCTCAGCCGAGAACTGCGCAGCGTTCCAACCGAAAATATCATTCAATGAAATGTGCAGATCGGCACCGCGCACCCACGAATCCGCATAGTCGGTGTAGAGCCGGGGACGACCGTACATACCTTTCACCTCGACGTAGTCGCCGAAGCGGTAGATACCCTGCACACCCTCGATCGAATTGTTGAATCCCAGCTGACGGTCTTCGAACGAACGAAAAATAAGTCCGCTGCCGAACTGGTCGAAAATATCACCCACCCGCACGGAATAGTTGTGATCCTGCCACTGGATATACTTCGAGGAGAGATAGAAGTGATAGGCTCCGGGCTGCTGGCCGATCTCATATCCCTGCAATGCAGGGAGATAAGCGTCAATCTGGAGTCCCGCAGAAAAACGACCGTTCATGTAGTCGAGTTTCATGTAGTTGTTCGAACCGAAACGATCGTCGGGAGCAGTGCCTGCTGCACCCAATCCCGAGTCGTCCTGGTAGTAGATCGAGTTGCTCTCGAAACTACCGGAGAGCTGGCCCTCCCCCACGCGAACCTGCGCCGAAACGGCAAGCGTCGCCAAGAGTGCAAGCGCCAAGCCAAACAGTTTTTTCAACATATCGGAATCTTTTTTCGATTTAAAGAGTAACTCTCTTCTGCTTCCATAAAATACGCCTCCGCACCTCCAGCGGATTTGCGCATCCGGTTATTTTATAAAAGCATAAAGCAGGGGGAAAATTCCCATTCCGGGTACCTCCCCCTGCCTTATTTCAAAAGAGTCTGTTAGCGACGGATATATTTACCTGCCGCCCGCTGCTTCCAACGCTCGCGGAGCGACTTCTCGGCAAGAGGAGTAACCTTAAGCGGCTCGTAGCTCTTCGCATCAGATACGCTCGTGCGGCTCAACGGGCGGACAGCACGCTCGGCACCCAGCACATCGTTCGTCGTCACGGACTTGCCGCCCTTGACAACCGACTTCACGGACTCACCATTCCAACCCTTGGTCAGCGTCAGTGCGCCGCATACCCGGGTGTCGGTCGAATACTGTCCTCCGTAGATTATCTTCGCTGCATTCGGGTAGTAAGTATCACCTTGGTACTCATATCCCCCTACAGTGATCGTAGAGTTATCGCTGCTAATCGTTACGGGGAACTCACCCTGCGTAATCGCCATTTTGCTGATACCAATGAAATAGTACTCGGCCCCCTTGTTCCATAACGTAAGCGGCGGCAGGTTGGTTACGTCGAACGGAGCGACTACGGAACCGTCGGATTTCATCTCGAGATACCACTTCGGACCGAAATCGAAGAACATAGACTCCGTATCGTAGCCGTTGTACTCTTTCGTAGTTGCGATGAAAAGGTCGTATGGCGTCTTCCAGCCGGCCAGGTAGTTGGTACTGTACTCGTACTTCGGACGGTCGATATCGAGTCCCAGGCAAAGCAGGCGGTTCTGGCCGCGCAGACGCTCATTGTAGAGCTTAAGCTGCTTCTTGAAGCCCTCGTACAACTTCTCTACCTGCTCTTTCGAGTAGTTTGTGTTATTCAGATAGTAGTCAATGACCTTCTGGGACAGACTCTCCGGACACGTCAGTCCAGAAACGATCTCCACCTTGCAGGTCATCGGCGCCTCGCCGCCCTCGTATTCAGCCGACAGCGTCCACTCACCCAGCAGACTTTCGAAATACTTCGAATCTACCGGCTCTTTATCAGGTACAGGCATAGAACGCTTCTTGCCGATGGCAGAACCATCTTCGTCGGGATCGTTGCCGGTACCCTCGTCATTGTAAGCGATTACACCCAGGTAGGTGTTGGCGTCGGGACGGGTCGAGAACATTACGTTGTAACCCTCGGCCGAGTTGATCTTCTCGATCTCATCCGGAGTAAACGCGTTACCGTTTTCGATCAGGTCGGTGTTAGTCATGCCGGCGTTGAGTTCGACCTCCCACTCACGCTCGTAGTTGGCAGCGTACTTGGCAGTCACCGCGTCACCCGTAGTACATTTGATATTGAACCAAACTTCGTAGGGCGACTCCTCATGACCTTCCGGAGCATCGATACCGGTAACGGTTACCTCGGGAGCCGGTATTATCGTTGATACCCACCGCATAGACGTAATACTTCGTACCCGGCGTGAACTTAGTGAAATACTCCGTCAGGTTGAAAGACAAGTCGGTCTGCCCTTTGGCTATCTCATAAGTCTGGACATTGAGGATGTAAGGTGCGTTGTAAGAGGTCAGCGCCCACTGCATATTCGACAGGTCGCCTTTCAGCATTGACGTCTTAATCACCTCCATATCATACTCCTCGAAAATACCAAGACACAGGTAGGATACCCCCTCGCACAACTCGAAAGTGAGCAGACCGCCGTTGGGTCTCAATTTATCGGTATTGATCTTGATCTCACCGAGTTTTTCGGGCTTCTTGTTGGTAACCTCTATCTTCTGGTAGTAGCCGGTCCAGAAATCGCCCTGCTCTACATCGTCGGCACGGGAACCGGCTTTTCCCAAGATACCACCGCCGACAGCTTCGTAGTATGCGTCCTGATCCCAAAGGGGCAAATAGTATCCCTGACCGAAGCCCCAAGGGTGCTCGCCGGATGCGAACTCGCCGAGCAGCACATAATTGAGCTGTCCAGGCACCATCGGGTTCCAGAGCGTTATCATCGAGCCTTCCTCATCGGTCACAGGCTCGATGATAACGCTCTGG
>OHIX01000483.1_pt1 | contig 12470 bp, 9 predicted proteins | sample 1568391 | NCBI WGS metagenome assembly OHIX01 (sample SAMEA3879541, study PRJEB24766) | human gut metagenome | biome: human-associated habitat; feature: feces | place: USA | collected 1985/1987 | reverse complement strand
GGCGGGTGGGCTCCAAGGGCTAGCCAAAAGCTGCAGCTGTCTGCTGCGGGCTTTTGCACGCTGCAGCAGTGGGATCAGCCACTGTTCATCGTGCTGCAGGCTGAATGTTTCCGCCTGTGTATCCTCTCCCTTGGTATAAACATAACTCGCCAAGGAAAAATCATTACTATGGATGCTGACGCGCCCCATCGTGTAGCCAAGACCCGTTTCGCAGTCAAAGTAGTCCTGCAAAAATTTTTCCTGCGTTTCGTGCGGAAGCAACGAAAAAAGGTAAGCAGTCGACTCGGTGAAAGCGCCACCAAACCCCAAAATCGTTTGAGCACGCCGTTTCGGGTCCAGTGACACCCGTGCCACTTTCGTGTTTGGTGGTGCGACAGGCGGCGGCCCCCAGCAGGGGCCGCCGGGCGTGGAATAAAAAACGGTGTATGCCATGGATATTTTCCTCCTTCACGGCTGGTCGAAATAACAAAGCTGGTATTGGTTGGGTGAAACACCCATCCACTGTTTGAACACATGGTTAAAATGCTTGGCATTGAAATAACCAACACGATGCGACACTTCATACACTTTTAAGCTGCGTTCGGTCCGCAGGAGCTCCGCTGCTTTTTCCATGCGCACGCGTGTAAGAAACTTGATATAAGACTCCCCTGTCTCTTTGTGGAACAGACTGCTCAGGTAACTTTCTGACACGCGCAGTTTCTCAGCCAGCAGCGCCAAGCTGATCGGCTCGCTGTAATTTTCGTGTATAAAACGTTTTGCCTGTTCAATCAGCTGGCTGCAGTTGGTATTGTTGGCCAATGGCGCACACAAACGTACCGCCAGCGCCTGAAATGTTTCCTCCACCCAGGTCTCAGAGGCAGCCGCCTGCAGTTCCCGCAGTTTTTGCGTTAGGAGGGTATGCGCTTCGTCCAGCAGTAGCGCCTCCGGGGCCGGGATCACAGAGAAGAGGAGTTTTGCCAGCAGCTGTCCGAACCGTCCGATCGTTTCTTTTCCATAGTCAGGCATTCTCTTGACGTAATCATAGAGCAGGAGTTGTGCCTGTGCCGTCTGCCCTCTGCGGACACAGCTGTACAGATCAGTGGCCATCTCGTGCAGCCGCGTATAGATGCCGTAATCCGCACCTTTATCGCCGACCTGCAACCCGCACGCACCATCCAGGATCCGCTTGACCAACAGGCTGCGCGCCTGTTGATAAGATTGATCCATCTGCAGTACGTCCGAATAGACCCGCCCCAGCGCACCGCTGGCCGACATGCTGGTTTGCAGCCTGAAGTGATTTAAGGCGCGTTTGTACAGCGTCCGTGCATTCTTTTGGATCTGAAAGGCATCTTCCCCCGAAAGATAGACCATCGTTTTTCCATCCGGTTCCGGCACAGAAAATCCCGGAATATGCGCTTGCGCCATCACTTCGTTAGTCTGTTGCGCTAAAATCATGGAATAAACGCCATGTTCCCGTACAGACAGCTGCGCACAGGGGCCACACCAGTTGTCTACCTCCAACAGTAAAATCGCACCGTCCGTCTGGATTTCTTCCAGATTCAACTCACAGGAGATCTTGTAATATTGCTGCAACCGCAGGTTCTCCTGGTGCGCGATCGCCGCGATCAGATTTTGCCCGATCAACAACCGGTAGGCATCGGAATGTGCCAGGAACTGCAAATAGGTCTTTTGCTGCCGGCGGCTGTCTTTGACATGGCCAATCTGTTTTTGTACTGCCAGTGCAAGTTCTTCCCGGTTCAGTGGCTTGAGCAGATAATCGCTTACCCCATATTTTATCGCACTTTGGGCGTAGTGGAAATCTTCGTACCCACTCAGCAAGATCATGTGCGCTGGCGTTTTCTGTTCCTGGTTGATTTTTGCCAGTTCCAGCCCATCCATCACCGGCATACGGATGTCGCTGATGATAAGATCAATGTGGAATTGACACAGGCGATCGGCAGCTTCTCTGCCATTGGACGCCGTATGGATCTGGATATCGCCGCCATAGATTCCTGTCAAAAAACGATCCAGGTATTCCACCGTCAACGGTTCGTCATCAACAAGAAGCGTCTGGATCATAGCTTCCTCCTTCTGCCGGGAAGCGCACCGTCACTACGGTACCACGCCCTGCCATACTTTCGATTTGTAACCCGTATTCATCCCCGTACCGCAGTTGGATGCGCCGGTTCACATTCCGCAGCCCCGTTCCGCCGTGGCACCCTTTTTCTTCTTCGACCTGACGGTCATCCATCCGCATACGGCGACGGAGTTCCTCCAGCTTTTCTGCCGGGATGCCCTTGCCATCGTCTGACACACAAGTCGTAACGATTCCCTGTTCTTGTGTGACGGTAACGTGCACGAAGACCGCCGCACCGCTTTCCTCATGACCATGGATGACCGCATTTTCCACCAGTGGCTGCAGGAGCAGCGTAGGGACGGCTGTATCGGCCAGGGTTTCCGGATATTCGATCTGGTACCGCAGTGCGCCACCGTACCGATCGGACTGGATCTCCAGGTATGCCTGCAGCTGCTGCATCTCCTGCCGGAGTGTATGGGAAGAGCTGCCCCGGCTCATACTGCGTAGCAGCAGGCTGAGCCGCTCGATATTCTGAACAGCCGCTTCGGTGCGTCCCAGTTGGATCAGCATACTGATCATGTTCATGGTGTTGTAGATAAAATGTGGCTGGATCTGACTATATAAAAGCGAGACCTGCGATTCCTTCTCCGCCAGCTGCGCCCGGAGCACGCGGGTCTCCAGCAGAGCATTGTTTCTAAACGCCTCCTCCAGCTGTTGCACCACTTCGTTCAGCGTGCGGCCCATCATCCCCACCTCATCCTGTTGGCGATCCGGGAATCGGACATGGAAGTCCCCCATGCCCATCAATTTGATCTGTGCCATGATCTTGTAGAGAGGCGCCAACATTGCTTTAAGAGCCAACAAGAGAAGCGCTACGGTGAGGGCGGCGCAAGCTGCGCCAAGCATCAGGCTCAGGCGGCTGGTTTCCAGTGCATCGCTTTGCAAAGTTTTCTGGCTCACAAAGCCATAAAGTCGCCATCCCGGTTTCTCTACAGGCATCTGGTAAACGAGGTAACGGCCGCCGTCTGCATACAGCATACCGTTTTCTCCCAGCGTATGCAGCTTTTCCGCCTGGATCTGCCCAACGGAGCGAAATACCTCACGGCCTGCATCGTCGAGCAGCAACAGGCCGCCACCTTCCCCCAAGTCGATCTGGCGGCAGATGCGCTCTATAGCAGAAAAGTCCGCATTGACTTTGACAAAAGCCAAGACTGCCTGCGGATCTTTCAGACTGCGGATCACATTGACCACCGAAACGACGACCGTATCTTCATTTTGCAAGAATGGGTCCAAGTGCGGCCCGACATAGACAGGGCCACCAGCGTTCTCCTGCGCCTGCTTGTACCAGTCGAGCGTTTCCGGGTCGGCCGAAGGGCTGACAGAAAGCCTGGTACGGCTGCCATAAAACACCTGATGCCCCACGACCAGCGTGGCATGCAGGATATCCTTGCGAGGGTAGATCATCATCTCGTCCAGAAATTTTTCGATCGAACGGCGGGTCTCCAGCTCCTGATGTGCCTCCTCAAACCCCGAACGGATCTGTTCCAACTGTTCGATCAGCGCCGTGTTATAGGCCGGTGCATAGGACAAGCGCACCAGATCATCAAAATAGGAATCCAGATTATCCGCCACCTGTTCCAGAAGCTGACGGTTCGTGCGGGACACCTTCTCGCTCAGATCTTCTTTATAGCGGAAAAAAGAAAACAGCGATGCAGCTGCCGTAGAAACGATGACGGCCGTTGCCACCAATATATAGATCCTCGCTTTCATATTTAAGGAAAAAAGCGGTTGCAGAATTTTTTTCATATGATCGTTCTCTCGCCGGGCCAAACGGTTTTCCCTGTTCCGGCGCACTGGCATATTGGGCATAGAATCTCTTCTTCTGTTTATATTTATTATATAGCTTGTACAAAACAGTGCAAGTAAAATCGCAAAAAGGCGAACCAAAACGAAAAAAATCAGAATACAAACCCACGGTACGGTCGTGTATAATGAACACAAAGGATCCAAAACGCACCTTTCCCGGGGGAAGTCAAATCAGGAAATGAAAGGAGTCAAGACAATGAAAGGAGTCAAGACTATGAAAAAGAAACTAGCCCTCCTGGCGGCCACAATGATGCTGACTTCACTGGCAGCATGTTCTGAACAGGCTCCAGCATCCGAACAGGCCACGGATACAGCTTCTGGCATCTCCGAGAGCACTGAATCCACCGAACCTGTCACGATCCACTTTTTTAACGCAATCATTGAAAATGTGGACTGGTATGAAGATGTCATTGACCGTTTTGAGGCGGAACATCCCAACATCAAGGTCGAGATGGAGTTCCAAAAGGATTATGATGCCGCCTTGAAAGTAAAGTTCCAGACTGGCGACGTCCCCGAAATCATCAATGGTGGCAGCAGCCAAATCTATATCGACCAGGGACGGTTTCTGGACCTTTCCGATATGGATCGATGGTGGGATCGGATGCTGCCAGGCATGAAAGAAGTGTGCACCGACTACAAGACGGGCAAACAGTTTTTTATTACGACCAATACTTCAGGTTTCGGTCTTTTATACAACAAGGACATTTATGAAGAATTGAATTTGACACCTGCCAAAACATACGACGAATTCATTTCCAACCTCAATCGCATCAAACAGGCTTACCCGGATACAGCGCCCTTGTACGTAGGCAGTAAGGACGCCTGGATGTTGGGACAGATGATGGATGTTTGGGGCTACAGTCCCATCCGGCAGAAAAACGGAAATGTGGAGACCAAGCGCGCCATGATCGAAAATGATCAGAGTGTTCTTGGTTTTGCCGAAGAGGGAAGTGCACCGCAACTGTTCGCCGATGCGATCTTGGACATGCAGGCACAAGGGCTGTTCAACAGTGATTTTCTGACTGCAACCTATGACAACGCCCTGGATGCCTTTGCCAACGGCAGGGCCGCCAACTTGATGCAGGGGCTCTGGGCTATCTCGCTGATCCAGGAAAAGAATCCCGATTTTGACGGGATCGGCTTTGCCCCGCTGCCCAGCTTGGTAGACGGTGGACAACCCGTAATGCTCAACGCGCCCGACGTAAAATACTTCATTGGTGCCGAATCTGAACACCCGGAAGAAGCCAAGATCTTCTTGGACTATCTTTTCAGCCCGGGACTGCAAAAAGAATTTACGGAACTGCGCCAGTGTCCCAGCGCATTCAGTGACGTGGAAGCTGACTGGGGCGCCATGAAAGACGATGTGGAAAGTGCCCTGCAGGATTCGTTGATCGTTGACTGGTCGGATTCGCCCATTGGTTTTGCCCCGGACGACATTGGGCGCATGATTCAGGATCTTTACAGCGGACGCTATGCTTCCAGCCAGGAATTTGCCGCTGCCTACGCATCCACGTTTGAAAGCTGTTGGGCTGCGACCTACCAGTAAAACGGCTCTAATGCAGGAGGGTGGACCCCAGTGCTTTCTCCCTCCTGCCTTTTTATGAACTTTTCTTGGAAAGAAGGGACGCAACATGACTTTGCGCAGCAAAATCAGCGCCAATTTACATAAGTTAATGATCTGGCCGGCGATCTTCTTGTTCACCGTTTTTTTCATCATCCCCTTTTTCAGTGGTGTGGGCATTAGTCTGACCGACTGGAACGGATTTACAACGCCGGATTTTATTGGTCTGGGCAATTTTGCACGCTTTTTTCAGGACGAACGCGCGTTGAACGCGCTGCGCATCACCATACTTTTTGGTCTGGTCTCCCCGATTTTGATGAACGTGTTCGGGCTGCTGTATGCGCTGCTTTTGGATGTAGGCCTGCACGGTTCCAGCCTTGTGCGCGCCATCGTCTACTCGCCCGCTGTGATCAGTTCCCTGATCATGGGCTATATCTGGATGCTGATCATCAAACCGGAGACCGGCGTTCTGCCGCAGCTTTTACAGAATCTTGGTTTGGGTTCCCTATACCCGGACCTGCTCAGTGACGGCGGCAAAGCCATCTGGACAATCATCGTAGTCAACTCCTGGCAATACATTGGTGGTAGTATGATCGTATATCTGGCCGGGTTGCAGACGATCCCCCAGGAATTGAAAGATGCCGGCGTAGTGGACGGATGCGGCGCCGTATCCGGCTTCTTCCGCATTACGCTTCCACTGCTCATACCGTCCATCCGCATCAATCTGATTTTGAACCTGATTGGCTGTTTCAGTGTTTTTGACATCATTATGGCGCTGACCAGCGGCGGGCCGGGTTACTCCACAGAATCGCTGAGTATTTTTATCTACCGTATGTGTTATGGCAGCAGCACCGGCTACTCAACCGCCGTCTCGTTGATCCTGTTTTTCCTAATCTTGGTGCCGGTAGCGCTCAGCACCTGGTTTTTACAAAAAAAGGAAGTTGAAATGTGAAGGAGGAATCCCGTATGAGACCCAAAAGCAAGCAAGTGCGGTGCCTGCAATATATCCTCATGGCTCTCATCGCCGTCGTTTCGTTGTTCCCGTTCTATGCGCTTGTGACTGTCGGGACCAATCCTCCCGATTTTTCCGTGCTAAACGGTGACGTCTTTGCGCCAACGCTGTATTTTGAAAACTACAAGGAAGCATGGGACGTTTCGCACCTGGGGTCTGCCATGATGAATTCCCTTACCATCACTGGTGGCTCCCTGTTTATTCTGCTCTTTGTCAGCGCCAACGCAGCGTATGCGATCTCTCGCTTTCCCAACAAACTGAACCGTTCCGTATATACGGTCTTTATGCTCGGCATGATGATCCCGCCAATCGTAAACACGGTTCCGCTATACACCGTCATGCAACGCATCGGCGGCATCAATACCCGCTGGGCGATGATTCTGCTGATGGCTGCCAACTGTATGCCGCTGACGACCTTTTTGTATGTTGGTTTTATTCGGGCCATTCCACGGCAGTTTGAAGAGGCCGCCATTCTTGACGGCTGCAGCTGGCACGGTGCCTTCTGGCGCGTAATCTTCCCACAGCTAAAACCGGTGACGGCTACCGCCATCATCATGAATGGTGTCTCGATTTGGAACAACTACGGTCAAGCGATCTTCTTTTTACAGAAGCGGAAGGTACATACCATTCCCATTTCAATCTCCATTTTTTACCAAACTTACGGTGCCAAATGGCATCTGATGGCCGCAGCCGCAATCATTGGCATGATTCCGGCGTTGATCGTATTTCTGTTGTTCCAGAAATCCTTTATCAAAGGCCTCTCGTCCGGCGGAATCAAAGGGTAAAGGCAGGTGAACAGCATTGAACATTCGGCATCAGTACAATTCTCTCTCCCCCTATGAGCGCTGTGGATATGAGCGGATCCCGGCGTACCCGGCACAAGGGGAACCTGTTTCACTGGGATTCTACGTGGAAGGATGTGGGCAGGGACCGCCCCCGGCATTGGCCCTGCACTGGCGGCTGGACGGTGCCGTCCAACCAACGCTTCCGTTACATCACTGCGGCCAAGGGGAAGGCAATGCACTTTTTTTCCAGGCAGAATTGCCTGCCCAGACCGCTTTCTGCACCGTCGAATACTGGCTGGAAGATCTGTGCGGGCGGATCGGTGACATTTATTCCTACCAAGTCCTGCAATCGTCCTACCTGCTGGAACCAGCTTGCATAACCTCATCAAGGGATGGCGTGGATCTGTGGTTTGTCTCGCCGCACGCGACGTATTGCTGGCAGTGGAAAATCAATGAGCAGGGGCAACTATCTCACGCCTTGTGCCTTACCCCCACCTCGCCGCCGGCCGGTTTCAGGGAAATCAACCACAGACTGGGAGACTTCCGCTTGAAAGCAGACAGGACCGAGCTCCACATTTTTGAGAAAGAACAGTGGCGCTGTACATTGCCCCTGCGAATGGATGTGCGGGCAGATGCAGATGGGCATCTCTGGGAGGCATCGTTTTCTCTTCGCCTGGCTGGGCGGCATGTTTACGGCACAGGGGAGCGCTATACTTGCCCTGACCAGGCTGGTCGGGAGATCCTTTTCAGTACCCACGAGCGTTTTACCTTCCAAGGTCAGCGCAGTTATCTGCCTGTGCCGCTATTTTACACCGAGCAGGGCGTGGGTGTTTTACATCAGTGCAGTTGCGAATTTTTCGCACGGTTCTGGTCGTTGGATGGCGGGCAGACAAACGTTGCCCTGTGCTATCAGTGTGAACCCGGTCCAACCGCCTTTCAGGATATTTTTCTGTTTGGCGCCCCCACTGTGATCCTTCGCCAATATCAGGACCTGACTGGCCCAGCTATTACACCACCGGAATGGTGTTTTGGACCGTGGATGTCCTCCAATCGGTGGGAATGCGCGGATCAGGTGGAGGAGCAACTGGCACAGATGGAACAACATCAGATCCCTGCCACCGTCCTAGTCCTGGAACGCTGGAGCGATGACACGATCTTTGACCGCTTTGAGGATGCTTCGCACCATGTTGAACCGGGAAGCCACTGTTTTTGTGATGAAGAACTGGATTTCACACATAATCGGCGCTGGCCCTCTCCTCGCCGCCTTTGTCAGAAAATCCAGGAGCACGGCCTGAAGCTGATCTTATGGCAGGCGCCGATCTTACGCTTGCCGCCAGATGGGCAATATCCACAGGCGGAGCAGGATATTGCGTATGCGATCAAAAATCATTACTGCGTAATGATGCCTTCCGGCCAGCCGTTCCGCTGCGCGGAGGGCTGGTTCAAAGGCAGCCTCCTGCTGGATTTCACCAATCCGAAAGCTGTGGCTTGGTGGCAAGCCAAGCATGCGGATCTGATCCTCTCCTACGGAGTCGCCGGGTTCAAAACCGACAGCGGCGAACTGGTCACCGATGACCGTGCCTTATTCTACAATGGAGCAAACGGCCGCAGCATGCGCAATCTGTACCCGTTATATTATGAAGCTGCTTACCGCCAATTGCTGGAAAAGCACGGCGTTCATGGCATCAACTTTACCCGCGCCGGTTATTCCGGTGCACAATGCTATGCCATCCACTGGACCGGGGATCAGCAGTCCTGCTTTTGTGAATGCAGAGCGCAGTTATCTGCCTGTTTGTCTGCCGGACTCAGCGGGGTCTTGTTCATGGGCTTTGATTTGGCCGGCTTTGCTGGCCGCCTGCCCACGAAAGAATTGTTCTGCCGCGCCGTCTGCTTCGCCGCGTTCAGCACCTTGATGCAGTTTCATTCTGAGCCAACAGACACCGGTGCAGACAATGACCGCAGTCCCTGGAACCTAGCGCGTGTGTACCACGCCCCGGATCTGCTCGCTTTCTACCGCCGGTATGCACAGCTGCGTATGCAGCTACTTCCATATTTGGCGGCTGAGGCAGCATACTGCGCCCAGAGCGCACGGCCTCTGATGGCTCACCTAGTACTGGACTGGCCAGACGACGAACAGGCACAGACATGTCACACACAGTATATGCTGGGGCGCAGCCTGCTCGTCGCCCCCGTTCTTCAGGAAGGTGTCCTGGGCCGGCGTGTATATCTACCACAAGGCTGTTGGTTTACTGCATCCACTGGCATGCCCGCCGCCCCCGGCTGGCACGACTGTCCATGCGGCTGGCAGGAGATTCCTGTATTTGTGCGTGGTGAAACAGACGCAACAGATACCCTGCTAAAGATCCTGCGTCGGGAAGGTTCGGGACATGATGCCGGATTGCGCCCGGAAGGCAACGGCTGACGAGCACAAAAGGCTGTTTCTGGTGTTGCCAGAACGCTCAAAGCTTTTCCATTTATCCCGCTTGCTACTGTTTGAGAAGCCACCGCGATTCGCGGTCTTTCGCTGGAAAAATCTGACCCCTTTTTCGGCGCACATCGTTGACGGCGCTCCGACGGAACAAGAATAACGCTCTCTATCAGAAACCCAGCCCCACGAAAGTCGTGAGGCTGGGTTTCTGCTTTGCCTATACATCGGCTCTTTTCCGGAAAATCTGCCGTTGCTCATTCCTCGCAGAAGACGAGGCTTGTCTGTACCCCTCCGGCGGGATCGCGGCACACATCGGCGCAGTACGTGGCGCCGTGCCAGTAGAAACGGAAATGCAGGCCCTGCCAGCCGTCAGGCAGGTGGGGGCCAACGCCGGGCCGCCCGCCGTAAAATGCAGACCCGCAAAGCCGAACACCACGGCCTGCCAGGCCGCCTGTTTTTCCTGCGGGGTGAAAGCGTCGGGCAGGCGCGTCATCGCCAGCAGCGTATCCGCCTGCTTGATGACCTGGTACCGCTGCAGGCGGTCGAAACAGACCTGATGGTAGCTGGCGGCGTCCCCCTGTTTGAGCGTGGCGGGGTCCACCGGCTCCAGCAGTTGGAAGCTATCGTCGGCGCGCAGGTGGCCAGTCACTGGGTCCCGCGGGATCTGGATGCCCTGTTCCAGCGCCTGCCATCCCGCCAATTCCTCCTCGCTGAGGCAGAGCGCCGCAAAGCGGTCGGGGTCCTTCCGCTGCATCCGCCGGGCGGCCGCCAGCGCCAGGTGAAGGTTATGGCGGACCATCACATTGGTGAAAAGGTTGTTGCTGGTGATCCCGCAGTATTCATCCGGTCCCTTGCAGAACAGCAGGTCGAAACTTGTGCCGTCCGGCGCAGGCGTATAGCGACTGCGCCAGAAACAGGCCGTCTCGATGTAGACTTCCTCCGCCTGCCGGGCAAACGCGGCATCTCCTGTGACGCGCGCGTACAGGTCCAGCGCATAGACCACATCCGCCGTGACATGCACCTCACTGGCGCCGATGTCCCAGCTTTCACACTGTTCGCTGCCATCGTAGGAGGCCATCCACGGATAGCGGGCCCCGGCGCTGTTCATGCGGCGGGCATGCTCCCTGGCCTGGGGCAGGCAGTTGACACGGTACTGCATCAGGCTGCGGGCCGCAGGCGAGGTCCAGTGTGCGGCGCACCGACCCTACCGGGGCCACCGGCCGCCCGTCCGCCAGGATGCGGTGCCAGACCGGCGTGGGCAGATGGATAAAGTCGGTGATCCCGGGCTTGATCTCGTCAAACATACCGGCCAAAAACAAGCCCTGCCGCACCGGCCGGGGCTGCGGGTCGCCGGCGGCGTACCCGCGCACCCCCCCCCCCATACGGCCGTTGCCGGTGAAAAAGACGCTCTCCAGAAAATCGTCCTGCAGCGCCCCCTCGGCCCAGATCATCCAATCCTTCCAGCACACATCATTCCTTATGTTGTTCCTCCCCTTCCAGAGCGGTGCGCAGCGCATAGCACAGGAACCCTGCGCAGGTGGCAAAGGCCTCGCCGGTGGTACATTCGCCGGTCACCTCGTCGACGCTTTCACAGGCGATGCCGTTATCCATCTGCACACGGCGCAGGATCTCCACGCTGTGTTCCACCCGGCCGCACAGCAGGCTGTTGGCCACGCTGAGCAGCCAGGGGTGCGGCGCGTGCGGGCAGCCGATCTCGGCAATGGGGCTACCGGCAAAGCTGTAGGCATAACCCGGGGCGCGGATCTGACGCACCGTATTTTGGTAGACCGGGTCCTCCGCATCACAGAATCCCCACAACGGCAGCAGTTGCAGGCTGCCCGGCGGTTCGTCGTAGACATCGCTGTGCCCCTGCAGGTCCACGCTCCAGGCAAAATACGGGGCGCCATCCGCATCGGTCTTGACGCAATGGGTGCGGATGGCCGCGCGCACGGCCTCGGCTTCGGCCACCTGCCCGGTGTGCGCGGAGTAGAAACGGGCCGCCGCCCGCAGACCCCGCCAGACCAACACGTTGTCATAGGTCAGGTAGGGGTAGACGCGCTCATCATCCGTGGGCTGAAGGAACGTCTCATACAGCGCCACGGCCGGGTGCCGCTTTTCCGCCAGCCTGCCCAGGATCTCCGCTACACCTTCTTCCACCTCCGGCCGGTGGAGGAAGGCGGTGTCGCCGGTGGCGTCGGCATAGCGTTCCAGCGCCAGCAGCGGGGCCATCAGTTCATCCAGTTCAAACCCTGGCTCCAGCACGGTGCCGTCGATAAACCGGGAATGGACGCCGATGTTGCGCCGCTGCCGCCCGAACACATAGCCCAGCATCCGCCGCGCCAGCGTCGGGTCGGCCTGCAGCACCGCCGGGAAACTCCACAGCAGGCTGTCGCGATCCCAGTAGGCAGCGCTGACATAGTAGCGCGGGCTGCGGCTGGTGACCATGACGAACTCCTCGGTATCGAGTGTGATGCCGGTGGAGAAGAACAGGCAAAAAAACAGATTGGTATTGTACAGTTCCGTCAGTTGCGGATCGGCAAACTGGGCGCTGCGCGCGGCCAGCCAGCGGCTGGTGCGCTCCCATTCGGCCGCCCAGCCCTGGCGCAGCATCTCCTTGGCGGAAGTGGCGGCCGCCACCTCCTCGTAACCGAACCCCCAATAGAGGACGGCCTCCCGCGTTTGGCCGGGCTCCAACGCCCCGCCCTGGGCCAGACGGTAGGTGATACCCTCGGGCGTATCAGCAAAGGCGGACACGCAGTCCG
>OHIX01000480.1_pt1 | contig 12481 bp, 12 predicted proteins | sample 1568391 | NCBI WGS metagenome assembly OHIX01 (sample SAMEA3879541, study PRJEB24766) | human gut metagenome | biome: human-associated habitat; feature: feces | place: USA | collected 1985/1987 | reverse complement strand
CCGTGCGTGCGGGTTTCCACGGCGTTCACGTCACCGTGAACGGGCTGGGTGAGCGGGCCGGCAACGCGCCGCTGTCGAGCGCGGTGGCCGTGCTGCACGACCGCCTGGGCCGCACGACGGGGATCGACGAAACGAAGATCAACCGCGTCAGCCGCACGGTCGAGAGCTATACGGGCATCCGCATTCCCGCCAACCGACCGATCGTCGGCGCGAGCGTCTTCACGCAGTGCGCGGGCATCCACGCCGACGGCGACAGCAAGAACAACCTCTACTTCAACGAACTGCTTCCCGAGCGTTTCGGGCGCGTCCGCGAATACGCCCTGGGCAAAACCTCGGGCAAGGCCAATGTCTTGAAAAACCTCGAAGCGCTGGGCATCGACCTCGACGAGGCCGCGATGCGCAAGGTGACCGAACGGGTGGTCGAGTTGAGCGACAAGAAGGAGCAGGTGACGGCCGAGGACCTGCCGTATATCATCGCCGACGTGCTGCGCTACGACCCGGTCGACACCCCGGTCCGGATTCTCAATTACAGCCTCTCGCTGGCGCAGGGGATGCACCCCGTCGCGACGCTCCGGATCGAGATTCACGGCTGCGCGTACGAGCGGACCTCGGCGGGCGACGGCCAGTACGACGCCTTCATGCGTGCCCTGCGGCAAATCTACCGCGAACAGCTCGGGCGCGAGTTTCCGATGCTGCGCGACTATACCGTTTCGATTCCGCCCGGAGGCCGCACCGACGCCTTCGTGCAGACGATCATCACCTGGGAGATGGGCGGCAAGGTATTCAAAACGCGCGGTCTGGATGCCGACCAGACCGAAGCCGCTATCAAGGCGACGATCAAAATGCTGAACATAATCGAAACAAACTATAACGACCATGAATGTTAACATAGCCCTTTTAGCCGGCGACGGCATCGGTCCCGAGATCGTCGCCGAAGCCACGAAAGTGTTGGACCGCGTGGCGGAAAAATTCGGACACAAGATCGAATACCGTCCCGCATTGGTGGGCGCCGCGGCCATCGACGCCGTGGGCGACCCCTATCCCGACGAGACGCACGCCGTCTGTCTTGCGGCGGACGCCGTGCTGTTCGGAGCCATCGGGGACCCCAAATACGACAACGACCCCACGGCGAAGGTGCGGCCCGAGCAGGGGCTGCTGCGGATGCGCAAGTCGCTGGGGCTGTTCGCCAACCTGCGCCCCGTGGCGCTGTTCGACGCCCTGGCCGACCGTTCGCCGCTCCGGGCGGAGGTGGTCCGCGGCACGGATTTCATCTGCGTGCGCGAACTCACGGGCGGCATCTACTTCGGCCGTCCGCAGGGCCGCGACGAGGAGGGCGCGCGCGCCTTCGACACCTGCACCTACACGGTCTCGGAGATCGAACGGGTCCTGCACGTGGCGTTTCGGCTGGCCGTGTCGCGCCGCCGCAAACTGACGGTCGTCGACAAGGCCAACGTGCTGGAATGCAGCCGCCTGTGGCGCGAGACGGTCGAGCGCCTGAGCCGCGAATACCCGGAGGTCGAGGTCAGCTACATGTACGTGGACAACGCCGCCATGCAGCTGGTCCGCAATCCCCGCCAGTTTGACGTCATCGTCACCGAGAATATGTTCGGCGATATCCTGTCGGACGAAGCCTCCATGATCACCGGTTCCATTGGCATGATCCCGTCCTCCAGCCTTGGCGACGGCACCCGGGGCCTGTACGAGCCCATCCACGGCTCTGCCCCGGACATTGCAGGCAAGGACATCGTAAACCCCACCGCCTGCATCCTGTCCGCCGCCATGATGCTGCGGTACTCCTTTGGCATGGCAGCGGAAGCCGATGCCATTGAGAACGCTGTGAGCCGTGTGCTGGACAAGGGGCTGCGCACCGCCGACAACATGAGCGATGGCTGCACCTGCCTTGGCTGCACCGCCATGGGCAATGCCATTCTGGCAGAGCTTTAAGCCGCAGCGCTATTTTTAATGAAACAAGCCCGGAAGGTCTACCGACCTTCCGGGCTTGAATTTTTTATATTATTACAGCATCTTGGAGAGAAAGGCTTTCAGGCGGGGGTGCTTGGGGTTGGTGAACAGCTCCTGCGGCGGCTCATCCTCCTGAATTTTGCCATCATCGATGAAGATGACCCGGTTGGACACCTCGCGGGCAAAGCCCATCTCATGGGTGACCACCAGCATGGTGATGCCAGTGTGTGCCAGCTCCTTCATCAGCTCCAGCACCTCGCCCACCATCTCGGGGTCAAGGGCGCTGGTGGGCTCGTCGAACAGGATCACATCCGGGTCCATTGCCAGCGCGCGGGCGATGGCAATGCGCTGCTGCTGACCGCCGGACAGGCTCTTGGGGTAGGCGTTGGCCTTGTCGGCCAGACCTACGCGGGCCAGCAGCTCGTCTGCACGGGCAGAGATGGCCTCTTTGTCCTTCAGCTTCAGCAGGCTGGGTGCCAGCTCAAGGTTCTTTTTCACGGTCAGGTGGGGGAACAGGTTGAAGTGCTGGAACACCATGCCCATCTTCTGGCGCACGGCATCGATGTGTGTCTCGTTTACCTCCACACCCTCAAACTTGATGGAACCGGAGGAGGGGGTCTCCAGTCGGTTCAGGCAGCGCAGAAAGGTGGATTTGCCGCAGCCGGAAGGGCCGATCAGGCAAACCACGTCGCCGCGGTAGATATCAAGGTCGATGCCCTTCAGCACGTCCAGCGTGGGGTCGGCCTTTTTTGCGCCGCGCTTCTTTACGCCGCCGTAGGTCTTGGTCAGGCCGCGTACTTCCAAAATCTTATCGGTCACTTTGTGCCAGCCTCCTCTCAAACTTGCTCAGCAGCCATGTAAACAGCATAACAAGGATCAGGTAGATCAGTGCAACGCCCAGCAGGGGGAACATGGCTTCATAGGTACGGTTCATAATGCCCTGTGCGGCATATAGCAGCTCCTTGCCGCCGATGGTGGTGATCAGGGAAGTATCCTTGAGCAGGACGATAAACTCGTTGCCCAGTGCAGGCAACACCGCACGGATGGCCTGCGGGATGATGATGACCACCATGGTGGTCATGTAGTTCAGGCCAAGGCTGCGCCCGGCTTCCATCTGGCCGGGGTCCACAGCCATCAGGCCGCCGCGAATGATCTCGGATACATACGCGCCGGAGTTGATGCCCAAGGTCAGCGCACCTACCATGGTAAAGTTGCGGCTGTTGGAAAAAATGACCATGCTCATGATCAGCAGCTGCACCATCATAGGCGTGCCGCGGATGATGGTGGTGTACACCTGACACACCGCGTTAAAAAAGCCCAGCACCGCATTTTTGTGGCCGGGGCGCTGCTGGTCGTGGGTCACGCGCACCAGTGCCACCACGCTGCCCAGCACCACGCCCAGCGCCAGCGCCAGTGCGGTGACCAGCAGGGTGGTGCCCACACCGTTGATGTACTGCATCCAGCGGTCCTTCAGCAGAAAGGCCTGATAAAACTTAAAAAAGAAATCCTGTCCAAAGCTTAGCTTTGTGCCGCTGTTGAGCAGCTCTTTGAGCAGTTCGTATTGCGCAGCCATTCACATCCTCGCTTTCTGTTTGTCAATAAATTGTAACCACTTTTTTCTAAAAAAAGAGGTGCCCCGGAGCGGGGCGCCTCCTTGGGTACGGAAACGGTACAGGGCACGCGGCTTAGTTGGCGTTGATGTACTTGTCCACGATGGCCTGCAGGGTGCCATCAGCCTTCAGCTCCTCCAGAGCCTTGTTGACAGCGTCCTCCAGAGCAGAACCCTTTGCCATGCCGATGGCGTAATCCTCCTCGGCGTAGCTGGTGTCCAGCACCTTCAGGCCGGGGTTGGCAGCCACGAACTCCTGTGCGGGAGCGTTGTCGATGACCACAGCGTCCACCTGACCATTGTTCAGGGCCTGCACAGCGGTCAGACCGTCGTCGTAAGCAACCACGTTCTCATCGCCGAAGTCATCGGAGCAGTAGATGTAGCCGGTGGTGCCGCGCTGGGTGCCGATCTTCTTGCCCGCCAGATCGTCGGGAGAAGCGATGTCAGAGCCTTCGGGCACGATGATGGACTGGATGCCGGTGGCATAGCTGTCGGAGAAGTCCATCACAGCCTTGCGCTCGTCGGTCACGGTAACGCCTGCCATCACGATGTCGGCCTTACCCTGCTGCACGCTGAGCAGTGCGGCGTCAAAGTCCATGTCGTCGATCTGCAGCTCCAGACCCAGCTTCTCAGCAATGGCCTTGGCGGTGTCCACATCGATGCCCTCGAACTCGCCGGCATCGGTGGTCATCTCGTACGGAGGGAAGGCGGCGTTGGTAGCCATGGTCAGCTTGCCGGTCTCCACGGTGGTCAGCTCAGCGGCAGCGGCAGAAGAAGCAGCAACGGAGGAAGCGGCAGAGCTTGCCACAGAGGAAGCAGCAGAGCTTGCGGAACCACCGCAGGCGGTCAGAGCCAGAGCAGCAACGGAAACAGCAGCGGCAGCCATGAAGCTGCGGCGAGAGATCTTTTTCATATTCAAACACTCCTCAATCTATGCAATATAGTTTGCTTTGCCCCGATGGGATGCGATTCATCGCGCTTTCGGGGAACGCACTTAGTATAGTTTGTACAAAACGAAAAGTCAATACTTGTGCATAATAATCCGTGAAATTGAAACGATTTTGCAAACATTTATGCAATAACGGAGAAAATCTGTGAATATATGCAGCATAAACCGGCTTTTACAGGCTTCTTGCAATCTCCTCCGCGCTGCGCTTGGGCACGCAGTAGTCGCGGTTTTCGTCCAGATAGTACTTTACGCCGGTCTGCTCGGTCATGGGCACGATAGCGGCCTTGTGGGTGGGGTAGCCGAAAGCCACCATAAACGCCAGCTTCTGCGGCTCCTCGATGCCCAGCAGCGCGGTCAGAGCGGGCTTATTGATCGCGCCCATAATGCAGCTGCCCACGCCCTTGTCCCATGCGGCAAGGGTCATGTTTGCCAGTGCAATGCCGGTGTCGGTGGCAAGGTCGCCGGGGATGGCGGTATCCTGCACCACAGCTGCATAAAAGGTGGGCAGTTCGTCCGCCTTGGGCGTGCCCTGCTCCGGCGGCAGATAGCCAGCCCATTTGACCAGCGGCTGCACCTTGGCTACCATCTCCGGGCTCTGCACCAGCACCAGACGCACCGCCTGCCGGTTTGCCCCGCAGGAGGACAGCCGCACGGCCTGTACGATGTCATCCACCACGTCCTGCGGCACGGCCTTTTGCGCAAACCGGCGGTAAGTGCGGCGGGTAGTCAGAAGTTCCATGACAGACATATTGAATCGCTCCTTTATCCGGTAAAATACAAAAATGAGAGAAACTATATAAAGTATAGCAGATGCGCTGGCGCACAGCAATGGTTGCGGCGTGTTTTTTTGCGGATACGGCGGCTGTATTATAAAGGATAGTGACATTTATTCTTGCGTCCTTGTATTTTTTTGGGTGAATGTTTCCATAAAGCACTTGACAATGGGGGGAGGTAAGGGTATTTTATAGGTTTAAACGCATTCCATAGTGTGTAAGGCGTGCGTGAAAGAAAGATTGTGAGGTTGATTATTATATGTCTAACATTTCTCGTCGTAAGTTCCTGAAGGGCGCAGGCGTTGCTGCTCTGGCTGTTGCTGCTGCCGGTGTGCTGGCTGGCTGCTCCAAGGAGGATGTTCCCGTGATTCCCGGAGTGACTGCAAAAGATGTCACCGTCAAGTTCGTTGACCGTGACGGCAAAGAGGTCGGTTCTACCATTGTCAAGAATGTTAAGGTGACCGAAACCAATATGAACTCTAACGATGTGAAGGCACCCGAGGGCTATGTGATCGCTATTCTTGGCGACCAGCGTATCGACTGGACAAAGCAGACTGTCACCTTCACGGTTGAAAAGAAGGATACCAAGAAGGTTCAGGTTCAGTACTATAACCGCGAAGGCGACGGCGAAGTTGGCACCGAAATTGTTGAAGTGGAGAAGGATGCCATTAATGTTAACACCAGCCTGCTGAAGAAAATCCCTAAGGGATATAAGCTGGATACCGTTGGCGATATTCCGATCAACCACGGCATGGCAATTGTCTACGTCAGCCGCAAGTAAACAAAACTCCCTGAAATAATTCCACAAGCACCAAAAGGACGGCAGTCGTATGACTGCCGTCCTTTTTTGTGCTTATAGTCAATTCTGCCGCTTCTCCGGTAGCGTGAAGCCTCTTCCGTCTTGCCGCTTTGCGTCAAGCCACTTTCCCCAAGGGAAGGGCTGAACCCTCTCAGGCTCACTGCGTTCGCCAGCTCCCCCTTTCGGGGGAGCTGGCATCGAGCAAAGCGAGATGACTGAGAGGGTTCTACTTCCTCTTAGGCAGCGGCACGCACAGCACCAAACTGATGCCGATGGCCAGCGCCACGGCGATTTTAAAGGTGCTGATGCCCTTGGCAAGGGCAAGGGTGTTTTCGTTCTGGATGAAATAGTAGGCGGTGTAGTAGATGCCTGCGCCCGGCACAAGCGGGAAAATGCCGGTCAGCAAAAACACGGTGACCGGCGTTTTTTGGGTAATGGCAAACACGCGGGTAAGGATGGTCAGCGGAATGACCGCCAGCAGCGATGCCGTGGCGGCGTCTGCGCCCAGCAGGGTCAGCAACTCGTACCACAGCCAGCCCACAGCGCCTACCAGCGCGCAGTAGGGCAGACAGCGCCGGGGGCACGCAAACAGAATGGCAAAGCTCAGCGTGCCCGCCGCGGCCAGAAAAAACTGCGCGGTCAACTCGCTGATCTGTGCAGCTGTAAGAGACATCATACCACGACCACCCCCGTAAGTACCGTGTACAGCCGCAGCACAAGGCCGGTACCTATGGCAATGCTGGCGGCAATGAGCAAGGCATCGATCATGCGGATGGTGCCGGAAAGGTAGTCGCCCTGCACAAAATCCCGGATGCCCATGGTAAAGGCGATGCCCGGGGTCAGGATCATCAGCGTACCGATGATGGCGTGGCTGGCAGAGGTATGCAGCAGATTGCACAGCAGGATGCATACCAGCGTGATCAGCGCGGCGGTGCTGATCTTCTGGAAGCCGCCGGGTACCTCGTGCCGCCCGCACCACAGCAGATACCAGCTGGCCACCAGCCCCGCCCCGGCAGCTGCCAGCGCACTGCGCAGGTTGCCGCCGAACATCATGGCAAAGCAGAACGCTCCGCACAGCCCGGACAGCAGCTGCACATGATCTTTGGGGAAGGGAAGCTGCCGCGCCAGCACCAGACGGCTCTCGGCTTCGTCCAAGGTCATCCCGGTCTGGGCGATCTGGCGGGAAAGCTCGTTCACTGCCGCCACCCGCCCCAGATGGGTGGTGCGCACCGGCACATTGCGTACCTCGCTGATCTCGGCAGTGCCGGCGCTGGCAAAAATGCCGTTGGTCAGCACATAAACGTGGAATTCCCGCAGATGGAAGCTGCGCGCCATGATCTCCATGGTCTGCTCCACCCGGAACACCTCCGCACCATTTTCCAGCAGGGTCTGCCCTGCGGCCATGATAAAATCCATGATGCGGCGGCGCAGCTCTTCATCGGGAAAATGGTCTCTGCTGTTCATTGCCTGCTCTCCTTGCAAAAGATGATACCCTATTTTATCATGTGCACCAGCCGCATACAAGGGTGTATCATAAAAAACGGGCGCAGTGGCAGGTTGGAAGCCATATCCCTACCCAAAAACTTCGTTGAAGGTGTTGACAAATGCCGCCGATGGGTTTATTATAGTGTCAATATCACAAAAATGGCTGTGAAGAGAAGAGTAGGTTTTCGCATTGATCCTTCCAGAGAGCCCGGCCGGTGGAAAAGGGCAGGAAACAGGGAACTGAAAATGGTCTCGGAGCCGTGCGGACGAGGCGCAGGAGTGCTAAGCCCGCAACGGGATGCGCCCGTTACAGCGTCCGGCTGTAAGCAGCATACGCTGCCGCAGCATCGAGGCTGTATCCGTAAGGATGCAGTGAACCAAGGTGGTACCACGGAAGTATGTTCATGCCTCCGTCCTTGCAGAGCTTAAGGCTTGTAAGGACGGGGGCATTTTTTCATGCATCCGTTCAAGGCCGCGCGCGGAAAGGTGCCGTGCGGGCCGCAGTACAAAATAGAGAACAAATAGAGAGGGAACAAAACCATGATTACTCGTCGCGATTTTCTGAAAGTTACCGGTGTGGCAGCCGCAGCCGCTGCCCTGACTGCCTGCGGTGGTTCTTCTTCCACTGCTTCTTCCGCTGCTGCATCCGGCAGCGTGGCATCCTCTGCCGCTGCTAAGCTGGATAAGATCAAGGTGGCTGTGCCCAATGATACCACCAACGAGGCCCGCGCCCTGACCCTGCTGGAGAAGAACGGCTTCTTCAAGCTGAAGGCAGACGCAGGCCTGACCGCTACCAAGAACGACATTGAGGAGAACCCCCTGAACGTCACTGTGGACGAGGTGGAGGCCGCTCAGGTGCCCAACGTCCTGCAGGACGAGGACTACGCCGTCATCAACTCCAACTACGCCATCTCTGCCGGTCTGAACCCCATGACCGATGCACTGGCCATGGAGGACGGCTCTTCTGCTTACGTCAACATTCTGGTCTGCAAGGACGGCAATCAGGAGGAGCCTAAGATCAAGGCTCTGGCTGCTGCCCTGCAGAGCCAGAAGGTGAAGGACTTCATGGACGAGACCTACAAGGGCTCCGTGGTGTCCGTTGTGGAGAACCCCACCGACGGCTATGATTCCACTGTGGATTATGACGCTCTGAACGGCCAGACCGTCAGCTGTGCCGCTACTCCCGCTCCCCACTGCGAGGTGCTGGAGGTGTGCAAGGAAATCCTTGCCGCCAAGGGCATCACGCTGGATATTCAGGAGTACGACGACTATGTGATCCCCAACCAGGTCGTCGAGGACGGTCAGGTAGACACCAACTACTTCCAGCATCAGCCGTATCTGGACAACTTCAACGCCGAAAAGGGTACCCATCTGGTGACCGTTGCCGGTATTCATGTAGAGCCCATGGGCATCTACGGCGGCAAGCAGGACAGTCTGGCACCCATCGAGGGATAAGCTAAAGGAGCAATTTCTGTGATCGAACTCAAGTATCTTTCCAAGACCTTCCAGATGAAGGATGGCGCGGTGAAAGCGCTGCAGAACATCAACCTCACCATTCCCGATGGCTCCATCTACGGCATCATCGGTATGTCCGGTGCGGGCAAATCCACGCTGGTGCGCTGCATCAACCTGCTGGAGCGCCCCACCGGCGGCAGCGTGGTGATCGACGGCGTGGCCATGGAGACCCTGTCTCCCGCCTCGCTGCGCAAGCGCCGCCGGGAGATCACCATGATCTTTCAGCAGTTCAACCTGCTTATGCAGCGCACCTGCCTGAAGAACGTCTGCTTCCCCATGGAGCTGGCAGGCGTGAAGAAGGCCGAGGCCGAAAAGCGCGCCATGGAACTGCTGGAGATGGTGGGTCTGCCGGATAAGGCCAACGCCTACCCGGCACAGCTGTCCGGCGGTCAGAAGCAGCGCATCGCCATTGCCCGCGCACTGGCCACCAACCCCAAGGTGCTGCTGTGCGACGAGGCTACCAGTGCGCTGGACCCTAACACCACCCACTCCATCCTGACCCTGATCAAGGATATCAACCGCAAGCTGGGCATCACTGTGGTGGTCATTACCCACCAGATGAGCGTGGTGGAGGAGATCTGCGACAGCGTGGCCATTCTGGACGGCGGTGTGGTCGTGGAACAGGGCTCGGTACAGGAAATTTTTGCAAACCCCAAAACGGCGGCTGCCAAGCGTCTGGTGGCTCCCAACGGCGGCAGCGCAGCGCGGGATCTTTCCTGCTTTGCGCCGGATGACCATGTGGTGCGCGTTACCTTTAATGGTTCCTCCACTGCAAAGCCGCTGGTGGCAAGCCTTGCCGCTGAAAAAGGCATTCTGGTGTCGGTGCTCAGCGCTGATACCCGCGATCTGAGCGGCCAGTGCTACGGCTCTATGCTGCTTAAACTGCCCGCAGAACTTGCGGTCGCACAGCAGGCTGTGGAGTATATGCGCAGCCAGTCCGGCGTAACGGTAGAGGAGGTGACCGGTATATGAATATCGCAGCTTACGGCTTTGCCATCTGGGAGACCTTTTATGTAACGGTGCTCTCCACCGCCTTTGCGCTGGTGCTGGGTCTGCCGCTGGGCGTGCTGCTGGTAGCCGGTGACAAGGACGGCATTCTGCCCCTGCCCGGTTGGCTGATGCATCTGATCAACATCGTCATCAACATCCTGCGCAGCGTGCCCTTCCTCATCCTGATGATCTGTGTGTTCCCGCTTACCCGCGCCCTCGTGGGCACTACGGTGGGCACCAAGGCCACCATCGTTCCGCTGGTGGTCGCCGCCTTCCCCTTTGTGGCACGTCTGGTGGAGACCAGCCTGCGGGAGCTGGACGAGGGCGTTGTGGAAGCTGCTCAGAGCATGGGCGCCACCCCCTTCCAGATCATCACCAAGGTCATGATCCCGGAGTGCCTGCCCGGCCTGATCTCCAGCATGACCACCGCACTGACCACCATTCTGGGCTACTCCGCCATGTCCGGCGTCATCGGCGGCGGCGGTCTGGGCAAGATCGCCCTTTCCTACGGCTACTACCGCTACCAGACCGATATCATGATCGTCTGTGTGGTGCTGCTGGTGCTGATGGTGCAGGCGTTCCAGTCTGTGGGTACCCTGTGGGCCACCAAGAGCGATAAGCGCCTGCGGAAATAAGAAGCTTTGATTTTTCGATTCCCCGCCGGAGGCAGTCCCTCCTGCGGGGAATCGTCCTTCCCGACCAAAAAACAAGCAAAGGAGTATGTTGTATGAACCGTGATACCATCTGCGTGCAGGGCGGCTACACCCCCGGCAACGGCGAACCCCGTCAGATCCCCATCATCCAGTCCACCACCTTCAAGTACGCCACCAGCGAGGACATGGGCAAGCTGTTCGATCTGGAGGCAGACGGCTATTTCTATTCCCGCCTGCAGAACCCCACCTGCGACATGGTAGCCAAAAAGATCTGCGAGCTGGAAGGCGGCACCGCCGCTATGCTTACCTCCAGCGGACAGGCCGCAAACTTCTTTGCCCTGTTCAATATCTGTGAGGCCGGGGACCACATTGTGGCCTCCAGCACCATCTACGGCGGCACCTTCAACCTTATCTCGGTCACCATGGCAAAGATGGGCATCACCGCCACCTTCGTAGACCCCCTGTGCACCGAGGAAGAGCTGAACGCCGCCTTCCGGCCTAATACCAAGGTGGTGTTCGGCGAGACCATCGCAAACCCTGCCCTGACCGTGCTGGACATTGAAAAGTTTGCCAAGGCCGCCCACGCCCACGGCGTGCCGCTGATGGTGGACAACACCTTCCCCACACCGGTCAACTGCCGCCCCTTTGAGTGGGGCGCGGACATCGTGACCCACTCCACCACCAAGTACATGGACGGCCACGGCGCAGTGTTGGGCGGTGCGATCGTGGATGGCGGCAAGTTCGACTGGATGGCGCACGCCGAGAAGTTCCCGGGTCTGTGCACCCCGGACGACAGTTACCACGGTATCACCTACGCCGAGCGCTTCGGCAAGGAGGGGGCCTTCATCACCAAGGCCACCGCGCAGCTGATGCGTGACTTCGGCTCCATGCAGTCCCCCATGAACGCCTATATGCTGAACCTTGGTCTGGAAAGCCTGCACGTTCGGATGCAGCGCCACTGCGCCAACGGCATGGCGGTGGCACAGTTCTTGGAAAAACACCCCAAGGTAGCCTATGTGAACTACTGCGGGCTGGAAAGCAGCCCCTACCACGCACTGGCGCAGAAGTACCTGCCAAACGGCAGCTGCGGCGTCGTGAGCTTTGGTCTGGCGGGTGGACGTCAGGCTGCCAGCACCTTTATGAAGGAGCTGAAGCTTGCCGCCATCGAGACCCATGTGGCGGATGCCCGCACCTGCTGCCTGAACCCCGCCTCCAGCACCCACCGTCAGATGAACGACGAGCAGCTGGCTGCCGCCGGTGTGCCCGCTGAGCTGGTGCGCATGAGTTGCGGTCTGGAATCCGCCGAGGACCTCATCGCCGATATCGCGCAGGCACTGGATAAGGTGTGAAAGGAGCAACCATCCTATGCCGCTGATCATTCCCAAGACCTTACCCGCCTTTGATGCCCTGTATGAGGAAAACGTTTTTGTCATGCACCGGGAGCGGGCGCTGGCGCAGCATATCCGTCCGCTGGAAATTCTGATCCTGAACCTGATGCCCACCAAGATCGCCACCGAGACCCAGATCGCCCGGCTGCTGGCCAACACCCCGCTGCAGGTGCACATGACCCTGCTGCAGACGATGAGCCATGAGGCAACGCACGTCTCCGCGGCCCATCTGGAGGCCTTTTATAAGACCTTCGACGAGGTGAAGCATAACCGCTACGATGGCATGATCATCACCGGCGCTCCGGTGGAGACCATGGACTTTGAGCAGGTGGATTACTGGCAGGAACTGTGCGAGATC
>OHIX01000477.1_pt1 | contig 12533 bp, 9 predicted proteins | sample 1568391 | NCBI WGS metagenome assembly OHIX01 (sample SAMEA3879541, study PRJEB24766) | human gut metagenome | biome: human-associated habitat; feature: feces | place: USA | collected 1985/1987 | reverse complement strand
TATCGGCGCAGATTTTGCCGGTCTCGTCCAGGATCACTGCCTTGGTGTAGGTGGACCCTACGTCGCAGCCGCCGTAATATTTCATAGTCAATTACTCCTTATTTATATAGTATGGTCCGAAATTACATACAAATTTCATCATCAAAGTCCAGCAGAGTGGGGTCCACAGGCTCGGCCCGCATCACCGTGCGCATATACTCGTTGACCTTGTCGCGCATGGTCTTGCGGGAGACGGTGCGGGGATCCATCAGATCGTGCTCGATCCAGATCAGGTGATAGCCCCGCTCGCGGCCCTGCTCATCCAGGATGCCCTGGACGGTGGCCATGTTCTTGCAGGCCACGTTCTGATACATGATGATGATGTTGGCGTTCCACGCCTCGCACTGACGCCACAGCTCGTCCACCACGTTCTGGTAGCCGCCGTTGGTGTGACGGCGCATGACCATGCGCTCGTACAGACGGGCCAGATCCAGCAGGGCCAGCTCGGGGTCCTCGGTCTCCAGGGGCTTGGTGAAGTTCAGGCTCTCCATCTCCACCAGGATGTTGATGCCCCAGCAGTTGGCCAGCCAGTTGGAGAAGTTGGCATAGTAGTGGGCCGGGCAGGACCACACGATGCCGCGATAGCGCATCTTGCCCACCCACGCCTCGTCGCGGCGCTCGTAGGCCTGGAGCAGGAGTTTGTTGACCTTCTTGCAGGTCTTCATGACACGGGGATCAATACCGCCGTCCATCTCATAGTTCCACTTGCGGAACAGCTCGTAGCAGGGACCCAGCAGCTGAGGATAGGCGGTCTTGTTGACCTCCCACTTCTCCAGCTCGTACTTGGTCTCCTCGTTGAAGCGCTTCATGGCGGAGAAGTAAGCGTCCCAGCTCCACTGGGCGCCGGTCTTTTCCTCGATGAACTTGATGCAGGCCCGGATGTCCTCCGCGCCCATCTTCAGCGTGGTCTCGTCCTCGTACCGGACGGGGAAGCACAGATGGAACACAGGCAGGTCGGGGAACCGGCGGGCCATATAGGACGAGGCCATGGTGGACCCGTCGCAGGGCATGGAGGAGGAGATGAAGCAGTTGCCCATATGAGGCAGAGCGTCGATGACCAGAGCGCCGCACTCGGAGGAGGGCACGGGGCAGGTGTCGGCGGGCAGGCCGAAGGATTCCACCGCGTCAATATACGGCACGCAGGTCAGCTGGTCGATCTCGGACACCAGGAACACAGGCATCAGCTGATAGGGGATACCCAGCAGATCCGGGAAGCCCGCCATGATCTGGCCCATGGTCATCTCGTCGAACAGGACCACCTTCTTGTTCAGCTCGGCGCTGTTGCCGTTCTTCTTGTCGCACTTGGCCAGGAACACCAGGTTCTCGGCCACATAGCGGAAGATATCGTAGATCAGCAGGTGGCTCATTTTCAGGGCGTTGCTCCGCTGGCCCATGGTGTTCTTGTCCATGAAGCTGACGCAGCACACATAGGAGATCATCCACCGGTAATAGAACGTCATGTTCAGGGCCGGGACCAGGTCCTTGGAGAAGGTGCCCAGCAGCATGCCCCACGTCCGCAGCCACTCCTTGAAGTCATAGGCGGTGTCGGCCACGCCGCGCCACTCGCGGCGCACGGTGACCATGTCGCCCTTGCGGTACAGGGTGCCCAGGTGCTTTTCACCGGTTTTCAGCAGGTCCAGCCGTTCGGCGGGGGTCATGGCGGCGATGGTCCTGGCCTCGCGGACCACCCGGCGGACATTGTCCTGGACGTTGGCCTTCTGCTTGGCGGCGAAGGCCTTCCAGTCGGTCTCCTTCAGCATATCCCAGATGATGCCGCCCACTTCCTGCAGGTTCCGGCCCTGTGCCTTCCAGTCCACGTTGTCCTTGGCCCGGAAGAACTTGGGGTTGGGGAATTTCATCTTTGCCATTACTTGGTCCCTCCGTTCTTTTGGATGCGCTTGATCTCCAGGGATTCCACAAAGGCCTGGACGCGGGTGCGCAGCTGGCCGGAATTGCCGTTGTTGTACAGGCGGTCGATGGACAGCACCGGCCAGTTGTACTCCTCGTGCATGATATAGCTGACCAGAGCCCGCTCAAAGCCCCAGTAGTCGCAGTATTTCATCTGCTCATAGATGATGCCGTCGGCCTTGAACTCCCGGGCCAGACGGTCGGCGGTGTCCCGGCGCTGCTGGACCTTTTCGTCGGCGATATACCGGGCGCACTCGGAGTGCTGCATCACGTGCAGGCACAGCTGGCGCAGGGGGTCCTCATCGTCCTTCAGCTCGATGACCTCGCGGCCGGGGGTGGAGCCGAAGCAGTAGCGGTCAGACACCACCAGGGCGCCGCAGCCCTCGATGAGCTTGGTCAGCTGGGGATCGTCGATCTCGCTGCCCACGATGGCGACTCTGGCCCGGAAGGCGGGCTTCTCGTCGGTCTGGCGGACCTTCAGCTCCTCCAGGGTCTCCCGCAGATAGGGGAGAATCAGGTCCTTGGGACAGGTATAGGTCACCAGGTTCAGCACATGGAACTCATACCCGGTGATGACGGGGTTATCGGCCTTGCGCATTTCGCCGATCTCGCTGATGATGCGGCAGACCTCGTTATGCTGGGCCACGGCAGCGCGGATGGCATCGTCGGAGGTGTCCACGCCGTAGCGGTTTTTCAGCTCGTCCAGCACATGGATGCGCATCTGGGACACGTAGGAATCCAGGGTATAGTCGGTGATCTTATAGGGGATGTCGCAGTGGCTCACAAAGAAATTGGGCTTGGAGTTCAGCTGGAGGATCTCAAAATGCTCCATGGCGCGGTTCATCATGGAACAGGCGTCCACACCGGCCAAAGCGTCCAGGAACTGGAAGCCGCCCTCCATACCCCGCTCCACCAGGGCACGGGCGAACTCGCAGGTATAGTTGGACATGTAATAGGTGGCGATGTCCAAAGAGCCGGTCCGGGGCGCCCGCAGGCGCACGGAAAAGCAGTTGCCGACGTTGAGCAGCGCCTCGGGCACGTGGTAGCAGGTATAGCCGACGGCCAGCTTGCCGTCCGCCTGAGCCTGCTTGACCAGCTCATGGTCGGCGTTTTCCAGCAGATTTTCGAAGTAGATCAAATGCTTCAGATCTCTCAAGAATTACACCTCTCTCCTAAAAGTTTACAGGATCTGCAGTTTTGTCAGGGCTTCGCGGGCGCCTGCGATCACCGGAGCGTCGTCAGGCAGATCAAAAACACTCAGTCCCCGGATATCGTTGGCGGCGTGCTTGGCGTCGCTGCCGATATAGGCGAGAACATCAATGCCTTCAATATGAATATAGGGGATCATGGCCGGGTCCGTCACCCGGTTCACCACCGCGCCGCAGCGGTCGTACATCACCAGGTCGTCGGCCACGCGCTTGATGGTCTGGATCACCTGGGTGCCCTTGCGGCTGGGGTCCGTCACCAGCACCAGATGGGTGACCTTCTCCATGACGCGGCGGTTGATCTGTTCAATGCCGGCCTCGCCGTCGATGACCACATAGTCGAAGTCACCGGCCAGAAGATTGATGATCTCCTTGAGGTAGGCGTTGACCTTGCAGTAGCACCCGGCGGTCTCCGGCCGGCCGATGGCCAGGAAGGAGAATTTCTGCTGCTCCACCATGGTGTCGAAGATGCGGTACCGGGCCTCGCTGAGCAGCTCGATGGCCTCCCGCGGCTCGCCGTCTTCCACCGAGGACACGATCTGCTTGCGGATATCATCCAGGGTCTGCCGTACCTCCACCCCCAGGGCGGTGGACAGACCCACGGCGGGGTCCGCGTCGATGGCTAAGATCCGGGCGTCCGGGTGCGTCTCGGTCAGAAGCCGCACGAAGGCAGCCGACAGCGACGTCTTGCCCACGCCGCCCTTACCGGCCACGGCCAGGATCTTGGGGTTTCTGTTCAACCGTGCTTCACGTCCTTTCTGGGCTGTGTGCATATACATGCACGCGGTTCTGTACAAAGTCAGTGGCCGTTAATCCACATAAATGCCATACTCTGTACATTATTTGTTTTTTACCACTATCATTTTACCATGAAATCGGGCAAGTTGCAACGAATTTATTCGAATTTTTGAATTTTTTTGTTGATTCTGGCGGCGAGATGTGGTATGCTTGTTTCATCAATCGATACGCAAACTTTTACCATTTCAGGAAAGTGAGGGCATACCCTTGAAGAAAGACATTTTGGTACAGCAGCTGGTCAACAGCTTCGGCAACTGGGTGCGCACCGACTGCGAAAACCGCGCAGGCGGCACGGCACGCATGACCCGGGACCTCTATCCCTACACCTCTTTGTTCTCTCCCATCCAGATCAACAAGCTGACGGTGAAGAACCGCCTGGTCATGGCCCCCATGGGCAACTGTCAGATGGCCGAGGAAACCGGCCGTCCCAACGACAAGATGCTCCAGTATTTCTTTGCCCGGGCCGAGGGCGGCGTGGGCCTGCTGACCACGGGCCTGATCCCCATCAGCCACCACATTGACTCCTCCGTCACGGAGAAGGGCAACTACTCTTACTTCCCCCGTATCGACGGCACCCGCACCAACTTCATGGGCTGGCGCGACCTGGCCCAGGGCGTTCACGCCCGGGGCAGCCGCATCTTCATCCAGCTGACGCCGGGCCTGGGCCGTGTGGGCAATCCCCAGTGCCTGCTGACCAAGCTCCAGCTGCCGGTTTCCGCCTCCTGGAACCCCAACTTTTATCTGCCTGACGTGCCCTGCCGTCCCCTGACGGACCTGGAGTGCGACAAGATCATCCGCAATGCCGCCCAGGCGTCCATGGACGCCAAGGTCATGGGCATGGACGGCGTGTATCTGCACGGCCACGAGGGCTATCTGCTGGATCAGCTGACCTCCCCCGCCTTCAACCACCGCAAGATCGGCAAGTATGCCGATTGGCAGCGCTTCGGCGTGGACATGATCAAGGCCATCCGCAGGAAGGTGGGCCCCAATTATCCCATTATGTACCGCATCGACCTGTCCCTGGCCCTGAACGAGACCTACGGCGACCGCATGGACACCGTCAAGAGCCTGAAGGGCTTCAAGAACGGCCGCTCCATCGCCGATACCCTGAACTATATGGAGAACCTGGTGAAGGCCGGCGTCGATATGTTCGATGTGGACCTGGGCTGCTATGACAACTGGTGGCTGCCCCATCCCCCGGCCGGTATGCCCGCCGGTTGCTTCCTGGACGTGTCCAAGGTGGCCAAGGAATACTTCGCCGCCCGGGGCGTCAAGTCCAACGTGGGCGTGGAGGTCCCCATTGTGGCCGTGGGCAAGCTGGGCTATCCCGACCTGGCCGAGCAGGCCCTGCGGGACGGCAAGTGCGACATGATCATGCTGGGCCGTCCGGTGCTGGCCGATGCCGACTGGTGCAACAAGGCCTACGCCGGTAAGGTGGAGGACATCCGTCCCTGCATCGGCTGCCAGGAGGGCTGCGTCAACGAGTTCATCGAGGGCGGCCATCCCCAGTGCGCCGTGAATCCCCGCACCGGCTTCGAGGAGCTGCTGCCTGCCGTTCCCACCCCGGCCAAGGTGCGCAAGCGCATCGCCGTTATCGGCGCAGGCTGCGCGGGTCTGAACTTCGCCATCACCGCCGCACAGCGGGGCCATACCGTGGACGTATTTGAAAAGTCCGACCGTATGGGCGGCAAGATGCACGCCGCCGGTGCTCCCCTGAGCAAGTACGAGCTGCACAACTATATGGAATGGCTGTTCCGCCAGGTGGAGAAGCAGGACGGCGTCACCGTGCACCTGAACACCACCATGACCAACCAGCAGCTGAAGGAAGCCGGATACGACGCCGTGGTGTTTGCCAACGGCAGCAAGGAGGGTCTGCCTCCCATTCCCGGCCTGAAGGAGACCCACCACATCGAGGCCACCTGGCTGCTGACCCATCCCGAGGAGCTGGCCGACACCGATCGCAAGATCGTGGTGGTGGGCGGCGGCGCCGTGGGCCTGGAGACCGCCTATTGGCTGGCCACCGAGCACCAGCGCAAGGTCACCTGCGTGGAGATGCTGGAGCACTTCGATGAGGGCGCCTGCACCGCCAACCGCGGCCATCTGATCCACTATTTCGAGGCCGAGGGCGGCCAGCTCATCAACTGCGCCCGGGTCACCCGGTTTGAGAATGGCCATGTGGTCATCGCCCGCAACCGCGCCAAGGCCGTGCCGGATCCCTACTGCACCTGGGCTCCCATCATCCCCAAGAACGTGGAGAATCCTCTGGCCCCCAAGATGACCAACGAGGAGTATATCGAGCAGCTGGAGGCCGACCTGGTGGTCATGGCCATCGGCAACAAGGGCGACGACCGGCCCTTCCTGTCCGCTCAGCAGGAGATGGTTGCCGCCGAGGTCCACAACATCGGCGACAGCTACAACACTGAGAAGCCCGGCAATATGTGGCAGGCCACCAAGGCCGCCTATAACCTGGCCATCCGCATCTGACAGCTATCTGAAAATGCCCCTGCCTTCTGAAACGAAGGCAGGGGCATTTTTGCGCTTATTGATCGAAGGACGGGTTGACGAAGTAGAGATTCTTCTGGTCCATCTTCTCCTTGGCCAGGCGCAGGCCCTCACCGAAGCGTACAAGATGGAAATCATAAACCTTCAAATGCGCCATTCGATTTTGATGGAATCGCTGGTCGCATAGATGACACGGATGAGCTGATCTACCGTCTGTCGCTTATCGTCAAAGCTCAGTTCATCCCACATGGTCAGATGATTGCTAATCTCCGTGTAGTCTGCATCCTTGTGCAGCTTCAGTTCAGAAATGCGTTTCATCAGCTCTTGCTTTTTCCCGTCCAGCTCCTTGATGCGTCCGCTGATATAGCGGAACATGGTATCGTCTGCAACCGACAATCGCTCCATTAAGGCGGCGATCTCACTTTCGGCTTGCGTGAGCTGGACGCTCAACGCAGTCAATTCAGGGTTAATGTGATTTCCTTTACACTGTCTGAGTTTTCTGAATTGCGCCAGCTTTCTTCTCATCTCATCGTAGATGAGTTGCTCAAACTCGTCCGTGTAGATCGTTCCGGGACCCGCACAGGCTTTGGCGTTCATTTTGTTGGAGCAGAGGAGGTATCTGGAGCGGGTGGTCGAATAGTGCTTATCCACCAGCGCGTATCCGCAGACGCCGCATTTGATCTTTCCCGCCAGCCATGTGTTCTTGGCTTTCTGATACGGCTTGATCTGCTGTGCTTCCAGACACTTGGCACGGCATTTCAGCCACAGGTCGGCGGGAATGATCCCCTCGTGCGGCGCCAGCACCAGATGATTGCCCTCCAGATTCATCTGCTTGCGTCCGGTGGAATCCTTGCCCTTGTAGTAGTAGCACCCGTTCGTCCCGATGAAATCGGCAGGGTCGTTTGCCATAATCGCGCCTTGGTTCTGATAGAACTCATAGACGGATAGATCCGAGCGAACATAGATGGGATTTCGCAGAACATCTGCAAGGCGCGTGCGTCCCCACGGCTTTCCGTTTTTGAGAATACCGTGGCTCTGGAAATAGCGGATGATGTCACCGTAGGAGCATTCCGGCTTGGAGTAAAGCTCATAAATCAGCCGCACCTGCTCTGCTTCTTCCGTGTTGATCTCATACATGGAAGTCTTGACACCATCAATGGTCGTCGGAATCAGCCGGAAGCCATACGGAACTCTGCCGCCCATATAGAAACTCTTTTGGCTGCGGGAGTAGTAGGCATCAGCCACGCGCTTTTGAATGGTTTCCCGTTCCAGTTGTGCGAATACGATGCAGATGTTGAGCATAGCGCGCCCCATAGGGGAGGAGGTGTCGAACTTTTCCGTCGTGGATACGAACTCGACCTTGTGCTTCCCAAATTGCTCCATCATATTGGAAAAGTCAAGAATGGAACGGCTGATACGGTCCAGCTTATAAACAACGACCTTACCGATTACTCCATTTTCGATGTCGTTCATCATTTCCGCAAAGGCCGGACGATCTATATTTTTACCGCTGTAACCTCTGTCGGTATAGACCTTGTACTGTTCACCTCTCATTTCGTATTGGCAGAACTCAATTTGGCTTTCGATGGAAATGCTATCGGCTCTGTCAACGGATTGTCTTGCGTATATTGCATTCATTTTGTAGCTCCTTTCTCATAGAAAAGAGCTGCTGACAGGTACATCATACCGCAGCAGCTCCTAAATAGCTATCATTTTCCTGTTGTTTCTCGTATTTGATAAAAATCTCGAAAAGGCCCTCTTCAATACATCGCCGCTGCTCCATGCACTCTTCAGCGGTAAGTTGAGGGGAGAGGTTTTCGATTCGAATCATGGCTTTTCTGCCGGAAACGATATGCGCATCACTGTCGTAAGTGAAGGGGCGGACAATAATAACGATCACCTCCCATGGGTGCTATCACTCTATTTATAAAAAACTTGTCCTATGCAAAAGAGACAGACCCAATCGGTCTGTCTCTTTCACCGGTATAATTCATGGCAGGGAAGTATGGATCACCTACATACCTCCCATCGTTTGCTCTTGCTGTTGCTTTTTCTGTTCTTCCCGCGCGGCGTGTTCATCCAATTTTTCTTTCATCGCCAGAGCCGCGCCTGCGGCGAAGCCAATCGCCGCACCATACCAACCCGCCAGTGTCGCTGTGCCAAGGATCAGCACCAGCATGATCCACTTGAGGGCAACCAGCAGACTGAAATCCGGGATCCAGTCGATCCACTTGGAGGAATACCGCTCGCTCAGGTTCCCAACCCGTTCCAGCAGTTCGTTCATCTCCGTCAGCGATTTCTGGATCTCCGTGAAGGACTTCTGCACCGGTGTCAGATCGATGCGCGTTTTCAACTCCGGCAGGGCCTTCCGAATTTCCTCCAGCTCCCAGTTTATTCCGTCTGCCTGCTCCGTCAGCTTGTTCATCGCCTGCGGCAGATCGCACTGGATCACGATGGGCTGCATCGGCTGCGGCGCAGCCGGCGGCGCGCTGCTCGGCTGATTCATCCGCTTCAATTCCTCCATCGGTTTCCGCTGCTCGACGGAATTTTCTCTGGACGAGCTTTGCCCGTATTCTGAATTCATGCTCCATGACCTCCTTGCAATACTTTTCCTCGTGTAGTTTGTTGTCACGGCATTTTAGCCCGTCCGGCGTGGTGTAGGTGATGTACTTGCGGTTGTTTTCCCAACGCACCTGATAGCCCTCGGATTCCATCAGAGAAACGAAGGCGTCCTTGTCGGCGGCGTATTTCATGCACGCATCAATGGTGTTCATGAGCCGCAGCTTCCAGCTTTGGCCTTTTAGTGCCGTGTGGTATTCCGCGCCGCTCATGCCGCGGGCCTGCTGCGTTGGCGCGTCAAAGACAGGAAGACCCATTTCCTGACAGATCATGTCATTGCGCCGCATCAGTTCCTGGATCTGTTCCTTTGCCATGTGCAGCTTTTTGCCGGTTTCAAAGTTGACGGAGTTGATGATGCAGTGGGAGTGGATATGCTCCCGGTCTACATGGGTGCAGACCAGCACCTCACAGCCGTCGAAATACTCCGCCAGCCGCCGTGCGGCTTCGTGGGCCTGCCGGGGATCGACCGCCGCGCCCTTCGGAAAACTCTGCACCATGTGGTAGAACATCACGCCGCCGTCCTTGTGGTAGAGAAGCTTCGTGTTCAGGAAATCGTCGTAGACGCTTTGCACTTGGCAGTTGATGCCGCTGACGAGCGGCTCGCCCTCCCACGTGGTTTTCTTTTCCTGCATGACGTAGAGCATCACGCCGCGCATGGCGGCGCGGGACTGTGTGCCCCGTTTGTAGTTCACAAAATGTACGATGGCCATACGGCTCACCGACCTTTCATGACTGACCGTAGCGCAACGCTGACCTCGGACAGCTCACCGGCAGCTTTTTCCAGACCGATGACCTGCACCTTACCCATGTTGGCAAGAACGGTGAGGCGGTTGATGTTGCTGCCGATGCCCTTGAGCTGGCGGAGCAGTTCTTTCTGCTCGTCGATGACGACGATTCGCTTGCCGAGACAGCAGGCGGTGACGTAGTCGCTCATGGACATGTGGGCCTTTGCCGCCAGTGCCCTGATCTTCTCGCGGTCAGCGGACGCCATGCGCGTGCTGAATTTGATATCTTTTTTCATGTTTTTCTCCAATCGTAGCTAAAAGTGGGTGTGGGCTTCTGCCCGCAGCTTGGGGGTGTGGGGCCATGCCCCGCCCAGTGCATTTGGCAGGGCAGCGGCTTCGCCGCAGACCAGACAAATGCGATGCTGGCCACCCCCAACGGAGGTGATAAAAGCTCCCGTAAAAGGAAATCTCTACGCCTATTGGGAACAGCAGGATTCGTGGAGGGATTTGCCATCTACAGCAGAGAAACAAGATGTTTCTTCTGCTGGCTTTCAAGGGATTTTTTCTTCCTTCACACAGCGCTATTCCGACATTCCTGTGTGGGGGTATCACTACCCTTGGCGTGTGCTTCATGCCGTCGAAACGCTGGGCGCGCAGGGGGCAACGGTGGCTTAATAGCTCCTTGCCGTGTACTCTCTCCCCGTCGGCTCTGCGAGCGCACACAGCGGCTTACACGGGCAAACACGGGGCGTTTTCACCGTCTGAGACATCGACAGGGTCGATAGGGTCAACAGCTTGGGTACCCTGTGCATCGTCACTTTCGGCACGGCGTAACTCAATGAGTCGCTTTCCGTTGCTGCGGCGCACCACAGCAGAAATGCCAATTTTGCTTAGTGCGGCAACGCTTTGCAGGATCAGACGGGATACCTTTTTCGGCGTGATGCCCTCACTGCCCGCAGGGTCGATCTGCGCGGACAGCTCCGTGGGAGTGCCGATAAATTCCGCGCGGTCACGCATCAGTTCAGAGAGAAGAATGACGATCCGGCCGCCCAGCAGCTCCGGCTGCGTCCGACTGTCCAACACCAGCTCCCACACGTTTTCCGCGCTGCGCTCCAGCGTCAGCTCACGATATTCGATGTCACGCCCGATGCAGGAGAGCTTCGCCTTGCCGCTGCCGCGCTTGTCCTCCACCAGCGTGAAGCTGGAATCCACCGCGCCGCTGATGGCCGTTGTGCCGGAGATGCGGCTGAACACATCGTCGGCAAGCTCCTTCCGCAGATGGTGGATCAGCAGAATGGCGATGCCGTGGGTGTCCGCGATGTGCTTCAGTGCGGAGAGATCACGGTAGTCGTTGGCGTAGGTATTGTCATAACCGGCGCCGCGGATCATTTGCAGCGTGTCGATAATGACCAGCACCGTGTCGGGATGCCCTGAGAGGAACGCGCGGAGCTGTTCCTCCAGACCCTTGCCGAGGGTGTCGCTGTTGGTGGAGAAGTGGACGCTGGCGGGGGCGTCCTCCGTGATCTCAAACAAACGGTTCTGGATGCGGAGGGTAGAGTCCTCCAAGCAGAGGTAGAGCGTGGTGCCCTGCTTCACGCCCATGCCCCAAACGGATTCACCCTTCGCCACCGTGACGGCCAACCACAGCGCCAGCCATGACTTTCCCACCTTGAGTGAGCCTGCGAGGATGTGCAGTCCCTGAGAGAGCAGCGTGTCTACCACGAAGTTCAGCGGTGTGAGTGGCTGACTCATTAACGTTTCTCCGTCGATGGTCAGCAATCTGTTTTCTTTTTTCAATTTTGAATCCTCCTTAAAAAATATTGCTCCCATCGGAACGATGAGAGCGAAAAAATAGAGGGGCGTTACCACGGAACGGCACGTGGTTTCTTCCCTCTGCTTGTATTGTGGAGGAATTCATGCTATGCTGAGAAAAAGAGCGGACAAATTAAAAATCAAGTAGGACAATTTTTGCAAGGGAGGATACACATGGGAGGCAGCGTCATTTTCTACACCTATGGCAGCACCTTGGAACTGAACGGCCAGCAGTTGACCGCTGGTATGCTGACCGCCGATCTGCTGAATCTGTCTCCGGACGAATACCTGCGCCTGAAAAAGCGTATGACACAGATCACCGATCTTGCGAAAGAATATGAGCGGAAGCGGGACATAGCGCTTTGGTGGAAGCTGAATGAGAAGATGGATGCGCTCTGTCAGAAGCTGCGCCGGTATCAGGTGTTCCGCCTGCTGCTGGACGAAGACGAGGACGCTTTCTTCTCTGCCATACGGGAGATCACGGAGCAGTTCAGCGTATTTCCCACAGAGGATCGAGCACCGACAGTGGAAGCGCAAGAAAGACAGTTTGAGCGCGTGGCGAATCAATTCTCCGAGCGCGGCGAGTATGCTCCGCTCGACCTGTTTCATCCGAGTGAGGCGGATTTGGAAAAGGGGAAGGCTTTTTATTATGAGCTGCTCCGCGCCTTCGGCCCCACCAAGGACGCATGGTGTGACTACCAAAAGCACCTTGACCGCTACGCGCTGTACCTCCATGACATCCGTGCCTTCAACGAGACCATTCGGAACTTTATTCAGTTCAGCTTGTCCAAACTGGATCACAACAGCCCGGAGGAGTACGCGAAGGCTCTCTACGGTTTCTATAATGATGACCGCATCGCAGAGAAGCTGATCGTCAATCCCATCCGCAACAACGGCGACTGCTATACGACCCACGATGCCTACG
>OHIX01000474.1_pt1 | contig 12579 bp, 11 predicted proteins | sample 1568391 | NCBI WGS metagenome assembly OHIX01 (sample SAMEA3879541, study PRJEB24766) | human gut metagenome | biome: human-associated habitat; feature: feces | place: USA | collected 1985/1987 | reverse complement strand
AAACAGGGATTGAGCGGAGAGGTGCAGACAAAAAAGGCTGAATCTGCTCTCACTAAATGAGAATAGATAAAAAAGTGATAATAATTTTGTCTGAAAACGATATTTTCCTAGGCGAAATGTAAAAAATTTTAAAATAGAAATAAAATGATTGTGATTTTGTCATGAGGTACAGTATAATAAGAAATGTCGGTTAAATGTAAAAATCATGTAAAAAGTTTGTAAATAAAATTGCAGACAGGGATACGTTAGGATGTATAACGTAGTTAGGAGTACAAATGACAACATTTACTATTATTTTATCGCTGCTCAGCGGAGTGGCACTGTTCCTTTTTGGTATGTCCCTGATGGGAGACGGACTGAAGAAAGTAGCGGGTAATAAGCTGGAGCTGGTTCTTTATAAGCTGACGAACACACCGTTGAAAGGAGTGCTGCTTGGAACTGCTGTGACAGCGATCATCCAGTCCTCCTCCGCTTCGGTGGGTATTCTGCAGGCACTGTCCAGCACAGGGCTTGTCACCTTCAGTTCTGCCATTCCCATCATTCTGGGTGCACATATCGGTACGGCGTTCACCCCGCTGCTCACCATCGGCGGCTCCTCCAAGGATGGTAAGCGGGCAGCGCTCATCCACCTGTACTTCAACGTCATCGGCAGTGTGATCCTGCTGGCGCTGATCTATGCGGTGCAGTTCACCATCGGCATCCCCATGTGGGGCGATGTGATGAACAAGAGCTCCATTGCAAACATCCATACCTTGTCCAGCGTATGCGCCATGCTGCTGTTCCTGCCTTGCAGCGGGGTGCTGAGCCGCTTGGCGATGCTCACGGTGCCCAGTAGCGTAGAGGAAGCACAGGAGCTGAGCATGCCGGTGCTGGACGAGCGTCTGTACAAGAGCCCGGCAGTGGCCTTGCAGCAGGCGAAGAATGCGGTGATCAAGATGTCCCGCCGCGCCGCCCGCAACGTGGGTCTGGCCGCGCCGCTGCTTTTGAAGATGGACGAGGAGACCGTGAGCGCCATCAAGGTGCGCGAGAACCTGATCGACCGCATGGAGGTGGAGATCACCAACTACCTGATCAAGCTGACCGATCAGGAGCTGGGCGACGACGAAAGCCACGCGGTGACCGAGCTGCTGAACTTTGTTACCGAGTTCGAGCGTATCGGCGACTATGCCGTGAACATTATGGAAAAGGCCGAGGAGCTGTACGACAAGGAAGCCAGCTTCAGCGAGAGCGCCAAAAAGGAACTGCAATTGCTGGATGCTGCATTGGAACGCATTCTGGTTCTGACGGACGAGGCCTTTGAAAACGATGATGTCCAGAAGGCTGCACAGGTGGAGCCGCTGGAGGAGATCATTGACGTGATGGTGGAGCGCCTGCGCGACCAGCACATCCTCCGTCTGAAGGACGGGATCTGCTCCATCGACACCGGCGTGGTGTTCCTTGATGTGCTGAACAACGCCGAGCGCATCTCCGACCACTGCTCCAACATTGCCGCCCGTCTGGTGGGCATGGAGGCAGGCGAGGACTACGACTCCCACACCCTGAAAAGCATTATGCACCACAACCCCAGCAAGGACTATATGCTGGAGTACGAGCAGTGCCGCAAGGAATACCTTGTGCCGCTGGAAGAAATGGAAGCCTGAATCATATAAATGCAATGAGCCGTTGCACATCGTGCAGCGGCTCGTTGCATTTACTCCCCCAGATCCTCCAGCAGCAGGTCCAGCTCCCGAGGGCTGTTGACCACAAGTCCGCGCTTGATGCGCAGGGCATCGTTTTCCGGCAGAAGATTGGTGTAGATGCCGGTCACGCGGATCAGGGTGCCCGGGGTGCCGTCGGCGCGGCAGGTGTACACCGCCACCCGCCCGCCGCTGTCTTGCAGGCAGTAGCGGGCGGTGTCCGTCTGGGGCACTGCCTGCGCGGCAAGGCTCAGGGGAGAGGCGGGGTCGGTCTCAGACCCGGCGGGGCTTTGGGACAGAGGCAGCCTTGGCAGCGCCATCCAGAACAGACTGAATACAATGGTGAATACGCAAAGCCCGTAGAACAGGCAGACAGACAGCTTGCGCATAAAAAACACTCCCTTCCCCGGTAAGTATGCCCCGTTTTGGCGGATGGCAGACAATTTTCACACGCAGATACTGTACTTTCCACAAGAGAGTGTGTTATACTATTTATATCTGCTCAGCGCGCAAAGATTGGTTCTTGCCCGGCTGGGGCTTGCGTGTTATAATATGGTATTGTAGTTTGAAATTTCGTGTCACAAACGATGTGGATAAAGCCCGGTGCAGCTATGCCCGGCAACAGTCTTGAAATGTCAGGAGGCGATCCCTATCTCCAACAATGAGATGAGAAAGATCCACCGGGGCGGCGAGGAGCAGCCTGCCCGCCCGGTGGGACGTAAGGTCAATGTTTCCCAGAGCCGCCGCGAGGTACACTCCGCAGCGGAAAACCGTACCCGCGCGCCCAAGGCACCCAAAAGCCCCAAGCCGCCAAAGGAAAAGAGCAAGCATCCCATCCTGCGGTTCATTGGCCGCACCGTCGCTACGGTGCTCTGCCTTGGCATTATGCTGGGCAGCGTGGTGGCCGTGGGCATGGTGTTCTATGTGGTGCAGGCTACTGCCAACGACGGTGACCTGCTGGACTTGGACAACATTCAGCTGAGCCAGTCCAGTATGGTGGTAGCTACCGACCCGGATACCGGCGCACAGGTGGAGTATGCCACCCTGCGCTCCTCCAACAGCCACCGCGTATGGGCAGACCTTGAGCAAATCCCCTCCAATTTGCAGTATGCCTTCATCTGCACCGAGGATAAGGACTTCTACTCAGAGCCCGGCGTCAACTTCAAGCGCACCATCGGTGCAATGATCAATGAGTATCTGCTGCCCATTTACAGCTCCAAGCAGGGCGCATCCACGCTGGAACAGCAGCTCATCAAGAACCTGACCGATGACAACAGCGCCAGCGGCATCAATGGTGCACTGCGCAAGGTGCGCGAGATCTACCGCGCCCTCTGCCTGAGCCGCAGCTACTCCAAGGAGACCATTCTGGAAGCCTATCTGAACACCATCAGCTTTACCGGCACTATTCAGGGTGTGCAGACGGCGGCCAACGAGTACTTCAACAAGGATGTCAGCCAGCTGAGCCTGTGGGAGTGCGCCACCATTGCCTCCATTACCAAAAACCCCACCAACTATAACCCCTATACGAACCCCGAAAATCTGATCCACCGCCGCAACTTCATCATGTACAATATGTGGCAGCAGGGTGTGATCAGTGAGGAGGACTACCGCAACGGCGCTGCACAGCCCCTTGTGCTGGCCGAAGAAGACAGCGGCAAAAAGCCCAGCACCGTCACCTCCTACTTTACCGATGCACTGTTCAACGAGGTCGTGCAGGACATCATGACCAAGGAGGGCATCAGCGAGTCCGAGGCGCAGAAGCTGCTCTACACCGGCGGCTTTACTATCGAAGCCACTGTCAACACCAAGCTGCAGTCCCAGATGGAAAACCTGATGCTGAACACCGATGATGCCTACTTCCCGGCGGGCTGGCATGAGGAAGAGGTCACCTCTATTTCGGACGATGATGTGCAGGTGTTCAACGAAGACGGCACCCCCAAGACCCGTACCGGCGAGGATGGCACTGTCTACTACTACCGCAACGTGCGCACGCAGGCTGCCATGGTCACGCTGGATTATGACGGCAACGTGCTGGCCATTGCGGGCGGCTTGGGCGAAAAGACCAAGAGCCTTTCCCTGAACCGCGCCTACAGCGTGGAGCGGCAGACCGGCTCTACCATCAAGCCCATCGGCGCCTACGCGCTGGGCATCGAGTACGGTCTGGTCAACTGGTCCACCATGCTCAACAACTCGCCCCTCTACCTCAAGCAGGATATGGTCATCCGCGATGAGGATTACTGCCGCAAGAACGGCCTGATGGGGCTCTCCGACAAGCAGCTCCGCGCTTATCCCAATGCATGGCGCAGCTGGCCGCGCAACTACGGCGGCAACTACGGCGACGGCAGCGATATCCCGCTGTGGAACGGCCTTGCCCGCTCGCTGAACACCATTGCGATCCGCGTGGGCGACCTTGTGGGTGCAAGCAATATCTTCAACTTCGTCTACAACACCTTACAACTGAATACGCTGGATCCCACCAACGATGTGGGTCTGGCGCAGATGGTCATGGGCAGCCAGACCAAGGGCGTTACCCCCATGGCGCTGGCCGCAGCCTTCCAGATCTTCTATGATGGCGAGTACACCACCCCGCACCTGTACACCCGTGTGCTGGACCGGGACGGCAACATCTATCTGGAAAACAACGCCACCAGCTATCAGGCACTGACCCCGGATACCGCTTATGTCATGAACCGCCTGCTGAAGAACGTTCTGTTCTCCAGCGTAGGTACTGCCAGCGGCCGCTACCCCAACTCCAACGGCATGGAGGCCTTTGGTAAGACCGGTACTGCCAGCGACGAAAAGGATCTGTGGTTCGTGGGCGGCACGCCCTACTATGTCACCGCTGTGTGGTGGGGCTACGATGCACCCTACGATATGACCAAGACTCTGTCTAAGCAGCAGGCCAAGACCCGCACCTGTGTGACCGCGTGGAAGGCACTGATGGAGCAGGCACAGGCAGACCTGCCCTATAAGGCATTCCCCGCCTCCGCAGGCGTGGTGGAGCGCCGCTACTGCACCCAGAGCGGCCTTCTGGCCGGTGCAGGCTGCCCGAGCACTGCCGTGGGCTACTACCGTGCCGATGACCTGCCCGATACCTGCACCTATTCCCATGCGGCACCGCAGGCTGCTGCCCCTACCGAGAACACAGACGATGCTGCGCCCACCCAGCCGGTCATCCCCACCGACACCAGTGCACTGGATACAGAGTAAGGGCAAAAATCGTACTTTTTCGTCCCTTTGCTGAAAATCCGGCAAGGACAGGGCGCGCTTTACAAGACAAAACTGGACAAAGTGACAAAATAGCATCCGGGCTCTTGCATTGCAGGGGTTCGGATGCTATTATATTTTCTGCAAGAACACTTGTGTTTGAGAGGTGAACAAGTTGGAACGCCGTTTTTATCTGGTGGATGCGCAGGTGCTGCCGGAGGTCTTTCTCAAGGTGGTACGCGCCAAGGAGCTGCTGGCCAGCGGTGAGGCACGCAGCATTTCGGCTGCGACCCGCGCTGTAGAGCTTTCGCGCAGCGCTTTTTATAAGTATAAGGATTGTATCTTTGATTCCGAGAACGGCCGTGAGGTCATCACGGTCATGGCTACCCTGCGGGATGAGACCGGTGCGCTGCAAAGCCTTTTGGCCGGCATCAGCGCCGCAGGCGCCAGCATTGTGACCATCAACCAGTCCACCCCGGAGAATGGGGCTGCGCTGGTGGCGGTCACCATCCGCACCGATACCATGCAGATGTCCCCGGAGGAACTGACCGAAAAGCTTTCGCGCCAGCGCATGGTGGTGAGTGTGCGCTGTGGGTATAACCTGTAACAAAACAGGAAACGAGGGAAAGAAAGTATGGCTAAAATTGCAATTCTGGGCTTTGGCACGGTGGGCAGCGGCGTATACGAGGTGCTGTGCCACAATGCTGCAAGCGTCTCCCGCCGGGCTGGCGAACCGGTGGAGGTAAAATACATTCTGGACCCGAAGGATTTTACCGGCAACCCGGTGGAGCCCCTGGTGGTCAAGAATATCGACGTGATCCTGCAGGACCCGGAGATCCGTGTGGTGGTGGAGACCATCGGCGGCACCCGCTTTGCTTACCCCTACGTCAAGGCGTGTCTGGAGAGCGGCCGCAGCGTGTGCACCTCCAACAAGGAGATGGTGGCCACCTACGGCGCAGAACTGCTGGCACTGGCCAAGGAGCACGACTGCGCCTTCCTGTTCGAGGCCTCTGTGGGCGGCGGTACGCCCATCATCACCCCCATGCACCAGTGCTTGGCGGCTAACGTCATCACCGAGGTGGAGGGCATCGTGAACGGCACCACCAACTTCATGCTCACCAAGATGGTGCGGGAGGGCCTTGGCTTTGAGGATGCGCTGCAAATTGCACAGGAACTGGGCTACGCAGAGACCAAGGATCCCAGCGATGACGTGGACGGCCGCGATGCCTGCCGCAAGATCGCCATCCTGTCCTCCATGGTGTGCGGCCACCAGATCTACCCCCAGAACATCCCCACCCGGGGCATCCGCGCCATTACCGCCGCCGATGTTGCCAGCGCCGAAAAGCTGGGCTGCGTTATCAAGCTGATCGCGTGGATGAAGCTTGGCAAGGACGGCAGGGTGGCCGCCGGTGTAGAGCCGTGTCTGGTGCCCAAGGCAAACCAGCTGGCCAGCGTGGACGATGTGTTCAATGCGGTGCTGGTCAAGGGCGATATGCTGGGCGATGTGGTGTTCTACGGCAAGGGCGCAGGCAAGCTGCCTACCGCCAGCGCTGTAGTGGCAGACGTGGTGGATGCGCTGAAAAACGGCGCACAGGTGCACGACAGCCTGTTCTGGAAGCCCGCAGACCCGGTGGACGGAATGCTCACCGACCCGGCTCCCGCTGCATATTATGTGCGTGTGGCGGGCATTGCACCCGCTGTGGTGGAGGCCATCTACGGCTACGGCAAGGTGGTGGATGAGCGGTACGAGGGCTGCGCCTACTTTGTGGAGCGCGCCGATGAGCGTGCGCTGGCAGAGGCCGCGCGCAAGGTGGAGGCCGTGGGCGGCAGCGTGAAGCTGATGCTCAAGCGTCTGCCCGAGGAAGTGTAACGGAAAGGAACTGCGGCAATGAAAATCAAGGTTTCGGTCCCTGCCACCAGCGCTAACGTAGGCTCCGGCTTCGATGCACTGGGTCTGGCAGTTACGTTGTACAACACGGTCACCTTTGAGGACAGCGAGGTACTGGAGATCTCGGCATCGGACGGCACCCGCATCCCCCGGGGCGAGTCAAATCTCGTGTACCGCTCCGCCAAGGGTCTGTTCGAAAAGGTGGGCAAGCAGATCCCGCCCCTCAAGATCACCCAGACGAACCCCATCCCCATGGCACGCGGTCTGGGCTCTTCTTCGGCCTGCATCATCGCGGGTCTGCTGGGTGCAAACCGGATGCTGGGAGATGTGCTCAACACGCAGGAACTGCTCACGCTGGCAACTGCCATCGAGGGGCACCCCGATAACGTGGCCCCGGCACTGCTGGGCGGCCTGACCAGCAGCGTGTTCGAGGATGGCAAGGTGTATTCGGTCAAGCGGAATGTGGATGAAAGCCTCTGCTTTGCTGCCATCGTGCCGGACTACAAGCTGCTGACCGAGGCAGCCCGCGCAGCCCTGCCTAAGGAAGTATCCCATAAGGACGCGGTGTATAACCTGTCCCGTGCGGCGCTGGTGCCCGCAGCCTTCTGCGAGGGTCGGCACGACCTGCTGGCCATTGCCACCGAGGATAAGCTGCACCAGCAGTACCGGATGCCTCTGATGCCCGGCTCCCGCGAGGTGTTCGATATGGCGCGGCTGTGCGGCGCAAAGGCCGTGTATGTGTCCGGTGCAGGCAGCACGGTCATGGCAGTGGCGGAAAAGGCCGAGGCCGAAAAGTTTTATTCCAAGCTGGAAAAAGGTCTGGAACTGCTGGAAGGTCTGGACGGATGTGAAGCATTTACACTGTTGCAGCTGGATGCCGATAACATCGGCGCGACCGTGGAATGATAAACGGGTAAGGGAAGTGCAAGAACGCTTCCGCCCGGCAAGCCCCCGCAAGCGCGGGGCGTAAAGAGGAGAGTGACAAGATATGGCGTTGATCGTACAGAAATTCGGCGGTTCCTCCGTAAAGGACCGTGACCGTATCTTCAACGTTGCGCGGATCGTGGCCAACACCCACAACGCGGGCAATGACGTAGTGGTGGTAGTCTCCGCACAGGGCGACACCACCGATGACCTGATCGCCAAGGCAGGGGAGATCACCCATAACCCCTCGGCGCGTGAGATGGATATGCTGCTGGCCTCCGGCGAGCAGATCAGCATCGCACTGCTGGCCATGGCGCTGAACGAGCTGGGCTGCCATGCCATCAGCCTGACCGGCTGGCAGGCGGGCTTCCGCACGGACCGTGCCTACACCAAGGCGCGCATCACCCGGCTGGAGACCGAGCGGATCTCCTCCGAGCTGGAGCGCAACCGTGTGGTGGTGGTGGCAGGCTTCCAGGGCCTGAACAAGCTGGACGATATCACTACCTTGGGACGCGGCGGCTCCGACACCAGTGCTGTGGCAATTGCCGCTGCCCTGCACGCTGACCGCTGCCAGATCTACACGGATGTGGAGGGCGTTTATACCGCCGACCCGCGCAAGGTGAGCAACACCCGCAAGCTGGAGGAGATCACCTTTGACGAGATGCTGGAACTGGCATCTCTGGGCGCACAGGTGCTGAACAACCGCAGCGTGGAGCTGGCTAAAAAGTATAACGTGGAGCTGGAAGTGCTTTCCAGCCTGAATCCCGTCCCGGGAACCATCGTCAAGGAGGTTGTCAAAGACATGGAAGGTATGCTGATCAAGGGTGTCGCCAAGGACACCGATGTTGCCGTTATCACGATTCTCAACGTTCCCGATGAGCCGGGCATGAGCTTTAGGATCTTCGGTCTGCTGGCACAGAAGAACATCAACGTGGACATCATTCTGCAGTCCACCGGTCGCGACGGCAAGAAGGACATCAGCTTTACCTGTGCCGAAGGCGAAGCCGAACTGGCTATGCGTGTGCTGAAAGAGAGTGCACACTTCAGCGATGTCAGCGTGGACACCACCTGCGCCAAGGTCTCCATCGTGGGTGCCGGTATGCAGAGCCACAGTGGCGTTGCCTCCAAGATGTTCGAGGCAATGTCCAACAACAATATCAACATCAAGATGATCTCCACCAGCGAGATCAAGATCTCCTGCATCATCGACCGTGCAGACGCCGACAAGGCTGTCGGTGCCATCCACGATATGCTGTTTGACTGATCTGCGTAAAATTTTTGATTGTGGCCTGTCTGCTCCCTGCCGGGGGCGGGCGGGTCATAATTTTTTTACACACAGCAGCGTTTACACAAATTGCAAAGGGGTGTATAATATAGTTTGAATCTGTGCGGCGCACCGGCGCTGCAACAACGCCGAAAAGGAGCCCCGCCGCATGAGTGAACCCACCCGTACCTCCAGAGCGCCTGCTGATAAGCGCCTGACCTATCAACAATGGAAGCGCCGCAAAATGCTGCGGCTGGCCCGCAACTGGGTGCTGTTTCTGGCCGGCTGCGCTGCGGTGGTAGCGCTGCTGACCGGCGGCATCCTGTGGCTGCTGCCCAAGGTGCACCGCCGACGAGGCCACCGGCCAGCAGCTGGAGGCCGAAGCTGCCATGCAGTATCGCAGTATGGCCGCCGCCGCGCAGGCGGATGGGGTTAGCCTGATCCTTGTGGCGGGCTATCAGGACGCCGACACCCGGCAGGCCGCCTACGAGGCCCGGGTGCAGACCTACCGCGATAAGCGCAAGAGCGAGGAGGAAGCCACCCGTCTGGCGGCTACCATCCAGCCCGCCGCCAACGCCAACGAGCACGGCACCGGCTACGCGGCAGATATCCTCAGCGCGGACAATCCGCAGAAGGACACCGGTTTTGCCGAGACCCGCGCCTACGAGTGGCTTACGGCCTACGCGGCGGAATACGGCTTTATCCTGCGCTACCCGCAGGACCGGCAGGCCGCCACCGGCATCGTATTCGAGCCGTGGCACTGGCGCTATGTGGGGGTGGAAAACGCCCTTGCCATCCGTGCCAGCGGCCTGAGCCTGGAAGAGTTCATCGCCCTGCAGCGGGCAGACTGAATCAAATGCTCTGTGCTGCGGCACAGAGAGAAGGGAACTATCATTGGAACGTACTCTCATTGCACCGGGCGTGCATCTTTCCTGCGACCCGGCTTCTAAATTCAACCGCTGCCGCATCAGCATCCACTTTGCCTTCCCGGCAGAGCGTAAAACGGCCACTGCTCACGCGCTTTTGCCGCTGGTGATGGAGCGCGGCTATGCGGACTGCCCGGATATGACCCGCCTTACCAAAAAGCTGGCAAAGCTTTACGGCGCAGACCTGACCGTGGACGCCCGCCCCATGGGCTGCAACCACAATCTCTGCGTCAGCGTGACCGGCATCAAGGATGCCTTTGCGCTGGAAGGCGAGGCGCTGACCGCTGAGTATACCAAAATTGCGCTGGGTGCGGCCTTCCATCCCTATCTTGTGGACGGCTGCTTTGACCCGCAGGCCGTCAGCATTGAAAAGCAGATGCTGAAAAAAGGCCTTGAGGATGAAATCAACGATAAACGCATCTACTGCCTGCATCAGGCCAACCGGGAGTTTTTTGGTGACAGCCCGGCGGGCGTGCGGCAGGAGGGCTATCTGGAAGAGGTGGACAGCCTTACCCCGGCCATGCTGACCGCCGCTTATCAGCAGATGCTGCGCATCGCCAACATCGAGCTGCTGGTGCTGGGCTGCGACGCCGCCCAGACCGCCGCCATCCGGGACGCCCTGCTGGCAGAGCTTGCCTGCATCGACCGCGCCCCGCTGCCGCTGGTGGAAAACATGGCCATGCCCGCCATTGCACCGGTGCACAAGACCGAAAACTACGATATGGTGCAGGCAAAGCTGTGTATGCTGTTTACACTGGGGCAGCCTATGCAGCCGCAGCAGCTGGCAGCGGTGCGCCTTGCCATGGCGCTGTACGGCGGCAGCGTGACCAGCCGCCTGTTCCTCAATGTGCGGGAGCGGGACCATCTGTGCTACTACTGCTCCTCCTCCTTCCAAAGCTTTACCGGCAGCATGGCAGTGAACAGCGGTGTGGAGCACGCTGATGCCGCCCGCGCAGAGCAGGCAATTTTGAAGGAACTTGCCGACCTGTGCACCGGCCCCATCACCGACGAGGAATTTGAGGACTGCCGCCGGGGGCTGCTCAGCGGCATGAACGGGGTAGAGGACAGCCTTGGCGGCATCGAAAGCTGGTACTATATCGAGGTGCTGCGCGCCGGTGCCAACAGCGCTGCACCCATCCAGAGCCCGGAGCAGGCACGGAATGCTCTACGCGCCGTGACCAAAGACGAGGTGCGGGATATCCTGCGCCGCCTGACCCTCTCGGTCAGCTATCTGCTTACAAAGGAGGATGCTGCCCATGCCGCAGAATAACCAGACCCTGCTGGAAAAGACCGTGGCCGACCAGTGGCAGACTCTGCCCTCCGGCCTGACGGTGCTGGTGCGCCCCATGCCGGGCTATTCCAGCACCCATGTGATCTATGCCACAAAGTTCGGCTCCATCGACCGGGATTTCTGCCTGAACGGGCAAACGGTGCATCTGCCGGCGGGTGTGGCGCATTTTCTGGAGCACAAAATGTTCGAGGACGAGGACGGCGATGCCTTTGCCAAGTACGCAAAGACCGGTGCCAACGCCAACGCCTTTACCAGCTTTGACCGCACCTGCTACCTGTTCACCGCCACCCAGCAACTGGACGAAAGCTTGGACGTGCTACTGGGCATGGTAGGCCACCCCTATTTTACCGAGCAGACCATCGCAAAGGAGCAGGGCATCATCGGGCAGGAGATCAAAATGTACGATGACAGCCCGGATTGGCGGCTCATCACCGGCCTGTTCGAGTGCCTGTACCACAGCCACCCCATCCGCAGCGATATCGCGGGCACGGTGGAGAGCATTGCCGAGATCACGCCCGCCATGCTGTACGACAGCTGCAAGGCCTTTTATGCCCCGGGCAATATGGTGCTGGCTGCTGCCGGCAACACCACTATGGAACAGATCCTTGCCGCCTGTGCACGGCACGGCCTGATGGAGCCACGCCCGGCAGAAAAGGTGCAGCGGCTGTGGGCTTTGGAGCCCATGACCCTTGCCGCTACGGAAAAAACGCTGACCATGCCGGTTTCCAAGCCCTGCTTCGGCGTGGGCTTTAAGGAAGAGCCGCTGCCTGCGGACGATCTGCGCACAGAGGCACTGTACGACCTTGTGCTCAGCTGCATCGTGGGCGGGATGTCGCCGCTGTACCGCCGCCTGTATGACGAAGGCCTTGTAAACCCCGGCTTTGGCGGCGAGGTATTGCGGGTGGACGGCTGCTGCTGCATCCTGTTCACCGGCGAGAGCGATGTACCGGATACTGTGCGGCAGCTGCTGCTGAATGAGATCGCCCGGGTGCGCGCCGCTGGTGTGGACAGGGAAGTGTTTACCCTGTGCAAGAACGAAAAATACGGCCAGCTGATCGAAAATCTGGAAAACGTGGAGGACTCGGCCAGCCAGATGGCAGACTTTGCCCTCAGCGGCCAGACGGTGGCGCAGCAGATCTCCATGCTGGCCGGGCTGACCGCAGAGGATGCGGACGCTGCCCTGCAGCGCATTCTGTGCACCGAGCGTATGGCCACCATGTACATCCAGCCGGACGGCACGGCACAGGCGGCAGAAGAGGACGAGGAGGAAGAAGAATGAACTATCTGACAAATCTGGTGCAGTTCCCGGGCCTTGGCCTGAGCTTTCACCTGAACCGCGTGGCCTTTACCATCGGTGGGGTCAGCATCTACTGGTACGGCGTGTGCATCGCGGTGGGTCTGTG
>OHIX01000470.1_pt1 | contig 12655 bp, 14 predicted proteins | sample 1568391 | NCBI WGS metagenome assembly OHIX01 (sample SAMEA3879541, study PRJEB24766) | human gut metagenome | biome: human-associated habitat; feature: feces | place: USA | collected 1985/1987 | reverse complement strand
CCCCGCCCCCGGCGGCCCGGCTCATACTGCAAAATCAACCAGACTTTTGCAGTTCATTCTTTTCAGAAGTGCAGGATCACAGCATCTTCTTCAGCTCGTCGTACACGAACTGCACCTTGGTGCCGATGATGACCTGGCAAGCGTTCTTGCTGGGACGGATAACACCGGCAGCACCGGCAGCCTTGACGGCCTTCTCATCGACCTTAGCGTTATCCTTCACCTCAAAGCGCAGACGGGTTGCGCAGTAACCAACGTCCTTCACGTTCTCCTTGCCGCCGACAGCAGCCAGAACAGCAGAAGCAACTTCGGTGTAGTTGTTGTTAGCCAGAACGACCTTCTTCTCAGCTTCCTCGTCGTCATCCTCACGGCCGGGGGTCTTCAGGTCGAACTTGGTGATGGCGAAGTAGAACACGAAGTAGAACACCAGGAATGCTGCGATGCCCAGAGGAATGATCATCCAAGTCTTAGCAGCTGCGGGCAGAGAAGCGGAGAACACCAGGTCGGTAGCGCCTGCGGAGAAGCAGAAGCCAGCACGGAAACCGGTGTAGTAGGTGATGATGGTGAAGATGCCGTACAGAGCGGAGTACACAACGTACAGCGGGAAGCACAGGAACATGAAGCCGAACTCGAAGGGCTCGGTAACGCCGCAGACGAATGCGCAGATTGCAGCGGAGACGACCAGACCAATAGCGGCCTTCTTGTTCTTAGCGGTCTTGACCATAGCCAGAGCAGCACCGGCAATACCGAACATCATGCAGGGGAAGAAGCCGGACATATACATACCAAGGCTCCAGCCCACATCAGCGCTGGTCTCACCTGCCCAGAAGTGGGTCAGGTCGCCCAGACCGATGGTATCGAACCAGAACACGTTGTTCAGAGCGTGGTGCAGGCCGGTGGGGATCAGCAGACGGTTCAGGAAGGCGTAGATGCCAGCGCCGATGCCGTCCATGCCAGCGATGCCGTTGCCGATGGCGACCAGTGCGTCGAAGATCAGAGGCCAGACGAACAGCAGAACAACAGATGCTACGATGGAGATCAGACCGGTAGCGATTGCAACAAAGCGCTTGCCGGAGAAGAATGCCAGCCAGTCAGGCAGCTGGGTATTCTTGAACTTGTTGTAGCAGGCAGCGCCGATGACGGCAGCCAGAATGCCGATAAAGGAGTTGCCGGCGACCTTCTGGTATGCAATGTAGGTAGCGGTACCCTCTTCGATGTGGCGCACAGCGCTGACCACGCCGGGGTTCAGCAGCTGCTGCATCATCAGGAAGCTGACCAGACCGGCCAGACCTGCGGTACCATCGTTGTCAGCAAGGCCGACAGCGGCACCGATGGCAAACAGCCAAGCCATGTTATCGATCAGAGCGCCGCCTGCCTTGATGAGCAGGAAGCCGACGGTGTATGCTGCGCCGGAAGTTGCGCCCTCGGCACCCATAACAGCGGGAGCCAGAGCGTAGCCGATGCCCATCAGGATGCCGCAGATCGGCAGCACAGCGACGGGAAGCATCAGAGCTTTGCCCAGTTTCTGGAGATACTTCATCATAAAGCACATTCCTCCTTAAGAAATGTTTGTGTTTACAGACAGTCTCTGGTTGCAGGCTGTCCACAGTTCCGTAACAGAATAGTAACATATTTTTGCAAAAAAAGAAAGTGGTTTTTTCTTTTTTCTATTAAAATGCGTCAAAAGTCCTTATTCGATGGCACATCTGTCAGTATTTTTTGTTTTTTCTGCATGCGTCCTGATTTAACTGCTGAAAAATCTTTTCTTTTTATGTGTATTTTGTCCAAACAGTTGCATCCCACCATAGGTTTCTACATCCGTACATTTTTAAACGATGCGTTTTCCGTCCAGCACAGCCTGCTTGAGCGTATCGCCGTCATACACCAGCTTGAGGGAAAAGTAGGGGTGCTCTTCCTCCAGCAGACGGAAAAACAACTTGTCCCCCTCCCAGATGGGCAGTTTTTGCACCTCAGACTTTTGCACCCACTGCAATTCCCCCTCGGCGCAGGCATCGCCCCTTATCATCTCGCCCTCCCACCGGTCGGCGGTGTACAGGTGGATGAACTCGGTCATGTTGCCCCACACAAAGGTCAGCAGTCCCCGGGCACGGTAGCGCGTCAGGGTAAGGCCGGTCTCTTCCCGCACCTCCCGCACAAGGCAGTCCTCCGGGCTTTCAAACCGCTCAAATTTGCCGCCCACGCCCACCCATTTGTCGTGGTTGTAGTCGTCCTGCTTTTTGATGCGGTGCAGCATCAGGTAAGCGTCCTCCCGCTCCAGATAGCATAAAGTGGTGCTGAAGATGGGAAATTCCGGGTCCATAAATGCGCCTAAGTTCATTGGGTCGTTCTCCTTTTTTGTCTGATGTTTTTTCGCCAGAGAGCGAGAATGCTTACCGTCTGCCGCCGCTGCGCGGCGGCAGACGCGTATCTCTTTTCATAAGAAAGGGCTGCTGCATGAAACGCTGTGCAGCAGCCCTTTGGGAAGTGCCTCCGCTGCGGATGCCCACAAAGCAACGGAAGCTTTTTCGATTTATGCCTTGCGCCCGGCGCGGCCCTTGCCTGCGCTGTTCAGCTTGCGCACCAGATCGTTCTGGTGCTTGCGCTGGCTGGGCGTGGGCTGGGGGTCTTTGGCTTCCCCGGCGCGCTTGCCGGTCTGGGCAGCATCGGGGTCGATGCGTTCCAACGTCCACTCCTGATTGCCGCCCGCCACATAGTTCCAGATCTGCGCCTGTGCGCCGTTGGCGGTGTTCATGCCCACAAGGTCGATGTACTTATCCGCCAGCACATTGCGGATGCGGGTGCGCCCGCTGCGGGTAGGCTCCAGCGCCCAGCACTGGCTCAGCCCGCTGGTGCGGCTCCACTGGTGCAGCCATGTGCCTTCCACCACGCCGCCAAGTGCCAGATCGATCATCTTGCCGGTAAAGCGGTTCTGGATGCGCCAGCGTCCCTCGCCCGCGTCCACAAACTGCCACTGCTGCCACGGATGGCCCGCATAGCTCCACAGCTGGATGCCGGCGCCGTTCTCCGTGTTGAAATCCTTTACTTCCAGTACCTTCCCGTTGGGGGACTTGATAATGTAGTATTCCCCTTCCATAATGACGACCTGCGATGCCTTTGCCATAGAGCACAACTCCTTTCCGCTATGGTAGCCCTATTATACCCGATTTGCCCGCTGGCAACAAGAATGCTTTTCCATAATCTTTCTTTTGTTTTTTGTGCATTCTGTCGTGTTTTTGCAGCGCAAACGTTTTCGGAGACCAGCAATGTTTTTTACCGGCGGGCACTTTGCACTCCGGCGCAGGTTGTGGTACAATAAAGCCATCCACTATTAAGGAGGGGATCTTTCATGACTAACGAGACTTTACAAACCATTCGCAGCCGCCGCAGCTGCCGCGCCTACGAGCCCCGGCAGATCACGGATGCCGAGCTGGACGCCGTACTGGAGGCCGGCACCTACGCCGCCAGCGCTATGGGACGCCAGAGCGCGAAGATCGTGGTCGTGCAGGATGCCGCTACCCGCGCCCAGCTGACCCGGATGAACGCCGCCGTCATGGGCGCCGACAGCGACCCCATGTACGGCGCACCCACCATTCTGGTGGTGCTGGCCGATGCCCACGCAAACTGCGCCGTGCAGGACGGCAGCCTTGTCATGGGCAACCTGATGCTGGCTGCCGCATCGCTGGGGCTGGGCAGCTGCTGGATCAACCGTGCCCGGGAGGAGTTCGACTCCGCCGAGGGCAAGGCACTGCTGAAAAAGTGGGGCATTGAGGGCGACTGGATCGGCGTAGGCCACTGCATTCTGGGCTACCCCGCCGCCGAACCCAAGCCCGCTGCGCCCCGCAAGCCGGATTACATTGTAAGAGTATAAGGAGTTTTATGAAGCCTGATTACAAGCTGGTCGCAAAGGCCAAATACATCCACAACACTGCCGACCTTGCCAGCGAGCTGTGGCACGAGGTCTACAAGCGCTATTACCCCGCAAAGCAGCTGGACACCCTTGTGGAGGAGCTGCAAAGCGCCGACGCCATTGAAGAGGACATCGACAATGACGTGAACTATTTTCTGGTGTTTCTGGGGGGCAAGCTCATCGGCTACTTCGCGTGGAAGATGGAGAACACCGCCCTGCACCTGATGCACCTGTACCTCAAGCCGGAGTACCGCGGCAAGGCCATCGGCCGGGATATCGTGCAGACCTGTGAGCGGCTGGCCAAGGGCGAGGGCAAGGGCCGGGTGTGGTGCACCATCCACGCCAAGGCACTGCCGGTGCAGCAGTTCTTTAAGGCTCTGCGCTACCGCGAGCTGCGCCCCGCCGAGCAGGAAAACGGCACCGTGCCCCGCAACGAGCTGGTGTATGAGCACACCCTGAGTTGATTTCCGAAAAATCACAAAATAGCCATTGAAATTTATCCGCGTTTGTACTACACTGATGTAGTGTAATAAAGCCGCTGTCTGCGGGCATTCTGTGCAAAAAAGGAGACTATCATGGCGAAAGATCATCCCACCGGCAACTCCGGCCTGTACCGGGCTTTTCTGCAGCTCAAGACCCCGGAACAGTGCTACCGTTTTCTGCAGGACGTCTGCAGCTATTCCGAGCTGAGTGCAATGGAACAGCTCTGCTTGTTCATCAGCTTTACAGCGCTATAACATCGCTGAAAAGCTGATGAACAAGCAGAGCTACACCAGCATCATGGGCAACATTGGCGCATCCAGCGCCATCATCAGCCGGGTCAGCCGGGTGCTGAGCGCGGACGACAGCGTACTGCGCACGCTGCTGGAAGCCGAAAAAAAGTCCGCTGACTGATACAAAAGCCGCGTACCGCCCAAAGCTGCGGCACGCGGCTTTTCTTTTTAAGATTTGAACAGGAGGTTATTCTTATGGCAAAAGCTGTTGTATTTTTTGCGGAGGGCACCGAGGAGTGCGAGGCACTGCTGGTGGTGGACCTGCTCCGCCGCGCCAAGGTGGAGGTGCTGGTGGCCAGCGCCTCCGGCAGCCGGGAGATCCTGAGCAGCCATAAGGTGCATATCACCGCCGATGCACTGGCAGAGGAGGTCGATTATTCCGACGTAGATCTGGTGGTGCTGCCCGGCGGCATTCCCGGCACGCCGAACCTTGCCGCCAACAAGACGGTGACGGATACCTGCGTTGCCTTTGCAAAGGCGGGCAAAAAGGTAGCCGCCATCTGCGCCGCGCCCAGCGTGCTGGCCGCGCTGGGTCTGCTGGAGGGCAAAAACGCCACCGCCCACGCTGCATTTCAGGACAAGCTGGCCGGTGCCCATGTGCTGGACACCGAGGTCGTGGTAGATGGCAACATCACCACCAGCTACGGTCTGGGCGGTGCCATCCCCTTTGCGCTGGAGCTGGTGCGCCAGCTGGCCGGAGAAGCGGAGGCCGAGCGCATCCGCAGCGCCATCGCCTACCGGCACTGAGAGGAGGAGACTGTATGCGTTTTGTCACCTGCCGTCTGCCGGACGGTGTGGAGGACCCCGCCATCCTCTCGCAGGACGGCACACAGGTCTGGCCGCTCAGCTGGCTGGGGCTCTCCTACGAGACCCTGTCCGACGCCATCCCCTTCCTCACTCCGCAGGTGCGGTTCGGCCTGCAGCTGGCCATCAGCGGCATCCCCGCACTACCGGTGGAGGCCGTCACCCTGCAAAGCCCCATCCCCTGCCCCGCGCAGGACGTAGTCTGTCTGGGCATCAACTACATGGCGCACTCGGACGAGGCCGAAAAGTACTCCGCAGACGCCTTTGCAACGCAGCATCAGGACGCCATCTACTTCTCCAAGCGGGTCAGCCGTGCAGTGCCGGACGGCGGCTTCATCGAGGCCCACACCGACCTTGTGCAGAAGCTGGACTACGAGTGTGAGCTGGCCGTGGTTCTGGGCAAGGACGCCAAGGACGTGCCCGCCGGGCAGACCAAAGACTATGTGTTCGGCTACACCATCCTGAACGACGTCTCCGCCCGGGACGTACAGACCGCCCACAAGCAGTGGTACTTTGGCAAAAGTCTGGACGGCTTTACCCCCATGGGTCCCTGCATCGTCACGGCCGATGAATTCGACACCTACCCGCCCGCACTGCCCATCCGCAGCCGGGTGAACGGCGAGCTGCGGCAGGATTCCAACACCAAGCTGCAAATTTTTGATATCGACCATGTCATCCACGAGCTTTCGCAGGGCATGACCCTGAAGGCCGGTACCATCATCGCCACCGGCACCCCTGCCGGGGTGGGCATGGGCATGGATCCGCCGCAGTTCTTGCACCCGGGCGATACCGTGCAGTGCGAGATCGAAGGAATTGGCACGCTGACCAACACCGTGCGCTGAATCTCCCTTGTGGAACTGCCCAAAATTTTACATGGATTTCAGTCCGATTGCACGAAATGCCGCCGCAGTACTGCTCTTTTACGGAAAAATATGGTATACTATAAAATACTGATAAAAAATGCGGCGCATCCGCATCAAAGGGGTAAATGACATGAAGGAATACGCATTTGGCATTGATCTGGGCGGCACCACTGCCAAGGTCGGCCTGTTCACCACCAGCGGCAAGCTGCTGGAAAAGTGGGAGGTAAGCACCGATACTTCTAATAACGGTGCTCACATTCTGGAAAATCTGGCTGCTGCCGTGCAGCAGAAGATGCAGGAAAAGGGTCTGTCCGCAGACGAGGTCGAGGGTGTCGGTCTGGGCGTGCCCGGCCCGGTGCTGGACTCCAGCATCGTGCCCATCGTGTGTGCAAACCTTGGCGGCTGGGGCAACCGCAACGTGTCCATTGAGCTCAGCGAGCTGCTGGGCGGCATCCGGGTACTGGTGGGCAACGACGCCAACGTGGCTGCTCTGGGCGAGATCTGGATGGGCACGGCACAGGGCTGCCGCAGCGCTGTCATGGTCACGCTGGGCACCGGCGTGGGCGGCGGTGTCGTCGTCAATGGCAAGGTCATTGACGGTGTGCACGGCGCGGGCGGCGAGATCGGCCACATCACGGTCAATCCGCACGAGACGGCGGTCTGCGGCTGCGGCAAGCGCGGCTGTCTGGAGCAGTATTCCAGCGCCACCGGCGTTGTGCGCTGCATGAAGAAGCTGCTGGACGCAAACCCGGACACCGCCTGCACCCTGCGCGGCAAGGACTTTGAAGCCAAGGACGTGTTCGACGCCGCCCGCGCCGGGGACGCACTGGCCGCCCGCGAGGTGGACGAGATGGCTTCTACGCTGGGTATGGCGCTGGCCAACATTGCCGCCACCACCGACCCCGAGATGTTCATGATCGGCGGCGGCGTGGCCCGCGCCGGGGACGTGCTGCTGGACCCGTTGGTGCGCCACTACAAGGAGTACGCCTTCCAGTCCTGCAGGGAGACCCCCATCAAGGCCGCAAGCCTTGGCAACGACGCCGGCATCTACGGCGCCGTGCGCCTGATCGTGGGTGCCTGATCAGGGAATACCGATCGCTTTCAAACCAGCCAAGCCTGCGGGCTTGGCTGGTTTTGTTTTTGCGGGAGCAAAACTAGGCTGATTCTCCAAAAGCGTTGCATATCAGCGCAAAAAAGCAACTGCCGTCTTGTTTATTTTGTACATTTATGCTAAAATAACGGACGGATAGTTGATTTTTATATAATGATATTACTTTTTTTCAGATGCTGTAAAAAATCGGCTGAGCCGAAAAAATAAGGACGCAACAAAAGGAGAACACGCCATGAAAAAGCTTTTCGCCATGACGGCGGCCGTGCTGCTGCTGTTTTCGGTGCTGCTGGGCATTCCCGCCGCCTATGGGCAGGCACCGGAGACAGGCAAAACGCTGGACATCCTGTTCAGCCACGACACCCACTCCCACCTGAACACCTTTACCACCGTGGTGGAGGACGAGGAAACGGACATCGGCGGCTTTGCCCGCGCCAACACCCTCATCAAGGCGCAGCGCACCAAAAATCCGGACACCCTTGTGATCGACGGCGGTGACTTTTCCATGGGCACCCTGATCCAGACGGTGTTTGAAACGCAGGCCGCAGAGCTGCGGATGCTGGGCTACATGGGCTACGATGTGACCACCTTCGGCAACCACGAGTTTGACTACCGCTCCAAGGGTCTTGCCAATATGCTTACCAGCGCCCGCGCCTCCGGCGATGCCGTCCCGTCCATCGTGGTCTGCAATGTGGACTGGGATGCCATGGAGGCCGCCGGCCTCACTGAGGGTCAGCAGCTGCTCAAAGACGCCTTTACTGCCTACGGCGTGCAGGACTACACCGTGGTGCAGAAGGGCGATGTGCGCATTGCCGTGGTGGGCGTTTTCGGCAAGGATGCGCTCTCCTGCGCGCCCACCTGTGAACTGAAATTCAAGGACCCGGTACAGGCGGTAAAAGCCACCGTGGCAGAGATCAAGGCGAACGAAACCGTGGACATGATCGTCTGCGTTTCCCACAGCGGCACATGGGACGACCCCAAAAAGTCCGAGGACGAGCTGCTGGCCAAGGGTGTGCCCGACCTCGACCTCATTCTGAGCGGCCACACCCACAGCCGCATCCGGGAGCCCATCCGGCACGGGGACACCTATGTGGTCTCCTGCGGCGAGTACGGCAAAAATCTGGGCAGCCTGTCCATGGCGCAAAAAGCGGACGGCCGCTGGCAGGTGACCGATTACCAGCTGATCCCCATCACTTCCGATATTCCCGCCGATGCAGAAACGCAAGAGGTCATCGACCGCTTTATGGACACGGTGGACGAAGATTATCTGGCGCAGTTCGGCTACACCAAAGATCAGGTTCTGGCAGAAAACGATGTTGTTTTCTCTAACCTGGAGGATCTGGGCAAGGTGCACACCGAGCATAATCTGGGCGATATCATCGCGGACGCCTATGTGTACGCGGTGGAGAACGCCGCCGACTATGACGGCGTTCCGGTAGACTTGGCAGTGGTGCCCAGCGGCACCGTGCGCGACACCTACGCCCGGGGCGATATCACAGTGGAGCAGGTGTTCAATTCCTTCTCGCTGGGCATCGGTGCGGACGGCGTGCCGGGCTACCCCCTCATCGAGGTCTACCTCACCGGCAAGGAGCTGCGCACCGCCGCCGAGATCGACGCTTCCGTGTCGGATTTCATGACCACCGCGCGGCTGTATTGCAGCGGTCTGAACTTCACCTATAACCCCCACCGCCTGCTGCTGAACAAGGTGACGGACGTCTATCTGGTCAAGGACGGTCAGCGCGTAGAGCTGCAGGACGACAAGCTGTACCGCATCGTGGCAGACCTTTACAGCGGGCAGATGCTGAGCGCCGTGACGGATATGTCCTACGGCATTTTGTCCATCGTGCCGAAGTACGCCGACGGCACCCCCATCGAAGATTTTGAGGATGTGATCCTGACCGAAAATGGCAAAGAGCTGAAAGGCTGGGACGCCATTGCGCGGTACATGGCCTCGTTCGAGGACACCGACGGCGACGGCATCGGCAACGTGCCGGACTACTACAGCACCCTGCACGACCGCAAAAAGGTAGAGGACAGCCGCAGCCTTTCCGCGCTGCTGAAAAAGCCCAACCGCTTTACCTTTATCCTCCTCGGCGTGATCCTCACCGTCATTCTGCTGGTAGTGTGCCTTGTGCTGCTGCTCCGTAAGCTGGTGCGCAAACTCCGCCGCAGAAAAAAGACACATTAAAATAGCACAATGCCGGACAGCCTGCGGGCTGTCCGGCATTGTATTTTTACAATCAGAATCTTCCCTTCTGCAACCCGTCCAGCACCTCGTACAAATCGCAGCACTCGGCGGTGTACAGACGGCGCATCTCGTCGTTGGCGGGGGCCATGTCCGGCACCATCACGGTGACAAAGTGCCCGGCGGCACCAGCACGCACGCCGTTGTAGCTGTCCTCCAGTACAAGGGTGCGGCCGGGCGCAGTGCCCAGTGCCTCGGCGGCGCGCAGAAAAATTTCCGGGTCGGGCTTGGAGGCCGAGAACTGCTCGCCTGAGACGATCACTTTAAAATAGTGGGTCAAGCCCCAGCCGTCCAAATGGTGCCGGATAGACGCCATCCGGCTGGAGGAGGCCACCGCCATGGGGATGTGCTGCGCGTCCAGCCATGTCAGAATTTCGTCCAGCCCGGGCTTTTTGGGCGGCGGTGCCTGAAACGCCTTTTCCGCCTGTGCGTGCAGCGCCTCGATGATGGCGTCCGTGTTGCAGTTTTCCCCGTAGAAGCGGCGCAGCACCGCCCGCATGGTGTCCCCTGCCGTGCCGCGGGCGGCAACGTCCAGCCCCTCTTTATAAGAAAGCCCAAGGGTGGCAAGTGCAGGCTCCCACAGGGTAGCCCAGACCCGCTCGGTGTCAAACATCAGGCCGTCCATATCAAAAATAACGCCGTCGATCATGGCAGTATGCTCCTTCCGTAGAAAAGCGGGGCTGTGCCCCGCAAAGTGCTCTGTGCCCCTATTGTACCATAGATTTGGCAGTTTGCACACCATTATGCTCACAATCTGGTGCAACTTTACCGGTGGAAAGATGAAACATTTTGCGATTCCTTGCAAAACCGCTCCGGAATATTATAATAGAAACCAACATTTGTGTCATAAAGCGCCGGAAATCGTGCGCACGCGCATAAAAGGAAAGAGGGAAACTCACTATGTTGGATATCAAGATCACCCGCACGGCTACGCCCAAGGCAAAGCCCACCGATGAGACGAAGCTTGGCTTCGGCAAAAAGTTCTCCGACCATATGTTCGTCATGGATTACACCGAGGGCGAGGGTTGGCACGATGCCCGCATCGTCCCCTACGGTCCCTTTGAACTGGACCCCGCTACCGTGGTGTTCCACTATGCACAGGAGATCTTTGAGGGCATGAAGGCCTACCGCACCGCCGACGACACCGTGCAGCTGTTCCGCCCGGACTGCAACGCCAAGCGTTTTCAGGATTCTGCCGACCGTCTGTGCATCCCCAAGATCCCGGTAGAGGACTACATTCAGGCTGTCAAGGCTCTGGTAGACGTGGACCGCGACTGGGTGCCCCACACCGACGGCGCTTCCCTGTACATCCGTCCCTTCATCTTTGCCAATGATGTGGGTCTGGGCGTGCACGCCTCCAAGCACTATATCTTCTGCATCATCTGCGCTCCCTCCGGCGCTTACTACGCCGAGGGCATCAACCCTGTGCGCATCTATGTGGAAGACGAGTACATCCGCGCCGCCCCGGGTCTGACCGGCTTTACCAAGTGCGGCGGCAACTACGCCGCCTCCATCAAGGCCGGCGAGCTGGCCGAGGAGCAGGGCTACGCACAGGTGCTGTGGCTGGACGGCGTTGAGAAGAAGTACGTTGAAGAAGTTGGCAGCATGAACATCATGTTCAAGATCGACGGCAAGGTTTACACCGCCGCTACCGTGGGCACCGTGCTGCCCGGTGTTACCCGCCGCAGCTGCATCGAGCTGCTGAAGGACTGGGGCTACGAGGTCGTTGAGGGCAAGATCGCCATTGCCGACATCATGACTGCTGCCCGCGAAGGCAAGCTGGAAGAGGTGTTCGGCACCGGTACTGCCGCTGTCGTTTCCCCCGTCAAGGAGCTGGTCTGGAAGGGCGAGCACGCCTTCATCGGCGACGGCAAGATCGGCCCTGTCACTCAGAAGCTGTACGACACCATGACCGGTATGCAGTGGGGCAAGCTCCCCGATACCAAGGGCTGGATCGTGCCTGTGGAAAAGAAATATTGAGCCGCCTGTCACCCTACGGCTTTTAAAGGGACTGCTGCATACCATTTGGGGCAGCAGTCCCTTTGCTCTATAATCATTGCAATTCCCGCCGCATGGTGCTACACTACCTATAAAGGGCGTGGGCTTGCCGCCTGTGCCTCTTGCAGGAAGATTTGAGAGGAAAGAAGCACCATGATCAAGAAATGGAGCATGAGTTACCCGGCGGTCAACGGCACCGAGCAGCGCCGGGCGTACGTGTATCTGCCCACCATGTACGAGGCACAGCCGGAGCGCCGGTTCCCCGTGCTGTATATGTTCGATGGGCAGAACGTGTTTTTCAACGAGGATGCCACCTACGGCAAAAGCTGGGGCGTGGCAGATTATCTGGACTATACCGACACCCCGCTGATCGTGGCGGCCATCGAGTGCAACGCCGGGGCGAACAACGAGCGTCTGGTGGAGTATTCCCCCTACCGCTTCGATGACCCCACCTACGGCCACTTTGACGGCAAGGGACAGGCTACCATGAGCTGGTTCATCCACCGGTTCAAGCCCTTCATTGACCACAATTTCCGCACCCTGCCCGACCGGGGGCACACCTTCATCGGCGGCAGCAGCATGGGCGGGCTGATGAGCCTGTACGCTCTGCTGCAATATAACGATACTTACAGCCGCGCCGCAGCGCTGTCGCCCTCTATCTGGGTGGCACCGGATAAGCTTTCCGGCCTTGTGGGGCGCGCAAAACTTGCCCCCGGCACGGTGCTGTACATGGATTACGGCTCCCGCGAGATGGGCAACCACGACGGGATGCGGAAGGGCTTCGGCGAGATGTGCAGCAAGATCTTTGCCCGGGGCATCAACCTGACGGCCCGCGTCGTGCCGGGCGGAAACCACAGCGAAGCCAGCTGGGAAAAGCAGCTGCCCTTTGTGTTCCACACCCTGATGTACGAGCTTGATTGAACCAAACTGAGGAGGAAAGCATATGGAGATGCAGTATTT
>OHIX01000459.1_pt1 | contig 12996 bp, 11 predicted proteins | sample 1568391 | NCBI WGS metagenome assembly OHIX01 (sample SAMEA3879541, study PRJEB24766) | human gut metagenome | biome: human-associated habitat; feature: feces | place: USA | collected 1985/1987 | reverse complement strand
GCCGCACCTCGCTCGCCGTATCGGCACTTAGAATTATGCGGTATTGCCCTAACTTCCACGTTTACAGCACAATGCGGAAACTTACACTGTGGTCTTCCTCGCCAGAAACATGGTAAGGCTCTTCCACATCGGTGCCCCAGCTGTCAATGCCGCCAACACCGCGCACTGCGCCCAGCACCATCACACTGGTGCGGCCGGTCGCGGGCAGCTCCGTAATGTGCTGCGCCGCCTCGATCTCCTGCGCCGTGTTGGGCAGCGCGCTGAACGCAAATGGTGCATCCACCTGCTGCAAGGTCAGCGCGGCAGTCGTGTGGCCGCAGGCATCCCGCTGTTCCAGCATGGCCTGCCGCGTCTGCATGTGCATGCCGCAGTCCTGCGGAACCAGATGTGGCTCCACATGCGGGGTTTCCTCATGGCAGCCGAACACACCGCCCTTATAGCGGTCCGGGTAGGTTTCGCCGGAAAGCCCGGTCCACACCGTGCGGGTCACCGGGCCAAAGGTTTCAAATTTCACACCAAAACAGGGCAGCTCCGGCGCACCGGCTACGCCGTGGTAAACGGCATCCACCCGCAATGCGCCCTGTGCTTCCACAGTGTAGACCAGCTCTGCGCTGGCCCCCGGCACAGTGGGGATGCCAAACTGGAACTGCACCTTTACGCAGTCGGGACCTGCTTCCAGCACCTTCATGCCGTTATATGTTACAAACACATCCGCCGCCATCCAGGCCGCCGCGCGCAGCGGGAAGCCGCATCCGCGGTCATTGTCGGTGGAGGCCCGCCAGAACGCCGGGCGCGGTGCGCGCCACAACCATTCGGTGCCGTTCACCTTCAGCGATGCCGGGCCAGCCCCCGCAATGGAGAAAAGCATCTCAAAGTTTTTGCCCTTTACGCCCAGGTTGCCGTCGCCCTGGGTCACCACCAGGGGGTAGGTGCGGCGGCTCTGCCAGGCTTCGGCCAGCGTGCGGTCTGCCTGTGCTGCCGCAGCAGCGTTGGCGGCATCCTGCGCCGCACGGTCCGCCGGGCTGGCGTACCAGTAGCGTACATCCTGCATGGCGGGCTTCTCTGCGCCATCGGCGTATACAATGCCGTTACCGCTGAAGTTATAATCCGTCGTCCGCTCGCCAAAATCGCCGCCATAGCCCAGTACCTTGCGGCCCATGACGTCCGTATGCCAGATGGCCTGGTCCATATAGTCCCAGATAAAGCCGCCCTGGTACTGCGGGTATTCTTCCGCCAGCTTCACATAGCTTTCCATTCCGCCCAGAGAGTTGCCCATATCGTGCATGTATTCGCACAGAATGAATGGCTTTTTCGGCTTGGATTCCAGATATTCCCGGATTTCCCACGGCTTGGCGTACATCCGGCTTTCCATATCGGTAATGGCCGCAAACGCGCGGTTATGCACCACACCTTCATAATGCACCAGACGGCTGGGATCCTTGGCGTGGAAAAACTGCGTCATGGCCAGAATATCCTCGCCCGCATAGCTTTCGTTGCCGCAGGACCAGATCAGCACAGCGGCGTGGTTTTTGTCGCGCTCCAGCATGCTGCGGGCACGGTCCACCACACAGTCTTTCCATTCCGGCAGGCTGCCCGGCACATTCCAGCTGGGTTCGATCGCGCCCAGCTTCTGCCAGCTGCCGTGGCTTTCCAGGTTGGTTTCATCGATCATGTAAATGCCGTTTTTGTCGCACAGATCATACCACAGGCTCTGGTCCGGGTAATGGCAGGTGCGCACGGCGTTGATGTTGTTCTCCTTCATGATGCGGATGTCCTCCAGCATGCGCCCCTCGGAGACGTAATAGCCGTAGTCGGGGTCCATCTCATGCCGGTTGGCGCCCTTGATCAGCACCGGCCGGCCGTTGACGAGCAGCTGCCCGCCCTCGATCTTCACGTCGCGGAATCCGATCCGGAGCGGAATGACCTCGATCACTTCGCCCGCCGGCGCGCGGAGCGTCGCCGTCAGTCCGTACAGCACGGGCGTCTCGGCGCTCCACAGGGCGACTTTCCCGGCGTCGAGCGTGCAGCGCTCCTCGTCCTTCGTGACGCGCAGCTGCTGCGACGCGACGCTGCGCCCTTGGGCGTCGGTGAGCGCCAGTTCGACGCTGCATCCCCGCGCCTGCCTGGGGAAGAAGGCTTTGACGGCTACCGTTCCCGCGGTGTAGTTGGCCGAAGGCGCGGCGTCGACCTGAATGTCCGTAATTTGCCGTTTGTCGCGCGCGTAGAGGTAGCAGTCGCGGCCCACGCCCGAAAGGCGGAAGAAGTCCTGATCTTCGAGGTATGTGCCGTCGCACCAGCGGAAGACCTGGAACGCGATGAGATTCCGGCCGGGTTTCACGTAGGGCGTCAGGTCGAACTCGGCCTCCAGCTTGCTGTCCTCGCTGTAACCCACATAGCGGCCGTTGACCCAGAGGTAGATGTTCGACGTCACCGAGCCGAAATGCGCGACGATCTGCCTGCCGGCCCATGCCGCGGGGATGTCGACCGTACGGCGGTAGGAACCCACGTGGTTCTGCTCGACGGGAACGTGCGGCGGATCGTTTTTGAACCAGCCCCGCCAGGCGTAACCGACGTTGAGGTAGACCGGATCGCCGTATCCGTTCAGCTCCCAGAGTCCCGGCACGGGCATGTCGTTCCAGCCTTTGTCGTTGTAGCCGACGCGGAAAAAGTCCGTCGGTCGCTGGTCGGCGTCGCGCACCCAGTTGAATTTCCAGTTTCCGTTCAGCGTGACGAACCGCTCCGAGAGGGTCTTGTCGCCCGTTTGTGCGGCTTCCGGCGATTCGTACGCGAACCAGGAGCCATGCATCGGCATTCGGTTCACGGCATTCACGCCGGCGTCCTGCCATTCGTTGCTCTGCGCGCCGGCCGTCAGCGCCGTCGCCGCGGCCAGCCAGCATAAGAGGATTTTCTTCATCGGTTATCTCTGTTTTTAAGGTTTAGGCATAGTCTGCCGAAGCGGTTTCCGCTGTGCCGGATGTCCGGCGCGGTCCGATCGGTTAAATTTCGGAAAAATGTCGGGAAACTCCAAATATGGCGGCTGAAAAAGACGACAGCCGTATTGTTCCGGTGCATTTTTGCCGGGTGACGGTTATTTCCAGTCATGTACCTGGTCCGTTCTCACGCCGCCGCCCGCAGGGCAGTCCTCCTATAAAAAAGCAAGGACGCAGGTACAACCCCTACAGTCGGCCCGTTACAGCCTTATGATGGTAGTTGCCCTTACGCCCAAGCCTGTCCCCCACCCGAACGGGCAGGGACAAGGCTCAAGTTTCAGACAAATATTACACCATCATAAAAACTGCCGTATTTCTACAACAGGTAACGGTTTACTGTAGGTATAAAGGTTTGTCTTAACCTTTGTTTCTATTTTCTATTGCGAAGATAGTCAAATAATCCGACTAACCAAAAAATCCGGCCCCCTTTCGGAGGCCGGACCCACTATAAATAACTATGACAAAAACTTTCGTTTATGCGTTGGCGGTCGCCAGCGGCGAAGCCTGCGTGTAGGTGCGGGCGGCCAGCTCCTTGTCGAGCATGTAGAGCCCGAACTTGTTGCCCTCGACGGCCTCGCAGGCCTGAATCATCCCGCGTGCCGACTCCTCCTCCTCGACCTGCTCGTCGACGAACCAGACGAGCATGTTCGACGAAGCGTAATCCTTGTCCTCGGCGGCGATGGCGGCCAGATTGTTGATCATGGCCGTAACCTCCTTCTCATGGACCAGCGTGTCCTGGAACATCTCCAGCGGCGAAGTCCAAGCAGTGCGCACCTCCTCGATCGGGAGCAGCTTCACCTCGGCGTCGCGCGAGAGAATGTAGTTCATAAAGATCCGCGCATGGTCCTGCTCCTCCTGGAACTGTACGTAGAACCAGTTGGCGACACCCTTCAGCCCCTTGGCCTCGGCGTCCATCGACATCGAAAGATAGAGATAGGCCGACCAAAGCTCGGCATTGATCTGCGCGTTCATCGCTTCGTGTAATTTCTTGCTTAACATAACTGTATTGTTTTAAGTTTGCGGTTTATCATCGTTCGTGATACAAATATACAATAGTTTTTCGTGATTTGTATCAAAATAGTCATCAAATTATTTTATATCGAAATGGCGAGACATTATAAAACAAAATAGACGGCGTCCGAATACGTATTCGGGCGCCGTCGGATGGTTTTCAGCGGAATGCGGATCAGTCGTCGATCTCGATCAGGCGGAACTGAAGGTCGAATTTCAGGTCGAGACCGTTGTCGAGCTTCACCTCCCAGTCGCGCTTGTCGCGGTCGATCGAGACGATCTTGCGGCCTGCGAAGTTCTTGGCGACATAGTCGCGGATCTGCTGCGGAACGATGGCTGCGGGAACCTCGCCGTACTTGCAGTCGACCTCCTTCCACGCTCCGTCCTTGGCGAACTCGACCTTCGAGCCGTTGACGAAGACCACCTTGTAATCCTTGTCGAACAGCTCCTCGTCGACTTTGGCGTAGGAGACCTCGACAGCCTTGAAGTGGGTCTGGACGAACTGTTGCGCAACGGCGGGAAGTTCGCCGACGGCGATGATCCGGTCTTTACCGGCGAAAGCGGGAACCGAAGAGGCCATGACGGCCAGCGAAGCGAGAAGAATCGTGAACTTTTTCATAATCGTAGTGTTTTAATTGAATTTCGTACTGCAAAGTTGCGGCCCGAAACTGAAACGAATCTGAAAAAAGCGGATTTCCTGCATTTTTTTCACGCCGGGAAATCGACCGCGAAGCAATGCCGCCCCTCCTTATAAGAATAGGACACCTTCAACCCGTAGAGACGGCAGACTGCGTCGACCACGGCAAGGCCCAGCCCCGTAGAACCCTCCTTCTTCGTTCCCTGATAGAACCGGTCGAAGATACGCCCGGCGTCGAGCGGACCGCCCGCACCGCTGTTGCAGACCGTGAAGCGACGCGGAGCGACGCGCACCGTCACCTCGCCGCCCTCGTCGCCGTGAACGAATGCGTTTTTCAGCAGGTTGGCGACCACGCTCCCGGCCAGCGACGGATTCATCCGCGCCGTGAGCGGCCCCTCGTCCACGAGCGCAAAGCGCATGCTGCGGTAGGCGTAAATCTCCTCCATGTCCTCGGCCGTGCGGCGCACCAGTGCGTTCACGTCGACCTCTTCGGCCTCGGGGAACTGGCCGTTGTCGATCTTCGACAGCAGCAGCAGCGAACGGTTGAGCCGCACGAGGTAGTCCAGCGTCCGCTGCACCTTGGCGATCTCGCCCAACTGCTCCCCGGTGAGCGCATGCGCATCGTCGACCAGCATTTCCAACCGGTTGCGGCAGACCGCCAGCGGCGTCTGCATTTCGTGCGACGCATTGCCGATGAACTGCTTCTGGCGGTCGAACAGCACTTCGGCCCGCTCGGCATTGCGGATCGCCGCTTCGTTCAGCCGCCGGAATTCGGCGATCTTCGTATCGTTGGCCAGCGGAGCGTTCTTTCCGCCCACCCTATAGCTGTCGAGCCACCTCAGCAGGGCATACAGGGGCCGCAGGGTGCGGTGGAGCACCAGTATGTTGATCAGCAGAATGGTCAGCAGCAGGAAAAGATACAGATAGACGATCCACCAGAGAATCGCCTCCTGCAAATCGTCCTTCTCGATGGTCGGCGTCATCACGGTAAGCTCCTTATAGCTTCCCTCCCGGTCGCGGAAGATCATCCGCAGCACGCGCGCCGGCTCCTCGTCATCCTGCTCGGGAATATAGATCTCCTCGTCCGTGTAGCTCTCGTGCGGGAATCGGGCGGCATACTCCTGCGCAACCTCCTTGAGGAAGTAGCCCTCGTTGCCCGAGGCCGTCGAGATCACCTCGCGGCCGGAGAGCTGCTGTGTGATGATCGCCTCGGCACGGTGCTCGAGGGCATCGTCCGTCTCGTCGTTGATCTCGTCGACGAGCGTGACGTAGAAAAAGAGGGCCCACGCCGCCAGCAGCAGCGACAGCACCCACGAAATATGGAGGATGATCCGGTAGACGAGTTTCACGGCTGAACGAGCTTGTAGCCGAAGCCGTAGACGGCACGGATCTCCGTGTCGGCCCCCGCCTCGGCGAGTTTGCGCCGCAGATTCTTCATCTGGGCATAGACGAAATCGAAGTTGTCGGCCTGGTCGATGTGGTCGCCCCACACGGCCTCGGCCAGCGTCGCCTTGTCGACCGTATGGCCGGGGCGGCTCATGAAGTAGCAGAGGATGTCGTACTCCTTGCGCAGCAGCTCCACCTCGCGGCCCGCCACCTCGACCCGGCGGCTGTCGGGCCACAGGCGCACGTTGCCCGCGTCGAGGCTCTCGTAACCGCCGCGCTGGTGACGGCGCAGGACGCTGCGGATGCGGGCGCTCAACTCCGCCAGGTGGAACGGCTTGGGCAGGTAGTCGTCGGCCCCCAGTTCGAGTCCCTCGATCTTGTCGTCGAGCGAGTCGCGGGCCGAAATGATGATGATTCCCGCCTGCCTGCGCTGGATGTGCGCCCACCGCTTTTGCGGGAACACCGGCTGTACCAGGCGGACTGGCTTTTGCGGTACTATGATTTTTCGGCTGGGGAACTGCTGACAGAGGAAGAGCCGAACTTTGACCCTTATCTGGACCCCAAATGTACCTGGGCCGTGCGCCACCCGGAATTTTTCCCTGTGGAGGTCAACACTGCGCCCAAGGCGGCCCTGCTGCGTGTGCCGGGCATCGGCCCCAAAAGTGCATTGCGGATTTTGTCCGCCCGCTGTCCTTCTCCGGCCTGAAAAAGCTGGGGGTGGTCCTCAAGCGGGCCCAGTACTTTATTACCTGCAGCGGCCGCGCCGCAGCCCACGGAACCCGGCAGGAAATCGCCGCGGCGCTGCTGGACCCCAAGGCATTTGCCGTGGGTACGCAGCAGCTTTCGCTGGATGACTTTACCCCGAAGGTTCTGCCGGATGCAGCGCCCGCTGTGCAGAAACTGGCCGCGGCGGGGATGCCCGCCCGCCAGGCAGCCTATGAGGTAAAACAGGAGGCTTTGCAATGTCTTACCCGGCGCATGTGACCGACACGGTGTACCGCTATGATGGAACCTTCCAGGGATTTTTGTGCTGCATTTTTGAAAGCTATTCCCGCAAAGAGATCCCTGCTGCTGTCTGCGCACCTGACCGCGGGCAGATCAGCTTTTATGATTCGTGCGAGATCGTAACAGACCCTGCCCGCGCCCAGCGCGTTGCAAGAGGATTGGAGCGGCTCGGACCGACGGTAAAGGAACGCATAACAACAGGATTTTTATCGGATGACCCGGAACATGAACTGATCCTGCTGCGCTTTGCGCGTATCTGCTTTGAAAAAGGCCCCGCTGCCGCGCGTGCAACAGGGGACCCGGATATCTGTGCGGCGTTTGACCTAGAACGGGCGGTCAATAATGAAGCCTGCAAGTATATTGAGTTCATCCGCTTTGAACAGCGTGATATGATGCTTGGCACGGTGATCCACCCCAAAAACAGGATTCTGCCGCTGCTGCGCGGGCACTTTTGCAGTCGGTTACCGGATGAAGACTTTATGATTTTTGATGCGACCCACGGCATCGCCATGCTGCGCAGGGACCGCAAAGTGCAGTATATGGTCATGGAGCATTATGATAAAAACACCGGGCAGGAGGAACTGGACTGGCAAAAGTTGTGGAAACGCTTTTTTGATGCCGTTACCATTGAACAGCGCCGCAATGAACGTTGCCAGATGACCCACGCTCCCAAGCGCTATTGGAAAGATATGTGCGAAATGACGCTGCTGGGCCGGGGAACCGCTGGTAAGACGGAGCAAAATGCGGAAGCAGCCCGATAAAAACAGCAGCTTTACCCCCTGTGCAGACATAAAAATTTGTGGTATACTAATACTTATATATTATTTGTATGCGTGTGTAAGATCACGGGCCGGAAGCAGGCAGGAAATTTGCCCTGCGGCAGACGGTAAAACAGAAAAGATAGGGGAGTTTCTGCATGATGGAAGAATTGCTGCATATTCTTGAAAAAAATGCCCGCCTGCCGGTGGAAGATATCGCCGCTATGATGGGCAAAACGCCTGCCCAGGTTGCCGCTATGATGGATGAGGCGGTTGCCAAGGGGTATATCCGCGGTTTTGAAGCCATGATCGACTGGGAACAGGCTGGTATCAATGTGGTGGAAGCAGTGATCGAACTGCACGTTTCCCCGCGCAAGAGCCGCGGTTTTGACGAGATCGCATCGGTGATCGCCAGCTTTGACGAGGTGGACAGCGTTCTGCTGATGAGCGGCAGCTATGATCTGCAGGTCATCATCAAGGGCCACAGCTTCCAGGAAATTGCCCTGTTTGTGGCAAAGCGCCTTTCTCCGCTGGACGATGTACTTTCCACGGCAACCAGCTTTGTGCTACGCCCGTATAAGCGCGGCGGCAAGCTGTACCTGAACGAAGAAGCCGACGAAAGAGAGTGTACCGTACTGTGATGAATTACGATGAACTGCTTGCGCCGGCTGCGAAATTCATGCGGCCTTCGGGGATTCGCAAGTTTTTTGATTTGGCCGCCGAAATGCCGCACTGCATTAGCCTTGGCGTGGGCGAACCGGATTTCAAGACGCCGTGGACCATCCGGGATGCGGGCATCCGTAGCCTGGAACAAGGCCGTACGCGCTATACCGCCAATGCGGGTATCAAAGAGCTGCGCGCCGAAATTTGCCGCTACTTGGCCCGCCGCATGGAGCTGAACTACCAGCCCAGCGAGGTGCTTGTTACCGTGGGCGGCAGCGAGGCCATTGACCTGACCATCCGTGCACTGGTCAAACCGGGGGATGAAGTCATCATCCCGGAGCCTTGTTTTGTCTGTTATGAACCGATCACTTCGTTGACCGGCGGCGTGCCGGTGCACATTGCCACCAAAGTGGAGGATGATTTCCGCCTGCGGGCGGACCAGCTGCGTACCAAACTGTTGATCCTGCCGTATCCCAACAACCCCACCGGCGGCGTGATGGATGCGGCAGATCTGGAAGCCATTGCGGAGGTGCTGCGCGGTACCAATATTATGGTGCTTTCGGATGAGATTTATGCGGAGCTGACCTATGGGTTGGACCGCCACATCAGCATTGCCACACTGCCGGGCATGAAAGAACGCACCATCGTAGTGAACGGCTTCTCAAAAGCGTATGCTATGACAGGCTGGCGCTTGGGATATGCGGTTGGTCCGGAACCGGTGATCAAGGTGATGACCAAAATCCACCAGAGCTGCATTATGTCGGCCCCCACCACCAGCCAGTATGCAGCCATCGCGGCGCTACATTCCTGCGATGATTCTATTGAGATGATGCGCGATGAATATAACCGCCGCCGCCGCTATGTGGTAAAGGCGCTGAACGATATGGGCCTGACCTGCTTTGAGCCGCGCGGGGCGTTTTATGTGTTCCCCTGCATTCGCTGCAGCGGGCTGACCAGCCAGGAATTTTGCGAAATGCTGTTGAAAGAGCAGGAGGTTGCCATTATCCCCGGTGATGCTTTTGGCGCCAGTGGGGAAGGCTATGCGCGCATCAGCTATGCCTACAGCGTGGAACACCTGGAAACTGCCATGCGCCGCATCCGCACTTTCCTGAAAGACCACGGCTGGCTGGCAGAATAAACGGCAAAAACAGGAGCTGAACAGGATATGGTATATCAAAAACAATCGGTCGTGGTGTTGGCGCCTGCCAAGCTGAACCTTTCGCTGGATGTGGCTGGGCTGCTGCCAAACGGCTACCATGACCTTGACATGGTTATGCAGACCATTGACCTGTATGAACGCATCACCCTGCGCCGCAGTGCAGACCTGACCCTGCGCCTGCCGGGCAGCTTTGTTCCGCCCAACGATAAAAATACAGCGTACAAAGCGGCTGTGGCGTTTTTCCATTATACCGGGCTGCTGGCCGGGGTGGATATCACAATCCAGAAGCATGTGCCGGTGCGGGCTGGTATGGCGGGAGGCAGTGCGGATGCTGCCGGTGTGCTGGTTGGCCTGAATGAGCTGTACAACGCGCAGCTTTCAATGAGCGAGCTGTGTGCCATCGGTGCGGGCATTGGCGCGGATGTACCCTTTGCCCTGATGGGCGGAACCTGCCGGGTAAAGGGCGTGGGCGATTTGATTAAGCCTCTGCCGCCCTGCCCGGACTGCTGGTTTGTGGTGGTTATGCCCAGCGTTGGCATCTCCACACCGGAGGCGTTCAAGCGCTATGATATCATGGGAAGCCCGGTTCACCCGGACTGTGAGCGCCAGGAACAGGCCATCCGCGAAAACGATCTGGCTGCTATGTGCACCGCTGCAGGCAATGCGTTGGAACATTGCAGCGGCGCGGTGGAAACAGCCGCTATCTGTAAGCAGCTGAATGCCCAAGGCGCAGTAACCAGCCTGATGACTGGTTCCGGCGCGGCGGTGTTTGGTGTGTTTGATGATGGGCAAAAGGCGAAACAGGCCCAACAGGCATTGCAGGCCGGGTATGACCAGGTTTATCTGGCCCGCCCGGTGCGCGGCGGTGCGCGCGTTTTGCCGCGCCCTGTCAAAAAGGACCACACACCCAGGCGGGAAAAATAAGCCTGCTGGTTGCAGGTCTGCAGCATGTGACCTGCCAATAGTTTTTGTGTCTTTGATTTTATGCCTTTTATGGTTTATAAAAACTATATAGACAAAGAAAGTATCGTGGTGTAGAAAAATGCATGGGCACATCACATAAAGAGATAACGTAAAATAATTGAATAACAGCTTTCCTTTGGCCCCATACTGCTTGTAACATCAAGCCGTCAAGGGGCAAGGCACGGCGCAGGGAACTGCGCAGCGTGCAGACAAAAGCATTGCCGGCCACCGGGCGTTTGTTGCCGGGCCGGCTTTTTGCTTTTGCAGCAAAAGGGGGAAACGCTGATGAAAAAACTGCTGCAAAAATTACCATCTGCCGGGGCTAGCCCGCTAAGGATTCGCAAAATTCTGGAATGGGGCTGTGCCTGCGGCCTGCTGCTGACCATTGTACTTACTGCATCGGCTGTGCGGTATCAAACTGTGTGTGCCCGTGTGTGCGGGGATACGCTGCGGCTGCACATTTTAGCCAACAGCGATACAGTGGAGGATCAGCTGCTGAAATTGCAGGTGCGGGATGCTGTTTTGGAACAGGTGACAGCCGCAACGCAGTATGCCGAAACCAAGCAGCAGGCGGTGCAGACCCTGCGCACAGCCATGCCGGACCTGCAGCGCACAGCCCAACGGACGCTGCGCCATGCGGGCAGCAGCCAACAGGTACAGTGCAGGCTGGAAGAAATCCCGTTTGCAGCCCGCCGCTATTCCGGTTTCTGGCTGCCGGCGGGTACTTACACGGCGCTGCGGATCGAACTGGGCAGCGCCCAGGGGCACAACTGGTTCTGTGTGCTGTACCCGGCGCTCTGCGTGGGCAGCAGCGAAGCCAGGTATGCGGATACGGAAGAAAACGCGCTGGTGTTTGGCGGCTATCAGGTGCGGTTTGCTCTGTTGGATACCGCCCGCAGCGTGTGGCAGAAAATAACGGACTGAAAAAGCAACGGCAGGGCGTGCAAGAAGAGGCTCTGCAAAAGAAAGAGGAACACCATGCTGACCTTGATCCTTGGCCCTTCGGGCAGCGGAAAATCGGTGCGCCTGCGGGAAGAACTGCGCCAGCGTGCGCGCAGCCGGCAGCGCAGCATCCTGATTGTACCGGAGCAGTTTACATCTTCGACCGAAGGTGCGCTTTACCACGCACTGGGGGATGAACTTTCTGCCTATGTGGAGAGCTATTCCTTTACCTCGCTGGCCGAAACCCTGCTGCGCCGCTATGGCGGTGCGGCGGTGCCCACGCTGAGCGAGGCCGGACGCGCCGTGCTGGTGCGCCGCGCTATGGATGAAATGATGGACAAGGTGGTGTATTACAGCCGCCAGCGCCGCAGCGCTGCGTTCTGCCAGAAGGCGGCGGAAACCATCAGCGAGCTGAAAAGCGCGGGCATCCGCCCGGAGACCCTGGCGGATTATGCCAACGCCCCCGGTGCGGACAAAGATAAGCTGGGGGAACTGGCCCTGATTTTTGGAACCTATGAAACCCTGCTGGCCCAAACGGCCATGGACCCCGGCGACCGTGTGGAGCTGGCGGCCAAAAGCCTGGACCAGGCCTTTTTTGCGGGCCGCACGGTGTACATTGATGAATTTGATACATTCAACCACTCCAAGCGCGCCATGCTGGCGGCCATGCTGCCGGTTGCCGATGTAACGGTAAGCCTGTGCTGTGACCAGGCTCCGGACCAGGCGGACGATGGCGTGTTCAGTGGTGCACGGCGGGTGGCCAATACCTTGAAATCCATGGCGGCCAGCGCGGGGGTGCCCTGTAAAGAAATCCGCCTGACCCAGGATATGCGCCACAAAGATGCCCCTGTGCTGGCGGAGCTTGGCCTTTTGCTGGCGGATCCGACCTATACGCCGGAGGCAGAGGTGGATCCCGCCGCCCCGGCTATTACCTATTATAAGGCGGACAGCCGCCAGGCGGAGGCCAAGGCCGTGGCGGCAGCCGTCAAAGCGCGTGCCCGTGCGGGTGTGCCGTATAACAAAATGGCGGTGATCTGCCGCACGGTCGACCAGTACCTGCTGCAGATCCGGTATGAATTCCGGCTGCAAAATATCCCGTTGTTCTGTGATGAACCCACAACGCCGGAAAACACCGCCCCGGCCCGTGCGATCCATGCAGCGCTGGATCTGCTGCGCGGCGGTCTGACCACCACGGCGCTGCTGCGCCTGCTGAAAACCGGCTTGGTGGACCTGGACCGGGACAGCCAGTGCGCACTGGAAAACTATGCCTATACCTGGCCGCTGCATGCGCAGGACTGGCGGGAACCCTTTACCCGCAACCCGGAGGGCTACACCGACCGGATGAGCGAGCAGAGCCAGCAGGACCTGCAGCGCGCCGAGGAAGCCCGCAGCTTTTTGGTGCCGCGGGTACAGAAATTTATGGACCGTGCCCGCAATGCGGATACCGCCACCCTGACGGCGCAAATTTACTACTTTTTGCAA
>OHIX01000455.1_pt1 | contig 13025 bp, 10 predicted proteins | sample 1568391 | NCBI WGS metagenome assembly OHIX01 (sample SAMEA3879541, study PRJEB24766) | human gut metagenome | biome: human-associated habitat; feature: feces | place: USA | collected 1985/1987 | reverse complement strand
GATTTGAACCTCAAGGACTTCGTTGATAGCGAGCTGGGTGTGCCAGTGCTCAAAATCACCAGCGTTGACAATCAACCAGCCGGCAGCGAAGTGAATGTTGAAATGCAGGTTTCCGCCACAGAGGATTTCAAGAAGCCTGTCAGCGTGCTTACAACAGTTGTCGACAATGTGGCTTATGCCAACTATCTCGACATTGACAACGCTCACCGCCAGCTGTTTGGCAAGAGCCCTGCCGCAAAGACCACTTATGTGCGTTTCGAACTCACGTTGACCCACAACGGAACAACAGTGCGTTTCGGCGGCGCCGACACTTATTTCGACGCTTCATCGGTAAATGTTACGCCTATTGACCTTGGCATCAAGATTGAGTCGGCATACTACGTAATTACCGACGCTGCGTTTGGTGACGGATGGGATGCTTCAGCCATCAAGCTCGGACATAGCGACCAGAACGTATACGATGATCCTGTATTTACATCTATCTGCACTCTCCCTGCCGGCTCAATCCAATTTATGGGTGCAGAGTCGATGGTGAAGGCTAAGGCCGACGCAGGCAATGAGTTTATGTATGCTTGGGGTCCTGCTGAGTCGGCTATGAGCGGCGAACTTATCTATGGCGAGAACTCACGTCCTGTAACTATTGCAAAGGCAGGAGAGTATACCGTGACAATCAACATGATGGAAGGCACATTCACTGTCAAGGCTTACTCACCGAAACTCTATGCTGTTGGTGGATTCAATGGATGGGGTCACGATGTAAACGTGTTCATCTACGAGCGCAACGGCGGCGTACACAGCGGTTTGGTTGACATGTCAAAGGCTGGCAACAAGGCATTTGAATTCAAATTCTCGACACAGCCCAACTGGAACGAAGGCAGCACTGCCTACGGTGTCGGCGCAGAAGCCAACCTGTTGAGCACTGACCCAGGAGCCAAAAACTTGAAACTTGACAAGGGTGGTATCTACTACTTCAAAGTCGACACAGACAAAATGACTTGGGAGGCGATGGAAATCACTTCGTTCGGAATTATCGGCGACGCTACTCCTGGCGGATGGGACGCTGAAACGCCACTTACTTACGCCGGTGGTCTCGTTTGGAAGGGTGAGGTTGCTCTCGTCGGCGGTAAGGAATACAAGTTCCGCGCCAACAACAAATGGGACTTCAGTCTCGGCGGTTCGCTCGACAATCTCAACGAGAACAACGCACCAAACTTCAAGTGTGCAGAAGACGGAACGTATGAAATTACGCTCAATCTCAGCAACAACCGGACTTGGAAAGCGTCAGTTGTGAAGAAATAATACTCCAATTGATATAATTTGTATTGAAAAAGGAGTCGTCTCAGGGATGAGACGGCTCTTTTTTTCTTGTTTTGTGGCATAGTGTTTTCATTTGTAAACTGAAATTTGTAACTTCGCACACAAACTTTCAGAATATTAATCATAAACTAAGCAAAATAATGGAAGACGAAAGACAAAAGCAGGAAGCAGGTATTCCTGAAAACGCTTTCCGCGAGCTGAAGCCGGGCGAGGAGTATATCCCCGTGATGCGCCCCGACCGTCAGTATCCGGAAGTGACTCCCTACTCTGTGATAATGGGTCTTGTGATGGCGATTATCTTCAGTGCCGCGGCGGCATATCTCGGACTGAAAGTGGGGCAGGTGTTTGAGGCGGCAATTCCTATTGCAATCATCGCAGTCGGAGTGTCGGGCGCGTTGAAGAAGAAAAACGCCCTCGGACAGAACGTGATAATCCAATCTATCGGCGCCTCGTCGGGAATCGTGGTGGCAGGAGCCATCTTCACCCTCCCGGCGCTCTACATCCTTCAAGCCAAGTATGGCGACGCCATTACGGTAAGTTTCATTGAGATATTCCTCAGCTCGATGCTTGGCGGCGTGCTCGGCGTGTTGATGTTTATCCCGTTCCGCAAATATTTCGTTTCCGACATGCATGGCAAGTTCCCGTTCCCGGAAGCCACAGCCACCACACAGGTGCTTATCTCCGGCGAGAAGTCGGGCAGCCAGGTGAAGCCGCTTATCATTGCTGGTGCTGTCGGCGGTATCTACGACTTCCTTCTCTCCACATTCGGATGGTGGGCTGAGACATTGACGTCGAAAGCGACAGAATTCGGCGCCCACGTGGCAAGCCAGGCCAAGATGGTGTTTAAAATCAACACCGGAGCGGCGGTGCTCGGTCTCGGCTACATCGTAGGTTTGAAATACTGCTTCATTATTTTTGCAGGTAGCGCGTTTATCTGGTATGTCATCGTACCGTTGCTCGGAATGAGCCCGGAGGCAGCCGCTATCGATCCCGAGGTGCTGTTCAAGACACAGGCACGCTACATCGGTATCGGCGGTATCGCCATGGCGGGCATCATCGGCATCATCAAGTCGTGGGGCATCATCCGCTCTGCCGTAGGTCTTGCCGGACGTGAATTCCGCGGCAAGGGCGGCAATGTGGCAAAAGTGAAGCGCACCCAGAAAGACATTTCGATGAAAGTGCTTGCCTTCAGCCTTATCGCAGCGTTGGCAGTGACATTCGCATTCTTCTACTTCGGCGTAATCCACAACCTCTTCCAGACCCTTGTGGCATTCTTGGTGGTTACGGTGATAGCGTTTCTCTTCACCACGGTGGCTGCCAATGCAATTGCCATTGTGGGATCGAACCCGGTGAGCGGAATGACGCTGATGACGCTGATTGTAGCCTCAGCGGTGTTTGTGGCTATCGGACTTAAAGGAGCCAGCGGCATCGTCACTTCGATGATTATCGGAGGCGTTGTCTGCACGGCTCTCTCGATGGCAGGCGGTATGGTCACGGATATGAAAATCGGCTACTGGCTTGGCTCCACTCCGCAAAAACAGCAGCAGTGGAAACTTGTCGGCACACTCGTGTCGGCAGCAACTGTCGGCGGCGTTATCCTGATTCTTGCAAAAGTGTATGGTTTCTCAGGGCCGAACGCACTCGCCGCACCGCAGGCCAACGCGATGGCAGGCGTTATCGAACCGTTGATGATGGGTGGCGACACGCCGTGGCTGCTCTATGGCGTAGGCGCAATCCTCGCCGTGCTTCTCAACTGGCTCGGTGTGCCGGCATTGGCTTTCTCGCTCGGTATGTTTATCCCTATGGAGCTCAACGCGCCGCTGCTTGTCGGCGGTTTGGTCAACTGGTTTGTGTCAACCCGTTCGAAAGACAAGGAACTCAATGCGGCACGCACAGAGCGCGGCACGCTTCTCGCCAGCGGATTTATCGCCGGTGGAGCATTGATGGGCGTGGTCAGCGCCGGAATGCGCTTCGCAGGCTTCGAGTATACTTGCGGATTCAGCGAGTCGACGCTCCAGATTGGCGGTGTGGCTGTCTATGCGCTGCTCATCGGCTATCTCGTTTGGGACTGTATGCGCGGAAAGAAAGCGTAAGCTGGGGCAACCTCCTGAGCTTGAAAAATCAAAGAAAAATGTCGTGGATGCATCATGTGTGTCCACGACATATTATTTATTCTTTTTATTTATCAACAAATTAATTTAATGAACAAGACAATTTTCAACAAGCGTGCAAGCCTGAAGTTCTCGCACTTCTCCAACAAAGGCTACTCCTTGTTTTCTGTGCTTGGAAGAGTGGTGGCTATCGGTGCGCTCAGCGTAACCACGCTTACCTACGCCAAGGCAGAAGGCATCAGCGTGGAGGGAGCCAAGGCTGATTCAGTCTTTATCCGTGGAGGAAAGGCTTACGAACTGGATGGTGTGACCGTAACGGGGTCGCGCGCGCCGATGACAGTCGAGCTGTCGCCAAAAATTGTGACGGTCATGACCCGCGAGGACATTCAGCGGTCGGCGGCACAAACAATCAACGACGTTTTGAAACTGGCTACGGGCGTGGATGTGCGTCAGCGTGGAGGTTTTGGGGTGCAGACCGACATTTCGATCAACGGCGGCACCTTCGACCAGATTGCAATTTTCCTTAACGGAGTGAACATCTCCAATCCGCAGACGGGGCACAACGCCTCCGATTTTCCTGTCGCACTTGCCGACATCGACCATGTGGAGATTATCGAGGGCGCATCGTCGCGCGTGTTTGGCACATCGGCGTTCAACGGCGCCATAAACATTGTGACTAAAAAAGCAAGCGCAAACGGCGTCGAGGCAAATGTGGAAGCCGGCAGCTTTGGCAGTCTCGGGGCACAGGGCAGGCTGCAGATGGCTTTCAGAAGCGGAAAGTGGGAACAAGCCTATTCCGTAAGCGGCGGATACAAACGCTCGGACGGAGGCACCGAAAACAGCGATTTCGAGAAAGGACAGGGCTATGCCAACTTGTCGCTGAGCTACGACCGCCGCATCGACATCGGGGCGCAGCTGGGCATAGCAACCCAAAGTTATGGCGCAAACACATTCTACAGCGCCAAATTCAACAATCAATATGAGAAAACCGACCATGGAATCGCTTCTCTTAATGTGAGCGTCCACAACCAAGACAGGACTTGGGAAGTGACGCCTGCGGTATATTACAACAAATTCAAAGACCATTATCAATTGACGCGTGGCAAGGAAGGCGCCGCGGCGGGAGAGAACTACCACAACCTTGATGTGTTTGGCGGTGCGGTCAACGCCTATGTTGACTGGATTGCAGGAAAGACCGCCGTCGGTGTCGACATCGGTAAGGAACGCATCTATTCCACGGCTCTCGGCAACCAGCTCGACGTGGCCGACTATAAAAGCATTCCGGGCTCCGACAGGCAGTACACCCGTAAAGGAGAACGCACAAATACGAATGTGATTCTGGAGCACAATTTCATATTCGGAGGGTTCACACTCTCTGCCGGAGTGCTTGCCAACCGCAATACGGGACTCGACAATAAATTCAGATTCTATCCGGGAGTGGACGCCAGCTACCGTCCGAACGCCAATTGGAAGGTATACGCCTCATGGAACAAGGCTCTCCGCATGCCCACCTACACCGACCTCTACATAAGCAATGCTGTGCAGCAGGGCGACGCCTCGCTGAGCCCGGAGAAAAACTCCGCATTCAAAATAGGCACACGCTATCGGCAGACGGGATTTTCGGCGGTGCTTAGCGGATTCTACACACATGGCAAGGATATGATTGACTGGGTTCAGACTACGGAAACAGAGCTGACCGACAGCAAATACCACGTGATGAACATCGGAAAACTCGACAATATGGGCTTCAATGTTGATGCCGAGATATATATGAACGAGCTGTTGCCGAGATGCTTCGTGACGAACATCAGACTGGGATATGCCTACATCAACCAAAACCACGAGACGGAAACAGAGATACTGAAATCGCTGTATGCGTTGGAATATCTGCGCCATAAGGCCGTGTTCGGCTTGGACCATAAGATTTGGAGCAAGCTATCGGCGTCGTGGAGCGTGAGATGGCAGCAACGGATGAACGGCTATCATCCGTACACGAAAGTGGACTGCAAGGTGATGTGGAACGACCGGAAATATAGTGTATATGTAAAGGCCGACAACATCACGTGCCACCGCTACTACGATCTCTCTGCCGTAAAGCAGCCGGGGCTGTGGGTGATGGCAGGTGTAAGTGTGAATCTTGGATGGTGACAGCCGTCGCAGGAGTGAAAGCAAACGGGAAGCAGCATATTGTTTCCCGTTTTTTCCGTTTGAGCCAGCGGTGATTTTGAGAATCCTGGAATAAAAAAACAGCGCGCTGTTATGTAGCACACTGTTTTTGCGGAGTGAGCGAGATTCGAACTCGCGATACGCTTTTGGCGTATACACGCTTTCCAGGCGTGCCTCTTCAGCCACTCGAGCATCACTCCTCGTTTTTGCGTTTGCAAAGATAGTGCAAATTGAGAGAAGAAAAAAGAGCTTGCTTGTTTTTTCTTCCGAAAAGACAACGATTTTAGTCAATGCCAAAATCGAAGGTCCCGCTGTAGCCGCCAGTTCCCATAGAGTTGAAGATTATGCAATATTCTCCGGGTTCAGCGGTGATTTCCATTATATAAACGCCCTTTTCAAGTTCTTGGGCTGTCGCTTTGACTCGGTCAGACTCTTTTACGCCTGTTGATGATGTGCCAAAAGGTTTTATTTTGACCGTCGCAAGATATCCTTTATCCTTCTTTACCTCAAATTGAGCAATGCCAAAGTCGTTGACGGAATACATCGGCGCAAACATATAATGTGTCATCGAGTGATATGCGTCGACTGCGCCAAAGACGAATTTGAATTTTGCAGTTCCTGTAAATCGGTTTTGGCTTTTAGCATCAGCAAACTCTAATCGTGCAGTCTTGCTGAACGTTCCCGATATTTTTATATTCTTATATTTGATTGGAGTCATTGCCGTTTCCGTGTCTCCATTTATCATATATAATCCAACGGCTTGCTGTTGTGCAAAAGATACAGCACTGCAAATAATTGAAATTAGAAGAGAAATGATGATTCTCATATTGCGTAAAAGACGATAGTGTTTGTTTTGTAAAATTATATATTTTAATTGAACCGACAATGAAAAATGAGAGGTATTATAAACATATCCATATAATAAATTGTGAGATTCTTATGCCATGTTATTTTCGCTTCACGCCCCTTACGGCTTCGGCATCGAGAGGATTTTCCGGCCAATAGTGCTTTGGGTAACGTCGCTTCAGCTCTTTGCGCACCTCAAAATAGGCATTGCTCCAGAAGCTGTCCATGTCCTGGGTCAGCTGCACGGGTTTGAATCCAGGCGACAGGAGTTCCATAAGCACGGTGCGTTTTCCTCCGTCGACACAGGGCGTGTGGAGCATCCCGAAGCATTCCTGCAGGCGTACGCTCAGCACCGGTGCTTCGGCGGCTTTGCGGTAGTCCACACGGATTCTGCTGCCTGAAGGCACAGTGATGTGCGATGGGGCGAGTCGGTCTACCTCTTGCTGCATGTCGTAGGGGATGAGAGCCCACAAAGCATCGTGCAGATTTATCTTTTTCAGCTCGGCTGCCGTTGTCAGCACTTTACCGTTCTGCTCAATGTAGAACGGCAGCCATTCAGAAGCTGTCGACAGGACGTGTTCCGTAGACAGGTCGGGTAGAGCCATTTCCGGATGCCATTCCGCCACCGCGTCCACACGCTTTTGAAGCCTGGCAACGTCGTCGCTCCAGTAGAGCAGTCCGAGCCCTTCTTTCTGCACAGCCTCGCAGACCGTCGAGACAACAACGCTTTTGTCGGCATTGTGCAGAGGTCGGCTGTCGACAGTCAGCACCCCGATTGTGCGTTCGCGCAGCATCGCCACACCGCCGTTTTTTGAATCCCAGAAAATCCGTTCGCGTTGTCGTGTCTCGATGTCCTCTGGCCGCAACGGTGCGGCGAGAAACACCCTTCCGCATTTTTCGGAAGCGTTGAGGGCTGCCACCGCCAGCCAGTCGTAGGAAGCAAGATTGCTACCGTTGTCAATCTGCACGTTGACGCCCGAAGCCAGACGGAAGTGCCCGATGCTGTCAATGGCTTTAGCCACCCGTTCAGGATATGCCGTCGCCACAAGGCAGCCGGCATCCTCCGGGCATATATCGTCGTTGCATTCTGTGGCTTTGATCATATTTCGATATTCCTCGGCAATCTGCGCTATGCGCGACCATCTGCCGAGCCAGTGCTGTCGCCGCGCCGTCCGGAGCAGGCTGATGCGCAGGCATAGGTCGGCGGAAGTGTCGTCGGTCAGAGGATCCTTCTCCTCCAGTATGGCGGCAATGTCGCAGGCGAGACTTTTCTGCGCAGGCGATTCGGCGCGCACCATCATTTTTGAAATATGCGGATGGCACGGCAGTTTCGACATCTGCCTGCCGAGGCTTGTTATGCGGTTCTGGCTGTCGACGGCACCAAGCGTTGTCAGCAGTTTCCGGGCTTGCGCAACGGCTGATGGCTGAGGTGTTGTCAGCCATGGCAACGCCTCTGCGTCGCTTTCGCCGAAAGCCGCAATGTCGAGTAGTGTAGGTGCAAGGTCGGCATCAGAAATCTCAGGACGCCGGCGTTCGTTCATGCGATGCTCCGAGGCTTTTGTCCACAGTCTGTAGCAGACTCCAGGAGCCACGCGTCCAGCGCGTCCCGACCGCTGCGTCGCCATGTCGAGGCTTATGCGCACCGTCTCAAGGTGGCTAAGTCCCGACCGGGGATTGTAGACCAATTGCCGGCAATATCCCGAGTCGACCACAATGCGTACGCCTTCAATCGTAATCGATGTCTCTGCGACAGGCGTTGCAAGCACTATCTTGCGCTCGCCTTTGCCCGATGGCGCCACCGCCCGCCTTTGCTGCTCCGGCGACAGATTGCCGTAGAGAGGGAATACGGCAGTCGGCGACAGTTTGTCGGCAAGCAGCCGCTCGCATTGCGCAATGTCGGCTTGTCCGGGCAGAAAAGCGAGAATGTCGCCCTCGTGCTGGCTGTGAGCCTTGTTTATCGCCGACGCGACTGCCGTCGGGATGTCGGCGGGCGAAATGTCGGTCGTCGCATAACGTGTCTCCACAGGAAACATCTTGCCCCGGCATTCGATGAGAGGAGCGTTGAGGCTTGTGCAGATAGACGACGTGTCGATTGTTGCCGACATGATGACAATTTTCAGGTCGGGACGCAGAATCTGCTGGCATTGGCGCGTCAGGGCGAATGCCAAGTCGGAATTGATGCTGCGTTCGTGGAACTCATCGAAGATTACAACCGACACCCTTTCGAGCAAAGGGTCGGCGATGAGCATACGCGTCAGAATTCCTTCTGTTATCACTTCGATGCGGGTGGACTCTGACACACGGTTTTCAAAGCGCACCCGGTAGCCAACCGTGCTTCCCGTGCGCTCCGACAACATGTCCGCCATGCGCTCAGCCACTTGCCTGGCAGCGAGACGCCTGGGCTCGAGCATGAGAATCTTGCCGTAGGAGGGTAGGAATCCAGCCATGACGGTAAGCGGCAGAAGAGTGGACTTTCCTGCTCCCGGAGGCGCGGTCAAAACCACGCAACCGTTGGCGGTCAACGCCTTGTTGACGTCGGCGGCAATCTCAGCCGTCGGCAACGAGGCGGCGTTTCTGATTATGTCGTTAAATTCCATCATTGTTTCTGTCTGAAAATAAGTTTCGCCAGACCGTACACATAACGTCGTAATCCAGGTCGGTAATTAAGGATTTTGTCAAACCAAGCCATATGCCTGCCTGCTATTTTCACAACGACTCCCACATAGAGCATAGCGAACAGTGTGCCCACACCAACGATATACCATTGCCATGCTCCGAAAAACACATAGCAGAAAACCACGGCGAGAACCACCAGCGAGCAGTCAACAACAATTTTTATCTTCGGGAAGTCGATGCCTGTCACACAGCTTACCGCCACCGGGAAACCCTCACCAGGCATTGTCACCGAGCCGCATCTCACCTCAAGGGCGATGCCGATGCCCAGGACGGTGCATCCCGCAATCTGCGCCAGTGCTTGCTCCGTTATGCCGTCGGGCAGAAGCCACGATGTGAGAGCCATATTCAAGTCGATGAGTGATCCGAAAACGAATCCCACCAGCAGCTGGAACAACTGAACCGGTTCGAAGCGGCGGCGCAGCACGGCAATCTGCCCAGCCACCAGAATGGCGTTCATTATGTAGGTGTATTGTCCGATTGTCAGCGACGGAACTCCAAGTCCACGTTTGCCGGCAGTCTCGAAAACGTAAGGCAGAGTGGAGATTACGCTTGATCCCAACTCGCTCTTTACGCATACGGCGACACCGAGAGTCATTATAAACAAAGATACAAGCAGCCATAGGTGCTGCCACAAAAAAGAGATTGTCCGTTCTTTCTTATTCATAGATGAAAAATTGTAGATAATGATAGTTTTAATGACTTGTTTGGATGTGGTGATGATTGTTGCAGAATTGTGTCGAAAACGACATAACAAAGTTACAGAAAAATGCTGGAATAACCTCGAAAAAATTGAAGAATGGCGCTAATTATCTTAACATCAATGTCGTTACGGTGACAAAACGGAAAAGTGTAAAGCGCAAAGAAAAGCGGGATATGAAGAAAAAGAACGATGCCCTTGATATGGAAAACAAAAGGTTGCAGGAACAGAAAGCCGAAGCCGAACAGGAACACAAACGAGCCAAGAAAGAAGTACAGACCGAGAAACTGAAAGGGGCAGCCACTACCGCAGCGACCAACATAGCCGAAAGTGTAGGTTCTCTTTTCGGAAGTGGAAAGAAGAAATCGTTGGAACGCAGGAACGAGGACTTGCAAGACCGCATCCTTGAACTTGAAGACGAAGCCCGACAACGGTAACAGCAACAAGCCGAACAGATACAGGAGATAAGAAACGCTTACGAGCAACAGAACCGTAAGCTGTCGGAGTTTACAGATTTTGTCAGACGCTACTTTCCGTATGTGGAGAAACTGATGCCTGTAATAAATTTCCTGCGTGAACGTTTGGGCTTTAATGATGGGATAATCAGAAGACTGTGCGAGTTCAAGGAGGTCGGAATAAAAGGTGAACTCTATTCTTCCGAATTTAACCGAAGTTTTGATACCCGACATTCCGTCTGCTCCATCAAACAGGATGAAAACGGTAAATTCGATTTCAAAATAGACGGGGTTTCACACGTGAACTGGTTCAGAAAGAAGATGAATGAGTTTAGAGAAGCCATCGGAATACCGAAGCCAAGACAGAATAGAAGTATGAAACTGTAAATCTGCACTTCTATTTGGACACTGCACAAAAAATGAGTAATTTTGCAGGTAGGTATAATAGCCACATTCAATACGCAGACAATGAAGAGTTGGATTATTACTTTGATTTTGTTCCTTTTCGGTGTGTGCGCGGCACATGCCGGAGATAAACGTGCGCTATTGATTGGCATTTCACAATATCCATCCCAAAGATCGCCGGAACTAACTTGGAGCCCAATTCACGGTGCTAATGATGTGGCGTTGATAAAAAAGACTCTACAAAAGCAGGGTTACGCCGTTACTACGTTGACCAATGCCAATGCTACGGCTTCAAATATTCGTTCTGCATTTATGAAACTGACGGAGGATGTGAAGCCGGATGATAGTGTATATATTCACTTCTCTGGACATGGGCAAGCATATGAAGACCTTTCCGGAGATGAAGCTGATGGTTGGGACGAAGCTCTGGTGCCTTATGATGCGATGTTACAGTTTAAGCAAGGGGTCTATGATGGCAGTTGCCATATCCTTGACGATGAGCTTGAACAGTATCTGACTGCGATCCGTAAGAAAGCCGGAAAGAACGGCCATGTATATGTAGTGCTTGATGCCTGTCACATGGGTGGCGCAAGCCGTGGAGATGAGATGGAAGAAGATGAATTGTTTATTCGGGGAACCGACAAGGGATTTAGTCCAACCGGCAAGAAATATATTCCCAAGATAGACAGACGTGGGAACATGAGGATTCAATCGCACCCTGCCATGGCTCCTATCTGCATTATCGAGGCTTGTCGGGCATATCAGACAAACGCTGAAATTAAACAAGGTGGACAATATTTTGGTCCGTTGACGTATTATATAAACCAGACGCTTCAGAATGTCAGGCTCTCATCTGACACGGGATGGGTTGAGACTGTCCGTAGTCTTATGGGTAAGGACCGGCGACTGATAAAGCAAAATATGGTGACAGAAAAAAGCAACTGATGACTTACAACCACGACATACACGACGCATCACAACTCAACCACTTCGCCTCGGCGCAGTGGGAGAAAACGCTTGCTTTTCTACAAAACCGGTTCGGGATTCCGGAAGATGACTGTAAGGACATCTTTCAGGAAGCTTTTATTGTGCTTTATAACAATATCCAAGCCGGGAAACTTGATAAGATGACAGCTTCGCTTTCGACGTATTTTATGTCAATCTGCAAGAACAAGGCTCTTGAACATCTGAGAGGTTCGGCCAAGTCTATGAATGTAGATAGTGAGATGTCTCTGACCTTGATGGATGGTGAAATCCAGAATGAAAAAATCGAGGCCCTTCTTGCACTTGACAATGGTGACGAAGCAATCGAGTCACAAAAGGAGGAACTTGTAAGAAATATTGTGAAGGATCTGCCGAGTCCTTGTAATGAACTTTTGTGGGGTTTCTATCGCGATAATCTTTCGATGCGATTCCTTGCCGAGATGTACAACTACAGTAGCGAAAGCGTGGCCAAAGTTACCAAGCATCGTTGCTGCGAGAAGTTCCGTGCGAGATATAATGAATTGTGCAACAAGCTATTCTGAACTGTCATGAGTGAATTAGAAGATAAAGATTTGAACCGTTTTGACGAAATGCTCTCCCGATATATGAAGGGTCAGTTGTCTGAGGGCGAAGAAGTAGAGTTCAAGCAGTTGATCGCTGATGATCCGGAGTTGCGCAATAAAGCCATAGCCACAGCCCGTATCGTTAAGGCTATGAATGATGTGGGTTGCGAACGGGATGATAAGACAATCGAGGAGATTAGACAGACTACGGAAAAAGAGATTAAAATTGTTGCGTCAAACGTAAGTGGCGCAGCGATAAAGAAACTTCGGATTTTGAACTTCCGCAAACTTATAGTTTCATTCTCGGCCGCCGCCTCAATATTGTTGTGCGTTTTCGGCGGATACAAATATTATAAATATGAGCAGGTCTCGTCTCTTGGTTCAGAATATCTTGCATATTTCCCGGCTTCTGAGTTTTCACGTGGCGAGAACGACGGTGTAAGTGACATACTTAAAGAAATGTGCTCGGATATTGAGACAAAGCACAATATTGACGATGCCATCGTCCGACTATCCGACATGTGGGCAAAATCCCGTAGCGACACGTTTAACGACTATACGGAATACATGCCGGAAATCGGATGGATGCTTGCCAACGCCTATCTCCGCAATAACGACAAGTCAAAAGCATTGAATGTACTTGACGTTCTTATTGTCGAGTCTCCGGAGGGGACAGCGATGGGCGACAAGGCTCGTGAACTGAAAGAAAAAGTCGAGAAGCTTTAAAAATTCCCCGACTGCTGTTAACCTTGAGAGTTTAGTTTTCATAAAGGGTAAAGACAACTTAACAAAATTCTTTAATTAA
>OHIX01000445.1_pt1 | contig 13354 bp, 10 predicted proteins | sample 1568391 | NCBI WGS metagenome assembly OHIX01 (sample SAMEA3879541, study PRJEB24766) | human gut metagenome | biome: human-associated habitat; feature: feces | place: USA | collected 1985/1987 | reverse complement strand
CAGCATCCTCGGTCAGGTCGGTGACCTCCTCGGTCTCAGCCAGCTTCTTGGCGGCTTCCTCCTTGCTGGTCTTGCCAATGCCGGTAAAGCTCTTGGTCACGTCCCGCATACTGCTGTCGAGATCCTTTTTGATATCGGTCAGGGGGGCAACAGCTTCTTTCAGCGGAGCCTGAATTTCATTCAGCGGCTCCACCACGTTCTTCTGGATCTCTTCAGAAGCGGCGCCGGTGTATTTCTTCAGCTCGCGGAGCATCTTGCCGATCTTCTTTGCGTAGACAGGCAGCTGGTCCGGGCCGATGAACACAAACGCCACGATGACGATGACGATAAGTTCCCAAAAACCAATTTTCATAAGTAACGTTTCCTTTCCTGTACCAAGGGCATTTCTAAGACCGCCGCACACCACAGCGGTCTGCGCTTTTTTGCCCTTTTTGGCGGGGGTTCGGCGCACTGCGCGCCTCTGTTGCCCTATGTATACCGAAAAGTGGTGTACTGAATGTTAATATATTATTAATATTCTATGAACGAGTGCTCGTTTGACCTGTTTTGCTCAACAAAACGAATTTTTAACAGCTGTTATTACGAACTGGATAGGATACAACAGCATCCTCAGGTCTGCACGCCCTCGAACTGGCTGTTGTAGAGTTTGGCGTAGAAGCCGCCCTGTGCCAGAAGCTGGTCGTGGTTGCCCTGCTCCACGATGTGGCCGTCCTTCATCACAAGGATGACGTCTGCCTCCCGGATGGTGGAAAGACGATGCGCCACGATAAAGCTGGTGCGCCCCTGCATCATGCGGGCAAAGGCCTTCTGGATGCGCACCTCGGTGCGGGTATCAATGGAGGATGTGGCTTCGTCCAGGATCAGCATGGGCGGCAGGCAGAGCATCACGCGGGCGATGCAGAGCAGCTGCTTTTGTCCCTGACTGATATTGCCGCCGTCCTCTGCAATGACGGTATCGTAGCCATCGGGCAGGCGGCGGATAAAGCTGTGGGCGTGGGCAGCCTTGGCGGCGGCAATCACCTCATCCATGGTTGCGTCCGGCTTGCCGTAGGCAATGTTCTCCCGCACCGTACCGGCACGCAGCCATGTGTCCTGCAATACCATGCCGTAGCTGCCGCGCAGGGAGGCGCGGGTCACATCCCGGATATCGGTGCCGGACACCTTGATGCTGCCGCCGTTCACATCATAGAACCGCATGAGCAGATTGATGAGGGTGGTCTTGCCGCAGCCGGTAGGGCCTACGATGGCGATGCGCTGACCGGGCTGCACGTCCAGCGAGAGCCCCTCGATGAGCGGGCGGTCCGGCAGGTAGCGGAAGGATACATCCTGCAGCTGCACATGGCCGTCCGGCTGCAAGGCGGCGGCGTTTTCGGCCTCCGGCACCTGATCCTCGGCGTCCAACAGTTCGAACACCCGGGCAGCGCAGGCCAGTGCGTTCTGCAGCTCGGTGACCACGCCCGAGATCTCGTTGAAGGGCTTGGTGTACTGGTTGGCGTAGCTCAGAAAAACGCTCAGCTGACCGATGGTGATGCCGCCGCGCACGGCGTACAGCGCACCCACAAGACCCACGCCCGCATACACGATGTTATTCACAAAGCGGGTGGCGGGGTTGGTCAGGCTGGAGAAGAAGATGGCCTTCAGGCTCACGTCCTGCAGCTGTCCGTTCACCTCGTCAAAGGCGGCAAGGCTCTCTGCTTCATGGCCAAAGGCCTGCACAACCTTCTGGCCTTCAATCATCTCGTTGACCAGCGCGGTCTGCTTGCCGCGGACGGTGCTCTGGCTCTGGAAGTAGCCGTAGCTGCGCTTTGCCAGAAATCCCGCCACCACAAGGCTCAGCGGGGTGATGCACACCACCACCAGCGTGATGGGCACGTTCTCCCGCAGCATGAACAGCAGGGTGCCAAAAATGGTCAGGATGCCGGAGAACAGCTGGGTAAAGCCCATCAGCAGGCCGTCCGCAAAGGTGTCCACATCCGCCACCATGCGGCTGACGATATCGCCGGAGGGATGGCTGTCCAGATAGGACAGCGGCAGGGTCTGGATCTTGCGCAGCGCCTCGTTGCGCAGATCACGGCTGACCGAGAAGGTGATGCGGTTGTTGCACACGCTCAGAAGCCACTGCGCAAGGGCGGCTACGGCTGCCACCACCAGAATGCTCACTGCAATGCGCAGCACCCCGGCAAGGTCTACATTGCCCTTGCCCAGCATTTTATCAATGGCGTCGCCGCACAGAATGGGGATATACAGCTGGGCGGCTACGCTGACCGCCGCCACCAGTAAACTGCACACCACAAAGGCGCTGTAGGGGCGGATCTTGTGCAGCACCCGGTTCAGGGTGGCCTTGCGCTGCTGCGGGGTCAGCTTGTTTTTTGCCTTTGCACTCATGCTTCTGCCTCCCCTTTCTTGAACTGGCTCTCGTAGATCTCCTCGTACACCGGGCAGCTGCTGCGCAGCGCGCTGTGGGTGCCGATGCCCACCAGATGGCCGTCATCCAGCACCAGAATCTGGTCGGCGTGCTGCAAACTGGCGGCACGCTGGCTGACGATGAACACGGTCAGTGCCCCGGGCAGCGCCGCCAGTGCCTTGCGCAGGGCGGCGTCGGTTGCATAGTCCAGCGCACTGGCGCTGTCGTCCAAAATCAGAATGTCCGGCTTACCCACCAGCGCACGGGCGATGGTGAGCCGCTGCTTCTGTCCGCCGGAAAGATTGCGTCCGCCCTGCTCCACCGGCTCGTCCAGTCCAAGGGGCTTTGCACGCACAAAGTCCGCGGCCTGCGCCGTTTCCAGCGCCGCCCACAGGTCGGCATCCGTGGCATCCTTGTTGCCCCACAGCAGATTGGAGCGGATGGTGCCGCCGAAGAGTTGTGCCTTCTGCATGACCACCGCCACCCTGCCGCGCAAAGCGTCCCGGGGGTAGCTTTGCACCGGGCGGCCAAAGATCTCCACGCTGCCCTCGGTGGCATCGTAAAAGCGCGGGATGAGGTTCACAAAACTGGATTTGCCGCTGCCGGTACCGCCGATGACGCCGATGGTCTGGCCTTTTTTGGCGGTAAAGCTGATATCGGTCAGGCTGGGTGCGCCCGCCCCGGCGTAGGTCAGGCCTACATGGTCAAAGCGCACGGCATCGCCGGTCTTGTCGGCAGCCACTTCGCCCAGAAGTTCGGCGGGGAAGGTCATGCCGGGCTTTGTATCCAGCACCGCCTGCACACGGCCTGCACAGGCCAGCGCCTTGCTGATCTGTACGATGAGGTTGGCAAGCTTTACCAGCTCCACAAGGATCTGGTTCATGTAGTTTACCAGCGCAATGACATCGCCGGAGGCCATGCCGCCCACGTTGATCTCGATGCTGCCTACGTACAGCAGCGCCACGATGGCAAGGTTGATGAGCACATAGGTCAGCGGGTTCATCAGCGCCGAAAGGTGGCCGACATGCAGCTGCATCCCGGTCAGCAGGGCGTTGGCGTCCTCAAAGCGGTCGATCTCGCTCTGCTCCTTATCAAAGGCGCGCACCACGCGCACGCCGGTCAGGTTCTCGCGGGTCAGGCCCAGCACCCGATCCAGCCGGGTCTGCACGGTCTTGTACAGCGGCCGGGTGATCACCATCACGCCGAACACCACCACGCTGAGCAGCGGAATGGTGACCACAAAGATCATTGCCGCCCGGGCGTTGACCGTAAAGGCCATGACCATAGCGCCCAGCACTACAAAGGGGCTGCGCAGGAACAGGCGCAGAAACAGATTCAGCCCGCTTTGCACTTGATTGACATCGCTGGTCATGCGGGTGATGAGGGTGCTGGTGCCCAGCGTATCCATCTCTGAAAAGCTCAGGCTCTGGATATGGGCAAACAGGGCGTGCCGCAGCGCGGTGGAGTAGCCCACCGCCGCCTTGGCGGAAAAGTACTGCGCGGTCAGGCTGCAGGTAAGGCCGATGAAAGCCAGCAGCAGCAAAAGGCCGCACCGCACCAGAATATAATGCAGGTCATGTGCTGCAATGCCCACATTGACGATATCCGCCATGACCAGCGGCACGAACAGGTCAAAGGTGGCTTCCAGCATCTTAAAGAGCGGTGCAAGCACACTTTCGCGCTCGTAGCCCTTCAGGTAGCCAAGCATCCGGTTCAAAAAAATTCCTCCTTCGGGGTCAAAATACACCTTATTATAACGCGCTGTATGCTGAAAATCCAGTGCCGCAGCTGCGTTTTGCATTGTACAAGCTGCCAAATCCTGTTATACTAGAGCTGAGATTGATAGGGAAGTATGGTGAACACAATGGCAAGACGAACAGACGGCGGGGTACGCTTCCGCCCGGTGGGCATCCGCCGCAGCCGCACCGCACCGGTGTACAGCCCGCGCGGCACCGGCTGCCCGGCCATCGAGCAGGCAGTGCAGGGGCTGTACAAGGGGCAGAACGAGGAAAGCTTCTGGTCTTTGATGAGCGCGCTGAACTATGCGCTGGAGCTGGAGACCCATGTGCTTGTGCCGCTGCAAACGGCACTTTCGGCGCAGGGTGCGCCCGCCCCGTGGATGGAGCACCCCATCCCGGCAGAAAAGGCCGATGGCCTTGCCTTGTGGACGCTGCGCAACGATAAAGGGCGCTGCTGGCTGCCGCTGTTCACCTCGGTGGCGGCGGCCGGTGCAGACCGCAGTACCGCAAGCCGCCCCATGGCTGACCGCACCTTGGAACAGGCCATGCAGCTGGCGCTGGACACCCCGGGCATCGATGGCGTGGTGCTGGACCCGTGGAGCAATTCCGCCTCGCTGGACGGTGCGCTGCTCAACGGTCTGCTGCACGCGGGCCACACCCCGGAGGGCCCCGGTGCAGAGGAAGCCGAAGCCGGTAAGGAGGCCGCCCGCGCCGGACACTGGGCGGCAGCGGCAGAGTGCTACCAGAAAGCCGCTGAGCAGGGAAATTCTGCCGGGCTATCGCTGCTGGGCGAGTGCCTGTATCAGGGGCGCGGCGTGCCCAAAAGCGCTGCACAGGCGCGCAAGGTGTGGAAGGCCGCAGCCGAAAGCGGCGAACCCATCGCCCTTTTGAACCTTGGCGACGACTGCGCCGCCCGGGGCGACAACGGCAAGGCGCTGTTGTGGTACCGCCGGGCGCGGCAGAACGCGGCAGCGGTGCCGGATATCGAGTATACGCCCCGGGTCTGCCTGCGGCTGGCGCAGTTTGAAACGCGCTACACCTCCCGCAAAAAGGCGCTGGCGCTGGCGGCAGAGGCAAAGCAGGCTTTTACCATTTTGCAGCGGGAGCACGAACCGGATGCCGACCGCTGGTTACGGGAAGCGGAACAGCTGCTCTACGAGCTGACCCACGAGCCGCCCACGGCTCCGGCAGCATATAACATAGAATCTTTACAATTGGACTAAAAAATGGTCACAGCCGTCCGGTAAGATAGACTGGAGAAAAATCAGCCCGCAGACACGGCGGACAAGAAACAGAGGAAACAGTATGAGCAAAGTGATCGGCATTGATCTTGGTACGACCAATTCCTGTGTGGCGGTGGTGGAGGGCGGCAAGCCCGTGGTCATCACCAACGCAGAGGGCGAGCGCACTACCCCCAGCGTGGTGGCCTTTACCAAGGACGGCGAGCGTCTGGTGGGCGGCGCGGCAAAGCGCCAGATCGCCACCAACTCCGGGCGCACGATCTCCAGCATCAAGCGGTACATGGGCTCGGACTACCGGGCGCATATTGACGGCAAGGACCTTGCCCCGCAGGAGATCAGCGCCATGATCCTTGCCAAGATCCGCCGGGACGCCGAGAGCTATCTGGGCGAGCCTGTCACCGAGGCCGTCATCACCGTGCCCGCTTATTTTGACGACAGCCAGCGCAAGGCCACGCAGGATGCAGGCCGCATTGCGGGGCTGAACGTGCTGCGCATCATCAACGAGCCCACCGCCGCCGCGGTAGCCTACGGTCTGGACAACGAAGCTGCGCAGAAGATCCTGGTCTACGACCTTGGCGGCGGCACCTTTGACGTGTCCATCATTGAAATTGAGGATGGCACCTTTACGGTGCTTGCCACCGGCGGCGACACCCATCTGGGCGGCGATGACTTCGACCAGCGCATCGTGGAGTACGCGGTGGCAGAGTTCAAAAAGTCTGACCGCATCGACCTGACCCGCGACCCCGCCGCCATGGGACGGCTGAAGGAGGAAGCGGAAAAGGCCAAGAAGGAGCTTTCCAGTGCACCCTCCGCCCAGCTGAACCTGCCCTTTATCACGGTGGGTAAGGACGGGCCCCATCACTTGGATATCGCGTTGTCCCGCCCGCAGTTCGAGATGATGACCGGCGATCTGCTGTCCCGCACCGTGACCCCGGTGCAGAACGCCTTGCGGGATGCGGGCATCTCTGCCAGCCAGCTGGGCAAGGTGCTGCTGGTGGGCGGCAGCACCCGGATGCCCGCCGTGGAGCGGCAGGTGCGGGAGCTGCTGGGCAGGGAGCCCAGCCACAGCCTGAACCCGGACGAGTGCGTTGCCATGGGCGCAGCGGTGCAGGGTGCACTGCTGCAGGGCGGCGGCAAGCTGGCGGGTGCCACCGGCGCGGCAGCGCAGGGGCTGGTGCTGATGGACGTGACCCCGCTGACCTTGTCCATCGAGACGCTGGGCGGAGTCGCCACCCCGCTGATCACCCGCAACAGCATGATCCCCACCCGCAAGAGCCAGATCTTTACCACCGCCCGTCCCATGCAGACCAGCGTGGAGATCAACGTTCTGCAGGGCGAGCGCCATTTTGCGCGGGACAATAAGTCCCTTGGCAAGTTCAAGCTGAACGGCATCCGGGCAAGCTTCTCGTCCAAGCCCCAGATCGAGGTCACCTTTGATATCGACGTGAACGGCGTGGTGAAGGTATCTGCGAAAGACCTTGCCACCGGGCGGGAGCAGAACATCACCATCACCGGCAGCACCAACCTTTCCGAAAACGAGATCCAGCGCGCCATGGCAGACGCCGCCGCTTACGAGGCCGAGGACAGCCGCCGCAAGGAGCGGCTGGAGCTGCACAACCAGGCCGAGGTGCTGGCTTATAAGGTAGACGAGGCGCTTTCCAAGTGCAAAAAGGAGTTGGACAAGGACGAAAAGGCCCGCGTGAAGGCCGACCTTGCCAACCTGCGCCGCTGCCTGCGCAAGGATAAACCCGAAAAGATGAACGAGACCGAGGAAGCTGCCCTGCGGCAGGCCAAGAGCCAGCTGGAAGCCTCGGCCAACCACCTGATGCTGTTGTACTCTGCCGAGCAGACCCCCGGCGATGGGACGGACAGCACACTGTAATATTTATAATATAAGGTTTGTGGGCTGCTGCACCCGCCCGGCGCAGCAGCCCTTTTTGCAGAAATAGAAAGGATCTATTATGAAGGAATTGCAATATCCGGTGCGCCCCGGGCGCTACCGCCACTTTAAAGGCAACGAATATCAGGTACTGGGCGTGGCACGCCACAGCGAGACCGAGGAGGAAATGGTAGTGTACCGCGCCCTGTACGGCGAGGGCGGGCTGTGGGTGCGCCCCGCCGCCATGTGGCTGGAGACCGTGACCCGGGACGGCGTTACCCAGCCCCGCTTTACCTATATCGGGGAGTGATGCGCCCGGCTTGAATCCCGTTATTGACCCTAGGATTATTTTGCGGTAAAATGTGGGTATGATACCAAACAACAAAGGAGGTTTTCGTATGAAGGCCAAACGATGGATCTCGCTCCTGCTCGCGGTCAGCATGATGCTTGGTGTGCTGGCAATGCCCGCCTCGGCGGCAGCTCAGCAGCCGGAAAGCACCGCTGTTGTCAGCGAGGAACTGCCCGATGCCGCAGCGCTGAGCGCGGCAGAGAATGAAAATGATATCGTCAACATCCGCATCCGGGCGACCGGCAACCTTGTCTATGGTTCCGACTATAAGCTGGAGGTGGAGACCCGGCCCGAAAACACCCAGTATATTGCCGTGGTGCTGGGCACCAGCGGCGAAGCCTACGGCTATGTGACCCTGATGATCTCGGATAAGCTGCGCACCCTGCTCAAGCTGATCCCCCTGCCCAAAAAGATGTCCCAGACCCCGGACCAGGCCGAGGAATTCAATGTATACAGCTACCTCAAGCAGCTGATCGATGGCAACGATGTCGGCGTGCTGCTGCGGGTGGCGGACGAGGTGGTGTCGGTGATGGACACCGTCAGCTTCTTTGTCCCGGCCAGCTACCTGACCACGGTGAAGAATGTTTCCAACGGCATGAAGCTGGCGCTGAGCCTGATCCGCAAGTATCTGCCCGAGGGTGCGCTGAGCCGCATCTATCTGGACGAGCAGCCTAAGGACAGCGGCAAGTACTTTGCCGGTGCCATCGCGCTGGAAAGCAGCGATATCAACGCCGCCGGGTTTGCCATGTTCAAGATCAAGCCCAAGACCGAAAACGTCAGCCTGAGCTGGACAGCGGATGCCCCGGCCAGCATAACTGTCTCTCAGCTGCAAAGCGCTGATCTGACCGCCAAGGTGATCTCGGACGGACAGGTGGCTGAAAACGGCAAGGTGAGCTACACCTACAAGAAAAAGACCTTCCTGTGGTTCAGCAGCAAAATGAGCGGCGTGCCCACCGAGCCCGGAACCTACACCCAGACCGCCAAGGCGGGGGGCAACTACTCCTGCAGTACCATCAGCCGCACCATTACGGTGACTGCTGACCCGCAGCCTGCTGCCGCAGAGCAGCCCGCAGCATAAACATCTTTATAGCACATAAACCGGCGGAAAATTATTTTTGAATTGGACGATCCCGGAAAGTCTGCGGACTTTCCGGGATCGTTTTTTCGCGTGAGAGGATACTTTTTATTTTCTATAAAAGGGGCTGCTTTACTCTTGCAAATCGCTGCATAATACGCTATTATAAAAATAAATAACCCCTTGCGGTAAAAAAGGGAGAAGAAGGAGCAGCTTATCTATGGAAGAGAAAAAAAGCGGCATCAAAAAGTTCTTTGAAGAGTTCAAAGCGTTTGCCATGCGCGGCAACGTGCTGGACATGGCAGTGGGCGTTGTCATCGGCGGTGCCTTCACCGCCATCGTCACCGCGCTGGTGGAGGACATCATCAACCCGCTGATCGGCCTGTTCTTCAAGGCGGATTTTTCCGACGTGGTCATCGGACTGGGCGGCTCCAGCATCAAGATCGGCGAGTTCGTCAACTCCGTCATCAACTTTCTCATCGTGGCCTTTGTGCTGTTCGTTGTGATCAAGTTTGTCAACTCCCTGCACAGAAAGCCCGCCGAGCCGGAGGAGCCCACCACCAAGGTGTGCCCCTACTGCCAGAGTGAGATCTCCATCAAGGCTGTACGCTGCCCCCACTGCACCTCCAAGCTGGAGGGCTTTCCCGAAATGAAAGCCTGAAGCATTCAGCATTGACAATACAACAAAACCCTCCCTGCCGGGCGCAGTCTTTGCGCTTGCGGCAGGGAGGGTTTTGCACATTTTGCGGCTTGGTTGTGGAAAAGCGAAGCAGGAAGTGAGGTGGGAAAATCAGGCGCTCTTACTGAACCTTGGTCAGCTCAGCCAGCTTGTGGTAGATCTCGGTGTTGTCGTACACACCGCCGAACTTCTCGGCACCGACACCCATGGCGTACACGTTGACCATGGCACCGGTGTGGGCGTAGGTGGTGTGATCCATACCGGACTTGTGGTTGATGGTGTGGCAGACAGCCATGCTGAAGGGGATGTAGGTGCCGTACAGCTCGTAATCCTGCTGGCTCATCTTGCTCTGGCTGGAGGAACCCACCTGCAGGGTGCGCTCGTAGGCCTTGCGCAGGTTCTCCACCTCGTAGTCGGTCAGCAGCAGCTTGCCTGCGCTGGCGGCAGCGGGGTCGGTGGGCAGGGTCAGACCAAAGACGTTCTTCACATCCTGCATGGCAGTCTCAAAGGGGGTCTTGTTGGCAATGTAGCCCTGCACATAGGTGGAATCAAACTTTGCGTAGGACATCTTCTGGTGTGCCAGATTGGTCAGGAAGGTGTCGTAGTTGGTGGTTTTGTAGCCGATGGCCATGCCGCCGGTCTCATGGTCGGCGGTGACAAGGATCAAAGTCTCGTTGGGGTGGGCATTGTAGAAGTCCACCGCAGCCTGCACGGCGTTGCTCATCTCTAGCACATCGTGGATGGAAGCAGCGGCATCGTTGGCGTGGCAGGCCCAGTCGATCTTGCCGGACTCGGTCATCAGGAAGAAGCCCTTCTTGTTGTTCAGCAGCTCAATGCCCTTCTTGACGTAGTCGGTCAGCTGCCACTCACCGTTGGCAGCGTCCATGGCGTAGTTCATGGCCTTGCCATCGCCCAGATTCTCGGCAATGATCAGGGTCTTGCCAGCACCGGCGGTCAGGGCAGCGGCACCGGCCTGCGTGGTGACCACGTTGTAACCGGCGTTGGCAGCCACGGTATGGTTGTCGGGGCCGGTGCCATCGCCGTTCACCTTCTGGAATTCGCCGCCGGCAAAGTACTCAAAGCCGGAGTTTGCCAGCTCCACCCCGATCTCGTAGTAGTTCTTGCGGGTCTTCTGGTGGGCATAGAAGGCAGCGGGGGTGGCGTGGTCGATGTTCACGGTGGAGATCACACCCACCTTATAGCCCTTCTGGGTGTGCAACTTTTCGGCGATGGTCTCGTAGGGCACATCGCGGGTCCAGGGGCACATATTGATGACGCCGCTCTCGGTCTTGTGGCCGGTGGCGATGGAGGTGGCAGTGGAAGCGGAGTCCGGGCAGAAAGAGGTGCTGTCGTAGGTGGTCACGCTGCCCACCTGCGGAAAGCTGGTAAAGCTCAGGTCAGCCTCGGTCACAGCGCCGTTGTTGTCCACAGTGCCCTTGTAAAAGCGTGCGGACTGGATCTGGGCAGTGCCCATGCCATCGCCAATGAACAGGAAAACGTACTTGGGCTTTTTGAACACGTCCAGCAGACCGTTCTCTTCGTCTGCTGCGGCAGAAGCATCCGTCTCGGCGGCGTGAGCGGCTACGGGGGCAGCCGACAGCATGCCCACTGCAGATGCCACGGCACCGGCTTTCAGGAAGCTGCGGCGGGAAATTTTCGCATTCTTCATAACAGATATCCTCTCTTTTTCAGCCCGGCTTGGGGCGGTTCTACTATTTCTTGTGGGAACACCTGTATTGTAGCGCACCGCCCGCAGCGGCGAAACCAGCCCCGTGTAACACTTAGGTAAACCTTTGGCGCACAGAAGAGCGGCGGTGTAAAATGCGGGCAAAACAGGTAAAATCTGCCTGTAACGCCCGCCGAAGGGGCACTTTTTGCACCGAACCGCTCCGCAAGGGTTGCAAGCAGGGGGCTTTTCATTGTACAATAGAAAGAGCAAGCTGAGATATACTTCTATATTGAGAGGATCTTTTAAATATGTCTGATATCAAAGTGCTGGCGCTGGATCTGGATGGCACCCTGACCAACGACCAGAAACTCGTCACCCCGCGCACCCGCGCCGCGCTGGACGCCGCCATTGAAAAAGGCGTCACCATCGTGCTGGCGTCCGGCCGGCCCACCGCCGGCATCCAGCCGCTGGCTGAGGAGCTGGGTCTGGACAAAAAGGGCGGCTGCATCCTGTCCTACAACGGCGGCAAGATCGTGGACTGCCGCACCGGCGAGACGCTGGTGGAAAAGACGCTGGACCCCGCCCTTGTGCCCCAGCTGTGCGCCTTTGCCGCCGCGCAGGATATTGCCATCCTGACCTATAACCGCGAGGGCATCGTCTGTGAGCGGGACAAGGACGAGTGGGCCAACAAGGAGTGCTTTACCACCAAGCTGCCCATGATCCATGTGGATGATCTGACATCCTATGTGAACTACCCCGTGTGCAAGATGCTTATCACGCTGGACCCTGCCCGCCGGGATGCGGTGTGCGCCGCCGGGCAGCAGCAGTTTGCGGGCCGCGCCGATCTGTACCCCTCCAGCCCCTTCTTTATCGAGGCGGTGCCGCTGGGCGTAGCCAAGGACGGCAGTCTGGCGGAGCTTCTGCACCGCATGGGGCTGACCCGCGAGAACCTGATGGCCTGCGGCGACGGCCTGAACGACCGCTCCATGATCGCCTACGCCGGGGTGGGTGTGGCCATGCAGAACGCCGAGCAGCCGGTAAAGGACTGCGCCGACTATGTGACCACCGCCGACAACAACCACGACGGCGTGGCCGAGGCTGTGGAGAAGTTTATTTTACGAGAGGACTAACAAAGCAATGCCGCGTAACTTGGTTTTATTTGATCTGGAATGGAACATCGGCTACCAGCCGTATACCTTTAACTACCATGGGGTGCAGCAGACCCTGCGGGGCGAGATCGTGGAGATCGGCGCCGTGAAGATCGACGAGGATGCCAATGTGCTGGACACCTTTTCCATCCATCTGCGTCCCCGCATCTTCCGCAAATTGCAGCACCATATCGCCAAGGTGACCGGCCTGACGCAGGCCGATCTGGATAAGGGCGAGCCCATCGTGCAGGGACTGCGCCGCTTTATGCAGTGGTGCGGCCCGGATGCCGAGTTTGCCGAGTGGGGTCTGGATGACGTGCCGGTGCTCAAGCAGAATCTGTTCCTGTGCAATCTGGACGAGTCCAGGCCCACCGTGTGGTACGATCTGCAGCAGGTCTTTCTGCGGGAGCATCCCCGCAAGGAAGGCGAGGGCATGACGCTGGAAAGCGTGGTCACCCGCATGGGCATCCCTATGGAACGCCCCTTCCACGATGCACTTTCCGATACCCTGTATACCGCCGACGTCTGCCGCCTGCTGGATCTGCGCGCCGGGCTTGCCGCCTACCCCAATGAGGACGAGGCCCTGCGCCAGAGCCTGTGCCAGACCCCCGGTGACTACCGGGACTTTACGGTGTTCCACGGCTATGTGGAGCAGTACGCATGGCGGGCTGACCCCAAGATCAGCCAGATGCCCTGCCCGGAGTGCGGCACCACCCTGCAGCCGGACGAGATTTGGCTGAAAAAGGGTAGCAACAGCTGGTATACCCTGTGTCAGTGCCCCAGCTGCACCGGCAGCGGCAACGCCGCCGGACAGGGCGTGTTCCAGCGGTACAAGCTGTCCCGCCGGGACGGCCTGCACTGGAGCTTTGCCCGCTGCGCCCAGATGCCGGATGCCGAAAGCCTTGCCCGCTGGGAAAAACTGCGCACCGCCCAGCTGGAGCGGATGCGTGCCAAGGCCGAAAAGCAGGCTGCGGAAAAATAAAGGCAGGAAAATCCCTTTTCATCTCGTAGTATTGGTAGCAGAGCCTGAAGCGTGTCGAAAAATGCACACTCTGTTCACGGCTCTGTCATAGAGAATGGATATACTAAGCATGATGCAGCCTGCCCGGGAACGTCCCGGCACCGCTGCACAGAAAGGGATTGGACACAGGATGCAAACCGCACTGATGGG
>OHIX01000431.1_pt1 | contig 13770 bp, 16 predicted proteins | sample 1568391 | NCBI WGS metagenome assembly OHIX01 (sample SAMEA3879541, study PRJEB24766) | human gut metagenome | biome: human-associated habitat; feature: feces | place: USA | collected 1985/1987 | reverse complement strand
CCCTTCAGGCCCGCAACCTTCTCGAGCCAGTCGATCGCCGCCCGGCGGTATTCACTGACCTGCTCGAAGATCAGATCGGTGTTCGCCCGGCGGCATAGGTTCCACACCGCGATATTCTTGCAGTGCTCCAGAAGCGTGGCGTGGCGGTCTTCTCCCGTGGCCGAGAATATCGCCTCGCAGTCGTATTTGGCATTCAGGTAGCTCCGCGCCTCGTCGATGGCCGCCAGGATCGCCATACGGATCGTGACGGCGCTTGTGGTGATGTTCTGCAGCTGGTATTCGCAGATCGCCGTGTATAAGTCCTCCTTTTCGATGAACATGGCTTACAGGCTTTGATATTCGTCGATGGCGTCGAAACACGGGCAGGCCTTCATCCACTCCCACGGCTCGATGATCCCGTCGCCGTTCAGGTCGGGCGAGAAGTCGCGGTGTCCGCAGATCATGGCGTCGGGGAACTGTTCGCGGAGCTGTTGCAGCAGAAAGAACAGCGACGCCTTCTGTTCCTCGGTGCGGGTATCTTTGGGCTTGCCGTCGGCGTCCAGTCCTCCGATGTAGCAGATGCCGATGCTGTTGGCGTTGCTGCCCTGCACATGGGCCCCGACCTGGGCGATGTCGCGGCCCTTGCGGATCGTACCGTCAAGCAGGATCACGTAGTGGTAGCCGACCTTTCGGAATCCCCGCTGACGGTGCCAGCGGTCGATGTCTTCGATGCCGAACGGCACCCCCTCTTTGGTTGCGCTGCAATGCAGCACGATGTACTTGATTTTACGCATGTCGTTGAATATTGGATTAGTATTTACGCTGTGCCCGGAGGCCGACGCGGTAGGTCCCCTTTGCCTGCCGGAATACGGTATTGAGTTTCGAGAGTGCGCCTTCTGCCGCATCGGGGCCGTCGACGGCTGCACCTCCGCCCTTCTCGAATGCCAGGTACTGATCGACGAGTTCCTGGAAGTCAGGGCTGTCCCGCTCGTCGATATTGAACCACACATTTCGGCGCTCGAAATAGGACTGCGTAGCTTCGATACGGTCGTATTTGTCAGCCTTCGGGCGCTTATCCGCCTTGACGGGGATGTAGTATCCGCGGGCATCGCCCTCGGCATCGAAGTCGTTGACGAACTCGTCCATCGAGAACAGGCCCTCGATCCAATAGCGGACCTTGCGGCAGTTGTGCAGTTCCGTCGTTTCGTATAGGTCATAGAGCCATTTTGCCAGGACCGTGCGGGACTGCTGGCGCAGAAAGCAGTAGATGAAATGGAACTCGCGGTCTTTCTTGCCGACGAGGATCATCCCCTTATGGCATGCCTGGGCCTTGTAGGAAAGGTCTCCGTAGAAGACCAGGGCGTCATACTCGTTCAGGGGCAGCATCTTCTTCCACTGAATGTCCTCGGCCTTGAACACCTTGCCGTCCTCGACGTGGACGTGCATATACTCGCGCATGAACGACCGCGAGGGGATGCTGCGGTACTTTTTGCGCCAGTGCTCTGCCGAGGTCTTCTCGGGCCAGTTCGGCTCGAAGGTCGTCAGGTCCTTCACGGCGGGCACCGTCAGTACCCGGTGTATGGGCTTTTCGCCCTCCTGCCGGGATTTTTCAGCCAGGACTTTGAACTGCTTTTTAAGGCGGTTTGTGATGCTGTTCTTATGAAAGTTGTTGTTGGCATACACGAATCGCCGGGTCGATCCGTCCGCCTCGTCGAAACATCCCATCAGATCCTCGAAGATCCACTCGACGGCCTCGCGCATCAGACGGTCGTTGTTGACATGACGACGCGTGTCGACATCATCCACGGCGATATAGTCGGGGCGCTGCTCCTCCTCGCGGACGCCGCGCGGGTCCTGACCGAAACCGAGAGCCGTGAAGCGCACGCCGTCGGAGGTCAGGAACTCCCCGGACGACCAGTCGCCCTGTTTGTAGCGGCAGCCGTAATCGTTGATCAGGCGTTTGTTGTAGACAAGCTGCGCCTGGCATGCCGAGAGCAGTTTATGCGCCTTGTCCTCGGTCTCGCCGATCAGCAGCATGTAGCGCAGGCGGCCCGTGTACATCAGGTACAGGGGAATACCCATGTCGACGTGTACGGACTTCGCCCCGGATCGGTAAATCTCCCACAAGGCCATGATCACGTCGTTGTCGATGATCTCCTGCGCACCCTGACGGTGGAACCACGCACAGGGCACCTTGGCATAGTTCGGAAAATAGTACTCGAACCAGGTGACGTAATCCTTCTCGATACGTTTCACGCGGGCGATCTTGTCCGCGGGGCGTTCGTGGATGTCTACGACCGAAGCTTTCGCGATGCGTCGGCAATGCTCCTCGTAGTTGTCGATGAGCTTTTGAAATTTCTTGTCGATGTCTGCCATGTGCCGTTACTTTAAGGAATCGACCTGCGCCCGGTGCTGAATGAACATGCGGTGGTATTCTGTGATCTTCACGACCTCCTGGGGGTTGATCTCGGCAACGAAGTTGTCGACCTCCTTCAACACGGAGATCACCACCGACAGCGGGACCTTGCCATCGAAGTATTGCAGGCTTTTGGCTACTTTCGAAAGTCCGTCAGTATCGAGCCGGGCCTTGTTTCTCTCGGCGATCCATTGCATCTCGTCCAGCAACAGTTCGCGGATTTTTCCGGGGGCCGCCAGGCTGGCCTTGCGTTTTTCGTCCCACTTCATACCGCGTCGCCATTCGGACAGCGTGGCCTCACGAATGCCGAGCAACTCGGCAATGCCTGCACAGGTCATTCCCTGTTCTACAAAACAGTTGTAGGCCGCCGTATATAATTTGTGTTTCGGGGTTGTCATATGCTCTTTTTTGTGCAAAGATGGCATGCCGAAACGCGAATGCGAAAAATAGTTCAATACCTTGACAGTCTTTTTGTTGCGTCGGATTTTGAAGCCTATGTTTGCATCAAAAATGAGGCGCATGGCTTTACCGAAATTCATTTTTAACGACGAAACGAAAAAGAACTCGCACGGTTTTTTCCTGCTTAACGGCGGCGGCAAGTTCGAACGCTTCCAGGAGTATTCCCCGATGCTCGACAACCACGATCTCAACCGTCTGATAGGGCGCTGGGACAACCTGCATGTCGAGGGGGCGCTGCTTGTTGCCGATCCTGTCTTCGACGACGGGATCACCCTGGGTGCGGAACGCAAGGGCCAGGTCGAGCGCGGGTTCCTGCGCGGGGCATCGCCCGGCATCGTCATCCTGCGGGCCGAGTACCGCACGAATCCGGCAGGCGGTGAGGACCTCTATGTCACCGAGTGGGAGCTGTTCGAGGGTTCCGTAACCTCCGTGCCGTCGAATGCCGGGGCCGTGACGCTCAAAATCTACACGGGCGACGGCCATCTGGTCGAAGATGGCGACGTGCGTCTTCATGTCGACAACATCGTGAAACTCTGCGCGGAGAGTTCGCCGCAGGGTCGAAAACCCAATATCAAACCAATGGAAAAAATCACCCTTTCCGCCGAGGCATACGTCGCGCTCGGCATCAATCAGGACGCGGACGCTACGGCGATGAGCAAGGCTATCGTGCAGCTGGCTGCCGACCGCAACAAACACAAGGAGACTGCCGATGCCCTGCAGAAGGAGATCGACGCAGCTCGTAAGAAACGCGCCGAGGACATGGTCAATCTGGCCGTTGAACAGGGCAGGATCGGAGCTCCCGCCCGTGAGAAGTACGTCGAGCTCGCCATGAAGGATTACGACCTGGTGTCGGAAACCCTGAAGGCCATCCCCGCGAAGGTTTCGCTGGCGGCTTCCGTCACCAGGATCGCCGGGAACGTGATTCCGGCCGATCGCCAGAACTGGACGCACCTGCGCTGGCTGAAGGAGGACCCCGAGGGCCTTGCGAAGATCAAAGCCGAGAATCCCGAGGTTTTCGAGACCATCCGGAAAAAGCACAACTAATCAAAATCAGACAGATATGCCTATTGAAAAAGAACTGTGGGTTGACATCATCAAAGAGCAGCCCATCCAGGAGGGTGACTTCCTGAACGAATCCGAAGACCTCAGTGCCCTGGTCGACAACAACACGCTGCACCTGGCCGAGGCAGGTGTCGAGCCGGAGGTATTCATCGACAACGACACTTATCCGGTCGGTATCGTGCAGCGCGAGGATGTGCCGAAGGACATCCTGCTGCATACCCTCGACACGAAGAACACCGTCGTGCGCAACATCGAGCAGATGCAGGCCGCCTACGACAAGATGCAGAGTGTGACGCGCGGTCATGTGAACGCCCTCACGCGCAAGCGCCGGGCAATGGCCGCCTACAACTGGTGTCCGCTGCAGAACGGTGAGTTCACGCCCGTCCTGGTGACGACCGGCGAAGCCGTCAACGGCCGCCGTCGCCTGACCTTCGACGACCTCGACCTGCTCGAAGCGAAGTTCAAGGCAATGGAGGTCGACATGACGCAGCTGTGCCTGGTCCTCACTACGGAGCACGAAGCCGACCTGAAGTCCGAGAACCGCAAGCTGTACAAGGAGTACATGCGTGACGGGAAGATCGGCAATTTCAAGGTCTTCAGCTACCCGCATCTGCCTCTGTTCGACACCACGACGGGCAAGAAGCAGGCTTTCGGCTCGGCCAAAGGCGAGAACAGCGCGATGGCGTCGATCGCCTGGATTCGGACCGAGGTGATGCGTGCGACGGGTACGGTCGATGTTTTCCACCGCGAGAAGGACCCCGAAGCCCGTGGCGACATCCTGGGCTACCAGCAGCGTTTCTCGGCCCTGCCTCTGCGCAACAAGTACATCGGAGCCATCTATTCGGGTAAGTAGTCATGGAAGGAGCTGTGCAGTATCTCGGTCAGTATGCGATCAAGGCGTCCCTGGTGGCCGCAGCCTATTTCGCACCATGCCAGGAGGTAATCGGCATTGTGTTCCTGTTCTGGCTCGCCGATCTCGTCTTCGGTGTTCTCGCCAGCAAGAACCGCCACGCACCTCGATCGTCGCGCCGAATGCGCAAGAGCGTAGGCAAACTGATCGGCTACATGGCCGCGATACTGCTGGCCTTTCTGATCGACAAGCTCGTCCCGAATCTGTGGATTATTCCGCACCGACTGATGGCGGCCTACCTGTGCGTCTGCGAGCTTATCTCGATCCTCGAGAACCTGGCGATCATCACGCAGGCCAAAGCCTTCGTGTCGCTGATCAAGCTGATCCGTGGCAAGAACGACGAAAACGTAATTTACGATTTGATCAATGAGAAAAATGCTGATTATTCTGCTCGCAGCCCTTTTGGCCGCGTGCAGTCCAAGCCTCAAACTGCAATCTTCGCAGACGGAGGCGACCGATACGGTGACCGTGACCGAACAGGTCCGGGATACGGTGGTGGTCCTCGAACGCGACCAGTCGATGCTCCGGGCGCTTCTCGAATGCGACAGCGTGGGTCAGGTGCAGATGCGCCGACTGATGGAGTACCAGGCGGGGAACCGCTTGAAGCCTCCCGACATCGAGGTCCGCGATAATGTCCTGACGGCTACGGCCCAGGCCGACAGTATGGCTATTTACCTGACTTTGAAAGACCGCATCGAACGCCATACGTCCACCCGCAAAGAGTTTCAAGTCGTCGAGGTCAATCGCCTGAATACCTGGCAGCGGACCTGGATGCGTATCGGACAGGTTTCAGCCGTGTCGCTGATCCTGTTCGGGGTCTATAAAACCCGCAAACTGTTAAAAATCTGAAAACATGGATATTAAAGACATGAGCGCCGAGCAGCGCAAGGAGGAGCTGGCCCGCCTGGCTGATGCCGTGAAAGCCGCAAAAGCCGAGACCAAAACCGCAAAGACACGGGTCGCCGAGGGTAAGGACGCCGTGAAAGGCGCTAAAACCGCCGAGGAGAAGGCTGCCCTCAAGGAGAGCCTGGCGGCCCTGGAAGCGGCTTGTCAGGCCGCCACGGCGAAGGTTGCCGAGGCCGTAGCCCGGGAGGCTGATTTCCGCGCCGAGGCCAAAGCCATCGAGGATGCCGAGAAGGCCGAAGCGGATCAGGCCCGCAGGGAAGCCGAGGAGGCTGTCGCCGAGCAGGCCCGTAAGGCCGACCCGTTCCAGGCCCTGGCCGAGAAGTATGCGAAAGCCTATCCCGACTGCAAGGCCTTCCACATCACCAGCGACAGACAGGTGTTCCTCGACAAAGACAAGAACCTCGCGCAGTACCATCAGAAGGGCCTCGGCGAAGGCGAAGTACGAACCATTAACGTGCGATAACCATGGCATTACCTAACGTAACCATCAACCTTGAGAACGGGAACCTGGGCCGTATCGCACAGAGCGACGACGGTGTCGCCGGGCTGATCCTGACGGGCGCCGCCGTCTCCGACAAGCTCGCGCTGAACGAGGTCTACCTGATCAACTCCTCGCGGGACATCGCCCGGCTGGGCATCACGGCTGAAAACAATCCCCTTGCACACAAGGAGCTGACGGCCTTCTATACGGAGACGGGCGACGGCGCCGAGCTGTACCTGCTCGTCGTTTCCGAGGCCACGCTGCTCTCGCAGATGTGCAGCATCGAGGAGGGCTCGCCGCTGAAGAAACTGATCACCTACGCCAAAGGCCGCATCCGCCTGGTCGGCATCAACCGTCTGCCGCCCGACGAGTACAGCGCCGACACCACCGATACGGGCATCGACAAGGATGCCGTGACGGCGGCCACCGCGGCGCAGTCCGTCGGCGAGAGCTTCGCCCGGAAGGTGATGCCTTTCCGGTGCCTGATTCCCGCCGCTGGCTGGGACGGCAAGACCGACAAGCTCTACAAGCCCCGCGAGGGCAGCACCAACCGTGTAGGCTTCGTTATGGCCTGCGACGATCGGACGAACAAGACCGCCGCAATCGGGCAGATGCTCGGACGCGCCGCACGGATTTCCGTAAACCAGTCTTTGGCCCGCGTGAAGTCGGGAGCGATCACCGCCGAGGGATGGCTGACCAACGGCAAGACCCCCGAGGAGTGCTGGACGAGGCGGGTTACATCATCTACCGCTCTTTCTCGAAGAAGAACGGCTACTACCCGAACGACGACCACATGGGGGCCCCGCTGTCGGACGATTACAGCAACCTGAACTACGGACGTGTGGCGGACAAGGCCACGATCTACGCCTATACTGCCTACATCGAGGAGATTCAGGACGACATCGAGACCGACGACGAGGGCAACATCCCGCAGGAAATGTGCTCGTACTACGAACGCCTGATCGACAACGCCGTCGCAGTGGCGATGCAGGGCGAGATCAGCGACTTCAAATCGTATGTCGATCCGGCGCAGAATGTCCTCTCGACCCGGCGCATGGCGGTTTCGTGCAGGATCAGACCGCGGGGCACGCTGCGGTACATCATCGTAAACCTCGGATTTGAGAATCCGGCAATCAAGCAGTAGCAGCATGAAAATACGAATCAACGGAAAAGAGTACGACTGGGGCACCATCAAGATCATCATGTGGGGCCGCCCGGTGGTCGGAGCGACAGGTGTCGACTACAAGCTGGCCAAGGCAAAGGAGGCTTTGTATGCTGCAGGGCGTTACGCCAAAGGCATCCAGCACGGTCAGCGGGCCGCGTCGGGAACCCTGACGCTGCTGCAGAGCGAGATCATCGCCATGAACCGCGCCGCCCGTGAAAAAGGCTACAAGGACATCCTCGACGTGGATGTGGATATTCTGATCTCCTACATCCCCGAGGACAGCACGGCCATCACGGTCGACCAGATCATCTGCGCCTCGTTTTCGGAACTCCCCTCGGGCATGAAGGCGGGCGACATGAAAAGCGAGCACGCCATGCCGTTCGTCGCTCTCGACATCGACTACGACATCGCGTCGAAATAAAACAAGCCCACGGCATCGGACCGTGGGCTGTTTAAACACCCTTTAAACCCGCATAAAATCATTATGGAAAAGAAGGATATGACCGCGAAAATCGCGGCATGGAAGAAGAAACACGGCGACGTGTTCGCCTATGAGGTCGACGGTAAGACCTGCTACCTGCATCGCCCGGGACGGGATGTGATCGCTGCTGCATCGGTGGTCGGCAAAGAGGACCCGTTCAAGTTCGCCGAAGTCATCCTGACGAACTGCTGGCTCGGAGGCGACGAGGAACTGCGCGACGACGACCGCTATTTCATGGGGCTGTCGCAGCTGATTTCGGAAATCGTAGAGATCAGGGTCGGGGAAATAAAAAAACTTTGAGCGGCACCGAGGTCGTCAAGGGTGACGGGTGGCTGCATGCGGGCAACGCCCTGATCCGCTCGGTGCTGCACATGGACCCCGACACGCTGTCGGACGAGGCGTGGGGCTTTCAGGTGAGAATGGCCGAATGGGTGGAGAATGAGCGGGTACGCAGATATACGCCTACCGCCTGATTTGCCACAGGTCGCGCCACTTGTCGATGTGCATGGCACATTTGAAGCCCTCACCCAAAAGGTTAAGCAAAGCGGCAGCCACAAAGATCAAGAATATCCAACCTGCAACAGTCATAGCAATACAATTTTTGCAAATATATGGATAATCGCGCAAATTACCAAGTAGATATCGGCGGGAATGTCTTCATCGCGATACAGAATATGTTTGCGGAGTTCACAAAGATCGTGCAGGTCGTCGAGAAAGTCGACGAATCCGTGCAGAACTCGACCCGGCAGATTACGGAACACGTTGACAAGTCGGCCAATGCATTCGGCGGTCTGCAAAAACAGATCGAGCGAATCAGTCTGACCTCCATTATCGAGCAGGTCAAACAATTAGCCGAAGGTGTTGCGAATTTAACAGGTCCCGGCATCGGCTTCGAGCAGTCGATGGCCGACCTGTCGTCGATCACGGGTATCGCGGGCGACGAGCTGCGCGACCTGGGGAAAGTCGCCCGGCAGACGGGTAAGGAGAGCGGACTGGGTGCGCAGCAGGCGGCGAATGCCTTTGCCCTGCTGGCCTCGCAGATTCAGGTGGACAAGATCGGCATGGAGGGGCTGAAGGCCCTGCAGCAGAACACCATCACGCTGTCCCATGCTGCAGGGATGTCGATGAACGATGCCGCCACGGCCCTGGCCGGAACGATCAACCAGTTCGGTCTTCAGGCTACGGAGGCCAACCGGGTGATCAACATTCTGGCGGCAGGTTCGAAGTACGGAGCCGCGGAGATCGTCGACCTTTCGCAATCGTTCAAGGTCGTCGGTGCGGCGGCCAATGCCGCAGGCCTCACGGTCGAGGACACGGCAGGTGCGATCGAGGTTCTATCGAAAAATAACCTGAAGGGAGCCGAAGCGGGTACGGCCCTGCGCAACATCATGCTGAAGATGCAGACCGTCCTCGGCGTGGACTTCCGCAAAAACAGCTTCTCGGATGCCCTCGATGCCCTAAAGCCCAAACTGACGGATGCCGCCTATCTGTCGAAAGTGTTCGGCATGGAGAACATCGCCGCAGCGCAGTTTCTGATCAAGAACTCGGATGCCGTGGCCGAAATGACCGCCCAGGTCACGGCCACCAATGTCGCCCAGGAGCAGGCCGCGATCCGCACCGACACCGTGCAGCAGATGATGGCACGCTGCCAGGCCCGGATCGACGACCTGAAGATCGGGTTTTTCGAACTTACGGGATCAGCTGGCGGTTACGCCACGATCATCGCGCAGCAGGCTGTAACCGTTGCACAACTCGTACCCTTATTCATGTTGTTCGGCAAAGCCATCAGCTTTGTCTCCAGCGCCGAAAAGCTGCACACCGTACAAGCCGTAGCCGCAAAGGCGGTGACAGCGGCATGGACAGGCGTACAGTGGCTTTTGAACGCTTCTCTGTGGGGCTGTCCGGTCACCTTGATCGTGGCAGGGATCACGGCCCTGATCGCCGTCATCACCGTTTGCGTTACGAAGGTCGAGGGCTGGGGCAAGCAGTGGGACAGCGTCGTCAAGTTTATGAAGCTGACGGGCAAGCTGTTCGTCGAAACGATCAAGTACGAGTTCAGCACGATGGTCAACGGCATTATGATCGGCCTGGATTACATAAAACTCGGCTGGTACAAGTTCAAGAAGGCCGTAGGCCTGGGCGACAAGGCCGAGAACGAGGCGATGATCTCGCAGATTTCGGGCGACATCGACAGCCGCAAGAAGGCCATCGTCGACGGGGCCAAGAACCTGAAGAACCTCGCCCAGGATGCCGGGAGTTCCCTCTCCTGGGAGCTCTCCTGGAAAGACGGCAAAAATGGCGCAGTCAATGCCGTCAGTCCGTTGATTGCGGCTTCTGAAACCCCGGACGGCACAAAGACGCCCCGCACGAAACAAAAGGTAAACATCGACTTCTCCAAGACGGGGACCGGGACCGGGTCCGGGAGCAAGACGGTGCTCGATCTGAACAAGATCATCCCCGACATGAAAGGATCGGCGGCCTACACGGCCATCGCCTCGCGGCTTTCGGCGGTGCGGGTTCCGTCCCTGGCGACCGCGGCGGCATCGTTGGCCATGCCGCTCACGGTGGCGGCGACTACGCTCCCGCAGTCCGGGGGAACGGCCCAGCCGACATCGACGGAACTGGCATACGACAGTCAGCGCCGCGGAGGTGTCACGATGAGCAAATTCTGCGACACGATCGAGATACACATCGCCAACGCCGACGGGAAGGGCTACAATCAGATCGAGGAGGAAGTCACTGCCGTACTGAAAAAAGTCTTGGACGAATATGAAGCATAAGTATAACATCGAGCACCTGCTGCAGTCGATCATCGGCTATAAGGGCCTGCCTTATCCGGGAGCCTTTTTCCCGAATCGTCCGGCCGGCAGCTACACCGGGGACAACTTCGACATCCCGACCTCTCCAGCTCCGCAGCAGGAGCTCGTGAAAGGTACGCGCCTGTACAAGAAGGATGCCCTGGGCAGGTGGTACTTCATGCCCGTATTCATCAGGCATCAGGACATACGGGGCGAGGATCACACCCTCGAGCTGGAGAACGCCGTGATCAGCATTACCGGAACCAAGAACATCGTGCGCACGCCCCTGGTAGGCCGCCGCGGGTCGGTCAAGGAGCTAATCAGCATCGGGGATTACAAAATCTCCGTCGCGGCCTTCATCCGCTCCACCGACGGCAGTTATCCCGAGGCGCAGATTGCGCGCATGAAGGAACTTTACAACATCAACGAATCGGTCGAACTGATCTGCGTGCTGACGGACCTGCTGCTCGACGAGGGCGACCGGGTCGTGATCACGGACATCCAGTACCCGCCGACGCCCGGTGTAGAGGATGGCCAGGCGGTGATGATCGAATGCGAAACGGATTCACCTTTTGAACTGATCCTGCAATAGCCATGTATCTACCGTGCAGTAAAATAACCATCGGAAGCAAGTATTTCGGCGGAGTGCATGACGTCAAGATCAAGCGCTCGATCCATACGATCGGGGCCACGGCTTCGGTGAAGGTTCCGGTGACGGCGGTGCTCCGGCAGACTGGGACCCCTCCGGCCTACGTCGAGACTGCACAGGTGATCAAGGCGGGCGATCCGGTGGAAATCCAGCTCGGGTATGACGGACGCCTGTACACCGAATTTCGGGGTTATGTGAAGCAGCTGAACTTGCAGACGCCCCTCGAGATCGTTTGCGAGGACGAGTTCTACACCACCCGCCGCCGGAATGTCACGCTGCAGGGGAAGACCACGCTCGCTGCTGTTTTGAAAGCCTGCGGCCTGCAGGTGGGATATGCCGCGACGCTGACCCTCGAGGCGTTCCCTGCGGACAATAAGCCCGTGGCGTGGGTCCTGGGACAGTTGCAGACCAAGTACGGCCTGGCGGTATGGTTCGACCTCGAGGGGCGTGTCTACGCCTGCGAGCCTTACAAGGTCGTCGGCGATGCCGTGAAATACCGCCTGCGCTACAACGTGGTGAAGGACGACGATCTGAAATATCAGCGGGCCGAAGACGTGAAGCTGAAGATCAAGGCCGTGTGCATCTACAAGGACGGGACGAAGGTCGAGGCCGAGATCGGTCCGAAGGACGGGACGGAGAAGAAGCTGTACTTCTATGACGTGAAGGATCAGCAGGAACTGGCAGCCCTGGCGGCGGCAGAATTGAAGCGATACAGCTACGACGGTTATGCAGGCAGGATCACCGCCTTCCTGCAGCCCTATGCCGCCCCGTGCATGGTGGCCGAGATCGAGGACGAGGTCTACCACGAGCGGGACGGACGGTATTACATCGAAGGAGTAGAAACAACCTACGGGACGGGCGGAGCACGCCGGACCGTGGAAATAGGGATAAAAATATGAGCAGCGAGAAAGAGATACGCGAGGTCCGCATGATGTTATCAGAGCGGTTGCGCAATGCGGCAAAGGCGGCCATGTACGGCACGGTCAAAAGTGTCGACGAGAACGCCAGGACGTGCGACGTGCAGATCGGCGGCATTGTTTACGAAGGGGTGCTGCTGTACTCCGTCGAGAAGGAGAACCTGCGCGGGAGGGTGCTGATCCCCAAGAGGGAGAGCGCGGTGATCGTCGCCCGGATCGACGCGAGCGACCGCTTGTATGTGGCGTTGTTCTCCGAGATCGACAAGGTGATCTTCACCCTCGGGGATCAGGTGACCATGACCTGCGACGGGGAACGGATCGAGGCTTCGGCCCCGAAGATCGTCCTGAACGGCGGCGAGCTGGGCGGACTGATCAATATCGAGCCGCTCACCCGCAAGATCAACGACCTGATCGAGGCCTTCAACACGCATACGCACACCATTCCCTCGGGAGCGGTGGCCGTGACCGGAAGCGCATCGGCGCAGAACAATCCCAAGCCCGTAGAGGTTCCCGCCCCGGCATCGAAGCACGACAAGGTCCGGCGCGGGGATTATGAGGACACCAACGTAACGCATTGATACGATGATCGACATTTTACAGACATCGACGGGGGACGTGGAGCTGTCCGACGATCTGATCCGGACCGAGGCGACGGAGCAGCACAAGCGGGACCTGCTGCTGGCAAGCCAGGGCGATTTCAAGGAGGCGCCCACCGTCGGCGTCGACTGTGTATCGTTCCTGCATGACACCGATCCGGCGGACTTCCTCCGAACCGTGCGCAAGCAGTGCGAGCGCGACGGAATGCGGGTCGATGCCATAGACTACGATACGGACGGAACATTGACGATAAGCGCAGAATATGACGACAGCAACAGTTAAGGCCCGGCAGACGGTCTACGACATCGCCCTCGAGCAGTATGGAACCTGCGAGGCCGTGGGCGAAATCCTTGCCCTGAATCCGCAGATCGCCAACGATCCGGAAGCCCTCGTGCAGCTGGGGATCGACAGCATCGGCGAAACGGGGTTTTACCTGGATGTGGCCGTTGCACCGGGGACGCAGCTGCGCATCGACGACGAAAGCGGCCTGATGCGCAAGAACACGCTCAAAGAGTTGGGAAACGACATAACAACCTACCGATATGGCCAGAACGATTAACGACATACAGCAGTCGATCATCACCGACCTGCAGACCTATTTCCCGAAGCTCTCGACCTCGAAGGTCGCCGAGTGGCGGCTGTGGACCTATGTGGTCGCAGCGGCGATCCACGCCTTTGAAATAATTCTCGATCTGTTCCGCCAGGAGGTCGACGAGCTGACGACCAAGATCACCCCGGGCACTAAATTGTGGTATGCGGAAATGTGCTATCGCTTTCAGAACGGGCACACGCTGGTATTCGACAAGAACACGGCGCAGTTCTACTACGAACAGGACGATCCCGACAGCCGGATCGTGAAAGTCGTGGCTGTGAACGAGGCCTACAAGATGATTTCGATCCGCGTGGCCAAAACCGACGGAGAGGGCCGGATCATCCCTCTGGACGACAGC
>OHIX01000430.1_pt1 | contig 13791 bp, 9 predicted proteins | sample 1568391 | NCBI WGS metagenome assembly OHIX01 (sample SAMEA3879541, study PRJEB24766) | human gut metagenome | biome: human-associated habitat; feature: feces | place: USA | collected 1985/1987 | reverse complement strand
GATGAAGGTGTCTCTTACCGTTGTTTTTCTGCGCTTGAACACTTTGAGAATAAGTCCTCCCGCAACCACCGAAAAAATGCCCACGAAGTACATGGAGGTGGCGGCAAGCGCGCTGCCGTTGAACACGGCAGTGGTAAAAAACGCAAACAAAGGCAGCTTTGCGCTGCACGGAATAAAAGGCGTGAGTATAATGGTGTTGTTTCTTTCGTTTACGTTTTTTATGGTGCGCGCGGACATAATGGCGGGAACCGAGCAGCCGAAGCCCACCAGCATGGGCACAAAGCTGCGGCCCGAAAGCCCAATGCGGCGCAGCAGTTTGTCCATAACAAAGGCCACGCGGGCCATATAACCGGTATCTTCCAGGATGGACAAAAAGAAGAACAGGATAACGATCGTGGGCAAAAAGCTCAGCACGCTGCCCACGCCGGTAAAGATGCCGTCGATGACCAGCGAGTGCACCGCCGCGTTGACATTCCAGTTGGTCAGGGCGGTGTCCACAACGCCGGTCAGGGCGTCGATGCCCATTTCCATGAGGTTCTGGAAGAACAGGCCGATGACGTTGAAGGTGAGGAAGAACACCAGACCCATGATGGCGATAAACGCCGGGATGGCGGTGTACTTGCCGGTAAGGAACTTGTCGATGCGGTTGGAGCGCAGCTGCTCCTTGCTTTCGTGGGGCTTGACCACCGTCTGCGCCACCAGCTCCTGAATGAAGGAGAACCGCATATCCGCAATGGCGGCGGCGCGGTCCAGCCCGCGCTCCTGCTCCATCTGCACGATGATATGTTCGATCATTTCTTTTTCGTTGGGATCCAGCTTCAAGGCTTCCTCAATGCGGGGGTCGCCCTCCACCAGCTTGGTGGCGGCGAAACGCACCGGGATGCCCGCTGCCTTGGCGTGATCCTCGATGAGGTGCAGGATGCCGTGGATGCAGCGGTGCACCGCGCCGCCGTGGTCATCCTCGCTGCAAAAATCCATCCGCCCGGGGCGCTCCTGATACTTTGCCACATGGACAGCGTGGTCTACCAGCTCGTCCACGCCCTCGTTCTTGGCGGCGGAGATGGGGATGACCGGGATGCCCAGCATGGCTTCCATCTTGTTGATGCGCACCGTGCCGCCGTTGCCGCGCATTTCGTCCATCATGTTCAGCGCCAGCACCATGGGGATATCCAGCTCCATCAGCTGCATGGTCAGGTAGAGGTTGCGCTCGATGTTGGTGGCGTCCACGATATTGATGATGCCGGTAGGCTTTTCGCCAATGATGAACTGCCGGGTGACGATCTCCTCGCTGGAATAAGGGGACATGGAGTAGATGCCCGGCAGGTCGGTGACCTCGGTCTCCGGGTGTCCCTTGATGGCACCGCTCTTGCGGTCCACCGTCACGCCCGGAAAGTTGCCCACGTGCTGGTTGGAACCGGTGAGCTGGTTGAACAGGGTGGTCTTGCCGCAGTTCTGGTTGCCCGCCAGCGCAAAGGTCAGGGTCTTATCCTCCGGCAGGGGATGCTCCCCCTCCTTGGTGTGGTACTTGCCGCCCTCGCCAAGACCCGGGTGCTCCACCATCTTCTCCGCCACCGGGGCGTGCACCGCCGGGGTCTTTTCGGTGGGGGTCACGGTGATCTGTGCCGCGTCGTCCAGACGCAGGGTCAGCTCATAGCCGTGGATGCGCAGCTCCATGGGGTCGCCCATGGGCGCCAGCTTTACCAGCGTGACCTCCGCCCCGGGGATCAGACCCATATCCAGAAAGTGCTGCCGCAGTGCGCCTGCACCGCCCACAGCATCCACTATGGCGCTTTTGCCGATCTGTAACTCTTTTAACGTCATATCCGTTGCCTTCTTTTATATGTACTGTTCTTGTGTGTTAGTCCGTGTTAACAAATGTAGTATAGGCTAACTGACAGCGGATGTCAATAGAGAATATAGACATAAAAAAGCACCGCACACTCTCAGGCGAGAATATGCGGTGCTCCGGTTCAAATCATTGTTACTTCACGGTGTGGTAGCCATCGGGGTTGTTCTTCTGCCAGTTCCAGCTGTCGGCGCACATCTCCTCGATGCCGTACTCGGCCACCCAGCCCAGCTCGTTCTTGGCCTTGGTGGGGTCGGCGTAGCACTCGGCGATATCGCCGGGGCGGCGGGGATCGATGACGTAGGGGATCTCCTTGCCGCAGGCCTTGGAGAAGGCATGGATGACATCCAGCACGCTGTAACCCTTGCCGGTGCCCAGATTGCAGATGAAGAGGCCGCAGCCGGTCTCCAGCTTGCGGATGGCGCACACATGGCCCCGGGCCAGATCCACAACGTGGATGTAGTCACGCACACCGGTGCCGTCCGGGGTGGGGTAGTCGTTGCCAAAGACGTGCACCTTTTCCAGCTTGCCCACAGCCACCTTGGCGATGTAGGGCATCAGGTTGTTGGGGATGCCGTTGGGGTCCTCGCCGATCAGGCCGCTCTTGTGGGCGCCGATGGGGTTGAAGTAGCGCAGCAGCGCCACATTCAGGCTGGGGTCAGCCTTGCAGACGTCCTGCAGGATGCGCTCGGTGAAAGCCTTGGTGGTGCCGTAGGGGTTGGTGGTAGCGCCCACGGGGAAATCCTCGGTGATGGGCACACTGGCGGGGTCGCCGTAGACGGTAGCGGAGGAGCTGAACACGAAGTTATGGCAATCATGATGGCGCATCACGTCCAGAATGACCAGCGTGCAGTTGAGGTTATTATAGTAGTACTCGATGGGCTTGGACACGCTCTCGCCCACAGCCTTGTAGGCTGCAAACTGGATGACGGCGGTGATGTCCGGGCACTCGGAGAAGATCTTCTCCACGTCCTCGCGGCGGGTCATGTCTGCCTTGTAGAAGCGGAAATCCTTGCCGGTGATCTGCTTGACCCGGTCCAGAACCACAGGAGAAGCGTTATAATAGTTATCTGCCACCACGATATCGTAGCCAGCGTTCAACAGTTCGATGCAGGTGTGGCTGCCGATGTAGCCGGCACCGCCGGAAACCAAAATTGCCATAGCCGAGTACCTCTCTCACATAGTATTTCTTGCTTTTTCTCTTTGCGCCGGGCACTGCCCGATCTGCTTAAAGCATACCGCTTTTTGCCGCAGACTGCAAGGGGCGCTTTCTTTATTCAGATATATTTTTGTTGCATCTTCGCGCATTGCACTTTTGATTGACAGAGATTTTTCGCACTTTTCACATGGAGAGAATGCGCCGTTTGTGCAAAACATAGAAATGGAGAGGGAAACTCCCTCAGTCGCAGCCTCCCACCACGCAAAAACGTCTGCCGAAGCAGACGTTTTTTGCGTAATGTACCATTTTTAAAGCTTTCCGCACTGTTTGCCGGTGAAGAACCGCAGCGTGGTGGTGGCGCGGAACACCTTGCCTGCCCGCAGCACCGTAGAGGGGAACTCCGGGTGAGAAGGGCTGCACGGATAGTGCTGGGTCTCCAAGGCAAAGCCGCCGTACTTCCGCAGCGGCTCGCCGCCCTTGCCCGGGGCAGGGCAGTCCTGCAAAAAGTTACCGGTGTACAGCTGGATGCCCGGCTGGGTGGTGTACAGCTTCATGCTGATGCCGGTTTTATCACTGGTCGCCCATGCGCAGATGCTCTGGCTGGAGCCGCGTGCGCGGTCGATGACATAGCAGTGGTCGTAGCCGCCGCCCACCATGGTGGTCTGGGAGAAGCCGGTGTCGATCTCCTTGCCGATGAGCTTACCGGCGGTAAAGTCCATGGGGGTGTTTGCCACGGGCAGGATGTTGCCGGTGGGGCAGGTGGTATTGTTGCCCTCCAGATAGCGGGAGGCGTAGATGCGCAGCTTCTGGTTCAGCACGTCGCCGCCGCCGTCCAGATTGAAGTAGCTGTGGTTGGTCAGGTTTACGATCGTATCAGCGTCCGAGGACACACGGTAGTCCATGCGGAAGGTGTTGTCATCGGTGAGGGTATAGCGCACCGCGATCTTCAGGGTACCGGGAAAGCCGTCCTCGCCGTCAGGGCTTACAGCCTCCATCAGCAGGGTGTCGCCGAAGTACTTCACCTCATAGATTTTCCGGGAAAAACAGCCGTGCAGGTGGTTTTCGCCGTTGTTTTTTTCCAGCTGGTAGGTCTTGCCGCCCAAGGTAAAGACGGCGTTCTCGATGCGGTTTGCGTAGCGTCCCACAAAAGCACCGCAGCAGGTGCTGCCGGACGAGGTAAAGTCGTTCTCGTAATCTGCCATGGTGTCGTGACCCAGCACCACATCCACCGGGCCGTTTTTGGCCGGGACGATGATATTTTTGATCACGCAGCCGTAATCCAGCACACTGACGGACATACCGCCGGGGTTCGAGAGGATATACTCGGTAACATTAGCGCCCTCTTTGGTCACACCGAAGGGCTTGGAACGGATCTGTGCCATTGGGCCTCGCCTCCTAAAGCTTTTTTCGGAAATGCAAAAGGGGCAGACTGCCCCCTTTTGCATCTTGTCTGTATTTATGATTATATCACAGTTTTACAGTTTTGTGTTGGATTCCTTTTAGAATTACCATCCAATTTTTGCGGCGATTTTTTGTTGGAATCATCGAAAGTGCCTACAATACCAAAAAGCGCCCCGCACTTCCGGTGGAAATGCGGGGCGCTTTGGTGATACGGACTTGTTCGCCTTATGCCTCCGGCTGAGGCTGTGCCGCAGAGGACTGAGCGGCAATGAACTCGGCGGCATCGTCCGGGATGTCGTCCAAGTCCTCGTCGCTGCCGATGTCCACGTTGAGCGGCGGCTTCTTGAACAGGATATCGTACAGGATCGGCACGATATACAGGGTCATCAGGGTGGCGTAGCTCAGGCCGCAGATGATGACGATGGCCATACCGCTCATCAGCTGGCTTGCCATATCGTTGCTGAACACCATTTGCAGCATGGCCAGCACAGTGGTCAGGGTGGTCATCAGAATGGGGCGCATACGGGTCTTGCCGGTAGCCACCAGTGCGGCGCGGCGCTCCATGCCGCCCATGCGCAGCTGGTTGGCGTAGTCCACGAACACGATGCCGTTGTTGACGACCGTACCCATCAGCACGATGAAGCCCATCATGGAGATCATGGTCAGCTGCTGACCGGTGAGCAGCAGGCCCAGCAGACCGCCGGTAAAGGCCAGCGGCACGGTGAACAGCACGATGAAGGGGGACAGCAGGCTCTGGAACTGCGCTACCATGACAAGGTAGACAAAGGGCAGGGCCAGTGCCATCCACTGGATCATCTCGTCGGTCATATAGTTGACGCTGTCGCTCTCGCCGCCCATGGAGAAGGAGCAGCCCTCCGGCATCTCATCAGTGAGGGCAAAGGCATCCAGTGCCTTTTTCACGGCACGGGCCTGCACCGTGGTGTTGTAGCCCGGGGCAGTCTCGGCAGTGACGGTGACGAACTGGTTCCGGTTCTCGCTGGTGATGGAGTCCGGTGCGGTGCCGGTGGTCCAGCTGGCGATATCCGACAGCTTGCAGGTTCCGGTGGCGGTGGTGCCGTCTGCGGACATGACGGTGGTCTCAAAGGTCATGTCCATCATGTTTTCCTTGGTCAGCGGGTCCAGATTGTTGCTGATCTGCACATCCATGGTGGTACCGTCCACGGTAACAGGGGTCTGTGCCGTGGTGGTGGTGGTCAGCTTTGCCGCGATCTGCTGGTACACCTGCGCAACGGTCAGGCCGTTGGCGCGCACCTTGTCGCGGTCCACCTGCAGGATGATGGTGGAATCGCCCGCGCCCAGACCGTTGGTGGCGTTCTGGAAGCCCTCGGTGTTGTTCACGATGTCTACCACCTTCTCGGACAGGGCGGTCAGGGTCTCGGCGTCAGTGCCGTAGATCTTGATGGTCAGGCCGGTGGACAGCTGACTGGTCAGGTCATCGGTCATGCCGTACTGCTGGACGGTGGCGGTGCAGTCCGCCACCCCGGCCACAGCTTCCTCCATGGCCTTGCAGGCGGCGTCGATCTTGGAAGAGGAAAGCTCCTCGCTGAGCTTGACGTTGATCTTATACTTGCCGTAGCCGTTGGCGGCGTTCAGCAGGTCAGTGATGGTGGAGGGCAGGCCGAGGTTGGAGACATCCATGCCCGCCACAGTGTTGTCGGGGGTAATGCCTACCTCCTCCACGCCGTCCACGGCCATCACAGCCTGCACCACCTTACCGGCCACATCGTAGGACTCGTCCTTCGAGAGGGTGTCGGTGGTGGAAAGGGTGATCATGGCCTCGTTGCTGGTGCTGGTGGGCAGCAGCACGATGCCCATGGAGACCACCCGCCAGCAGCAGAACACCAGCAGCAGCACAGCGGCAGCCAGCGGTACAAAGCGATTTTTCAGCGCCTTTTCCAGACTGCGGCCGTAGGCGTTCTGAATTTTATCGAACCATGCCAGCTTTTTAGGCTGGGCGTTCTTCAGCACGGTAGCCGAGGCGGCGGGCACCACAGTCAGTGCCACGATGAGGGAAGCCATCAGGCAGTAGCCGATGCACAGGGACATGGGACCCATCAGGTTGCGGATGAGGCTGGCAGAGAACACTGCCGGCAGGAACACACACACCGAGGTAAGGGTAGAGGCCACGACCGACATACCCACCTGACGTGCACCCTGCACCGCCGCACGAGCGGCAGGCACGCCGCGGCCGCGCAGACGGTAGATGTTCTCGATGACAACAACAGAGTTATCCACCAGCATACCGATGCCCAGCGACAGGCCGGCCAGCGTCATAACGTTCAGGTCCAGACCGGTGAAGTACATCAGCACCACGGCAAACAGCACCGACAGGGGGATACTGACGCCGACCACCAGCGTGGGCTTGACGTCCTTCAGGAAGATGGCCAGCACGACGATGGCCAGTGCGGCACCCACCAGCATACTGGTGAGGATGCTCTTGATCAGGATGCTGATGTAGTTGCCCTGATTGGACAGCACCACAACGTGCAGACCCTCGTACTGGGCTTCCAGTTCCTTGAAAGCGTCCAGACAGTTGGCAGATACGTCACCTGCGCTGGAACTGTCGTCCTTGTAAATTTTCAGCACCGAAGCCTGCTCGCCGTTCAGGCGGGTGTAGCTGTCGGCGGCGTTGTCGATGATCTCCACGTCTGCCACATCGGAAAGGCGCACGTCGCCGTAGCCCTCCACATGGAGCAGCAGTGCACCGCGGATATCGTCCACGCTGTCGTATTCCTCGCCCACCTTCAGCAGCCACGACTCGCCGCTTTCGTCCTTGACGTAACCGGCGGGCATGGAGAAGTTCTGGGCGTAGATGAGGGTGGCAAGGGTCTTGATATCCAGCTGCTTGGTCACATCGGCGCTGGCAAGCGCCTTTTCCTTGGCGGCCTCGTACTGGGTCTTGGCCTCGCTGAGCTGCTTTTCGTACTCATTCAGCTGCTCGCGGGCTTCGGTAAACTGCATATAGGCGACCATCTGCTGCTGGGTAAAGTTGCCCAGCGCTTTGGAGAACTCGCTCATCATGCCGGGCACGTTGTCCATGGCCTTGATGGTATCTTCCAGCGTCTTATAGATGACGTTCAGGCTGTCCTGCAATTGCAGCTCGTCTGCCAGATCCGCAGCGCCCTCGCCCTGCGTACCGGTCTCGGTGTTGATGCGGTTCTGCAGGGTCTGCAAAGCAGAGGAGAGCTTATCGGTGATATCCCGCAGCTCGGACACGATCTCGATCAGGGAGTCGATATCCCGCATACCGGTGCTGTTGAACTTGTCCAGCACCCGCTGCAAACCGGCCTGCACCTCGATGAGTGCCTGCTGCACCTCAGGCTCCTTGACCACAGCGATCAGGTTGTTGACGCTTTGCAGCAGCGCCTCCGCCTGCTTGCGCACTACTTCTACGGCTTCGCCGACCTCGGAGCTGAGGGTGCCCATGACCGTGTTGGACACGGTATTGCCGAAGTTTTTGAACTGCTTATCGTATTCTGCGCGGCCGGCCTTGATCTTGGCCTCGGCCTCCTCCAACTGTGTGTGCGCCACTTCCAGCTGAGTGTCGATAAGCTCCATCAGCTTTTCGTTGATGGCGTCCACCTTTTCCTGATTCAGCTGCACCTGCACCAGCTGCTCCACAAGGCCGCTGGAGGATACGCTGGACACGCCGCCCTTGCGCTGGACGTAGGGAGTCATGGTGTTCTTGATAAAATCAGAAAGCTCGTACACCGAACTGCCCTCGCGGCTGACAGCCACGGTCATAAAGGCGTTCATGTTCATGCTGTACTGTATCACAGAGGGAGTCAGCGCCGTCTCCGGCAGGTCGCTCTTGGCCTGATCCAGCTTGTTGGACACCTGCACCAGTGCGCTGTCCATATCCGTGTCATCCACGAACTGCATCAGCAGCAGGCTGTAGTTTTCAGCCGAGGTGGCGGTGATCTTTGAAACACCCGGCACCGTAAGCGCGTTTTGCAGCACGTCCGAGACCTCGGTCTCCACACGCTCCGGGCTGGCACCGGGATACACGGTGACCACCATCAGATACGGTGTGCTGACATTCGGCAGCAGGTTGGTTTTCATCTTGGTGATCGACACAAAGCCGAGCATCAGCACCATGATGACCGCAACCAGCACCGTAAATGGTTTTTTGACACTGAATTTTTCCATCTTCTCCTACCGTTTCTCTGCCGCACCGCCCGGCGCAACAGTTCCTCCCTCTTTGGGGGCAATGGGTTCCTAACATTCCTATTATACACGCAAGGCGCGCGCTTTCAATAGAGGCGCAGCGAATCTTTTGCGAAAGTTCTGTCAAAATCTGCGAAACGCACAACTTTGCCGCCCCAAAACCGGCATTCTGTCCGCTTTCCTCCCTTCTGCCGCCGGACAAAATTTCGACACCTTTTCCGTACTGCATACGGTTGAGCGGGGCGGATCATTGCAGGGGAGGGGAAAATTCAGGGGATATAAAGACTTTTCTTTTTGCATAGAAATGTGCTTTTGATTATGGTATACTAACAGCAGACTGAAAAAGCTGCCCCTTGCGGGGCTTATCCGATACAAAAACGAGGAACACTATGAAAAAAGTCATTTCGGTCCGTTTCAAGGAAAACGGCAAAAGCTATTATTTTGATCCCGGTGATGCTGTCATCCATGCCGGGGAGTATGTAATCGTGGAGACCGCCCGCGGCGTGGAGTGCGGCGAGGTGGTGCAGGGCGTGCGGGAGATCGCCGACACGGCAGTGCCCAAGGCCCTCAAGCCCATCACCCGCATGGCCGACAGCGTGGATATCCGCCGGATGCGCCAGAACCGCGAGGACGAAAAGCGCGCCTACCACACCTGTCAGGAGTGCATCGCCCGCCACGGGCTGGAAATGAAGCTGGTGGAAGCGGAATACACGCTGGACCGCTCCAAGATCATGTTCTACTTCACCGCCGACGGGCGGGTGGACTTCCGGGAGCTGGTCAAGGATCTGGCCGGCATCTTCCACACCCGCATCGAGCTGCGCCAGATCGGCGTGCGCGACGAGAGCAAGATGATCGGTGGTCTGGGTATCTGCGGTCAGCCCTTCTGCTGCAGCCGCTTTTTGAAGGATTTCCAGCCCGTTTCCATCAAGATGGCAAAGGAGCAGGGCCTTTCGCTGAACCCCACCAAGATCAGCGGTGCCTGCGGCCGCCTGATGTGCTGCCTTGCCTACGAGGAGAGCGCCTACGAGTACCTGAACAGCATCATGCCCATGGTGGGCAGCACGGTGCGCACCCCGGACGGTCTGGGCACTGTGCTGGAGGTGAACCCGGTATCCGGCTACCTGCGGGTGCGCTGCGGCACCGAGAGCCTTGCGCCCCGGTACTACAAGGTGGGCGTGTGCGAGTATGTGAGCGGCGGCAAGCGCCCGCCCCGCCGTCCCGACCCGGACGATGATTACTCCGGCGTGCGCAACCCCGCCCCGGTGGTGGCAAGCTCCGACGACGAAAAGCGTCCCGCCTGCCCCCGCCGCCGCGCAAGCGAAAAGGAATGAGTGTCCGAGTGGTTAGTATTATAAAACTAACTTGATTTCGTGATTTTCGCTAAAAATCTCCGGCAATTTTGGCTATAAGTTAGGCCGTGCTTTTGTGCAACCCCACAAAATATTTTATTTTGTTGTTGTGGCGGCACGGTTAGTCTTGCCTTTTCCGGCCTGCTTTGTTAGAATGCAGACAAGGATACAAATTCCGGGGGGCGTGCGTGGCCGTGCCAAGGTACGTTTCTTCATAATTACATCGGCACGGGATAAAAAAGGAGAGTTTATTATGGCACACAAGGTTTCTGACGCATGTGTTGGCTGCGGCGCTTGCGAGGGCGCTTGCCCGGTTGGCGCTATCACCATCGAGAACGGCGCTGCAGTTGTGAACGCTGATTCCTGCATCGATTGCGGTGCTTGCGAGGGTGCTTGCCCCACTGGTGCAATCGCTGCTGAATAATCCGTAGTTTTTGCTGAAAACGCATCAAAAAGGACTGCTGCACACCTGTGCAGCAGTCCTTTTTTGTGGTATCATAAAGTAAATTCATAAAAAACGCAGTTCGGCGCGTCCGCAGACGCGCCGAACTGCTGAATCAAAAACATTTTTCCGCTGAGCATGGCCAAAGCACACGCGGCGGCCATTCCTGATCGTCCACCGCAAAAGAGGCACTGCACAAAATGCTGCGCAGCCGCCCCGCTTTTTGTTTCATGCACAAATTCCGCAGGAAAATACCCTGCATTTTTTGGAAGGGAAACGACACACTGTCTATGGAACATTCTACGGAAGTTTTGTATAATAGAACTATGGTCTACTGCACCCCGGAGCACCGGTTCGGCTCGGACGCGCTGCTGCTGGCGCGCTTCTGCGAGCCGAAGCGCAGCCAGAAAGCCGCAGACCTGTGCTCCGGCTGCGGCATCGTGGCGCTGGAATGGCACGACCGGGGGCACCGCGGCCCCTGCACCGCGCTGGAGCTGCAGCCCGAGGGCAGCGCCCTGCTGGCGGCAGCGGTGGAAGAGCAGCAGCTCACCCACATCACCCCCGTCTGTGCCGACCTGCGCACATGGCGGCAGGACGAGGGGCAATTTGACGTGTGCGCGTGCAATCCCCCTTATTTTACCGAAGGGCCGCAGAGCAAAAACGCCGCCCACGCCCTTGCCCGGCACGAAAACACCTGCGCTTTGGAGGATGTCTGTGCCTGTGGCTTCCGGCTTTTGAAGGACGGCGGGCGGCTGGCGCTGTGTCACCGCCCCGAGCGGCTGGCCGAGGTGCTTGCCGTGCTGCGCGCGCACCGGCTGGAACCCAAGCGGCTGGCCTTTGTAAAGAACGCCCCGGAAAACGCACCGTGGCTGTTCCTTGTGGAAGCCCAGAAGAACCGTAAGACCGGCCTGCGGGTGGAGCCGGACGTGCTCATCCGCGCCGGTGCGGCGCTGTACGGACGATAAATTCAGGAGGTAATTATGGCAGGAACTCTCTACATCGTGGCGACTCCCATCGGCAATCTGGAGGATATGCCGCCCCGGGTGGCTGCCACCTTTGGCGCGGCCGACTTTATTGCCGCCGAGGACACCCGTGTGACCATGAAGCTGCTGAATTATCTGGGGCTGAAAAAGCCCATGGTCAGCTACTACGAGCACGCCTTGCAGAAGGGCGAAGCCATTTTGCAGCGCATCGAGGCAGGGGAGAGCTGCGCCTTGTGCAGTGACGCCGGAATGCCCTGCGTGTCCGACCCGGGCGAGGTCATCGTGCGGGACGCACTGGCGCGGGGCATCAAGGTGGTGCCCATTCCGGCTGCTTCTGCCTGCGTTACCGCGCTGGCAGTCTCCGGGCAGGACACCTCCCGCTGGGTGTTCGAGGGCTTTCTGCCGGTGAACCGCAAGCAGAAAAAAGAGCGTCTGGCCGAGCTTTTGCAGGAAAAGCGCACCGTTATCTTTTACGAAGCGCCCCACAAGCTGCGCACCACGCTGGATGACCTGACCGCCGCCTTTGGCGCAGACCGCAGCATCACCCTGTGCCGGGAGCTGACCAAACTCCACGAGGAGATCTGGAAAACCACCTTGGGCGAAGCCGTGGAGCACTACCGCGCCGCCGAGCCCCGGGGCGAGTATGTGCTGGTGATGGCCGGTGCCCCCGCCGCGGAGCCCACCGAGCTGACGCTGGACGAAGCTGCCCAGCGGGCGCTGGAACTGACCGGGCAGGGCTTTGGCCCCACCGCAGCGGCCAAGGCGGCGGCGCAGGGCACGCCCTATTCCAAGAGCGAAGTGTACAAGCAGCTGCTGCTGTTGCAGCAGACTGCTGAATGAGGATAGAGGAGGATATTTTTCCGTGACAAAACTACTGGTCCTGAGCGACAGCCACGGCGCCCGTGACGCCATTAAGCGCATTTTGAACAAAGAGCAGAACAACGTGGATGCTGTGATCTTTTTGGGGGACGGCCTGCGGGATCTGGAACAGGCGCTTGCCTTTTTCCCTCATCTGCGGGTGTATTCCGTGGCCGGCAACTGTGATTACGGTGCGCTGGAGCCGCTGGACGGCTTGGCGGGCTTCGATCAGACGGTGGTTTTCTATACGCACGGTCACATGTACGGTGTAAAATACGATCTGGATACGTTGGCAGACGCCGCCGCCGCCCGGGGCGCAGAGGTGGCGCTGTTCGGCCACTCCCATATTCCCCACGCGGAGCAGCGAGGCAAGGTGTTTTTGTTCAACCCCGGCTCCTGCGGGCGCTGCTACACCGGCCCGGACACCTACGGTCTGCTGACGCTGGAAAACGGCGCAGTGACCGCCTATGAGCACAAAGAGGTACCCAAGCAATGAGCATCAACGAGGTGCGCTATCTGCCGGAATGCGGCAGCACCAACGCCTATGTAAAAGAGCATTTTGAGGAGTTTGGCCCGGTGGCGGCGGTATATACCGAAAACCAGACCGCCGGACGCGGGCGGCTTGGCCGCAGCTGGGTAAACGCCGAGGGCAAGGCGCTGTACTACACGGTGGCCATCAAGGAGCCGCTGGCACAGCCTGCCACCTTGCCGCTGCTGGCAAGCCTTGCGGTGCGCCGCCAGTTGCAGCTGCGCTACGGCGTGGACTGCCAGATCAAGTGGCCCAACGACCTTTTGCTGAACGGCAAAAAGATCGTGGGCATCCTGTGCGAGAGCGTAAGCTACGGCTACCAGCAGCAGGGGCGCGGCATCCTGTGCGGCATCGGCATCAACCTTGCCCAGCCGCAGAGCTATTTTGACGCCGCCGATCTGCCCCACGGCACCTCACTGGCCTTGCAGGGCGCTGCGGTGGATCTTTCTACCGACCCCGCATGGCTGGCCGAGGGGCTGACCGACTTTGGCTTTGACCGCAACCTGTACACCTTTGCCCGGGACGGCTTTGCGCCCTTCCGGGAGGAATACAAGGCCGCCTGCATCAATCTGGGCCGCCGGGTCACCTTTGACCTGCCGGACGGCAGTCAGGGCGCAGGCGAGGCCGTGGATGTGGACGCCGAGGGGCGTTTAGTGGTGCGCACCGATGCCGGGGAACAGCACGTTTTCACCGGGGAAGTGTCGGTGCACGGCATCTACGGGGCAGTGTAATTATAAAAGGGGCAGATGCACAACTGTGCACCAGCCCCTTTTCCTTATTTTTTGCGAATTCGCCCTCTCAGGCGCTCCCGCGCCAGCTCCCCCGAAGGGGGAGCCAAGATTTAAAGCCTGTTGCTAAAGTTTTAAGTGTAATGGGAAAGCTTCCGGCTGTGCTCTTGCCTCTCCCTTTGAGGAAAGACTTCCCCCGCTCCGGGGGAAGATGTCGCGCAGTGACAAAAGGGGGAGTGTGGCATCGCGCAGCGATGACGGAGAGGGCGCACGCCGTTAGCCCTGTCACTAAAGTTTCAAGCGCAATG
>OHIX01000423.1_pt1 | contig 13843 bp, 10 predicted proteins | sample 1568391 | NCBI WGS metagenome assembly OHIX01 (sample SAMEA3879541, study PRJEB24766) | human gut metagenome | biome: human-associated habitat; feature: feces | place: USA | collected 1985/1987 | reverse complement strand
TTCCGACTATCTTCTCGCTGGCATTGAGGGATGCGGGTACAAAGACCAAACTTGCCTCTTCATTGCTTATCATGACGATAGTGGGTGGAGCGGTTGCTCCGGTAATCATGGGGTATATTGCGGATACAACGGGCTGTATGGCGATTGCCTTTCTTATACCGCTAGTTTGTTATGGGGTGATTGGAGGGTATGCACTTTCGAATTGCTCTGGCTCTTCTTTGGCAAAGGAGTAGTTTTTTCGAAAACCTACCCGTCCTTCCTTACCCTTAAGGAAGGCTCCACCTTTCTCACCAAGCCTCTCTTCCCTCAGGGACGAGAGGATGTAACCGCCCTCCGGTGCTCGGAACCGCTTCGCTCTAAGGTTGGCGGACCATCAAAGCCCTTCGCCATGGTTGTGCGGGATGGGACCGCCTGGCTAAAGGTGGATAGGATTATTGAAGTGCTGGTTTTGTAGTAATTCGCTGATGAGTTGCAGATTTCTTTTGATTTTCTTGGTGGTTTCGAGGAAAAAGCGTATTTTTGCGGCAGATTGCAATTAAAGAATTTAAAAGGAGAACTATTATGGATACATTAGATAAAGAATTTTGGGAAAAACGTGAAGCTGCTATGAAAAGATTTATGGCGGCAAAAGAGCGTAAAAAGGCTCGTGTAGCTGAAATTACTAAGAGCCTTTGTGAGGAATATAAGGAACGAACGGGGGTATATCCTAAATATATAAATGTTTGGTAATGAAACCACTTCCTTTGGATATAATTAATGCTTCTGCTCCTTATGAGGTTTATTGGCATGAAACGTCTCGAACTTATCGCTTTAAAAGTGATTTTAGTGTGGTACTTGCTATTGGCTTTGATGATGATGACATCATTGAAAATGCAGAATCATATGTCTTTTCTATCATCAATGTAAATAAAATACCTTCTCCACGAGACTTGAAAATGCGTGATACGGTGATGCTTATCATAGAGAACTTCTTTAATATGAACGAAGCAGCTCTCTTGTATATTTGTGAGGGTGGGGATGGTAAGCAGCATATGCGAAGCCGTCTGTTTGAATATTGGTTTTCCTCTTATCAAATGAAAGATAAGTTTATTTTGATGCCTGTCAGTATCGAAGATATGGAGGGAATTGAAAATTTTGCAGCTTTAATTATTCGAAAAGATAATCCGAATGTTTTAGATATTGTTGCAGAATTTTCAAACACTGTGGCTATGTTTAGGGTAAAACCTAATAGTCATGACTCATTTCTTTTGATATTCTTGATGGGCTTAAAAGTCTTTACGACCCCTTCGGTTCCCCTTACAGGGGACAGAAACCCTTCTCGAAAAGGGAAGAATGTAACCGCCCTACAGGGCTTTTTTTCTAAAATCATCCCGTCCTTCTTTGTTGATAAAGCGAGCTGCACTCGGCAATTTGAAAGCAAGCTTTCATTGCACTCATTGGCATCGCTTTTTCCCATTAAAGAAGGCCTTTTCGAAAACCTACCCGTCCTTCCTTACCCTTAAGGAAGGCTCCACCTCTCACCCCGACCCTCTCACCCTCAGGGAAGAGGGAGGGAACCGCTCCTCCTCGTCGCTCGGAACCGCTACGCTCTAAGGTTGGCGGACCAAAGCGGTCTTCGCCAGATTGTACGGGATGGGACCGCCGGGAGAGGAAAGTTTACAGTTTATAGTTTACAACTTATATTCGGGGGATTTTGTTGATTTATTGTGAATTTCTTGGTGTTGTAATTTGCAGATAACTTGCAGATTTATTTTGATTTTCTTTAGCGGTTTCAATAAAAAAGCGGAACTCTGCGGCAATAAACTATAAAATGAATAATGACTATGATGGGAATATTACAAGTTGCCTCTTATATATACAAGCGCTATATGGATGATTTTGGCGTTCGTATTGATGAAATGAAGTTGCAGATTTGAGTGAAGCTAAGAATCAAGGAAGAGGGTGTGGCTTATGACACACCCTCTTCTTTGTAAAACAGCTGTTTTTTTATACTTTAATTATATATAAATAAAAGATGTTATTGTATTTATCACTTATCTGATGTTTATTTCAGAATCAGGCGTATTGGCATCGCCTTGTAGCGGCCATTGTTCATGCCGTTGCTACCACTCACGAATCTCATATTGGATAATCCTTTCCTCTTGTTGTAAACATCAAAGTATCTATACCAGAAACCATATTCAGGACTGTTGGTACCGAAGCCCTGCGTACCTGACAACAAAGTCTTGGTCCAGAGATTTACATGGATAGGGTTCTTATGGCTCTCGCCATCCAAGAATCCACCTATAGGCAGATAGATGTATGGCAACTCGGAATCCACCGTCTTGATACGCACGCAGTTGTAGGTTTCTCCTAACGATGTGGACTGTGGTACCACCTCCAGATTGCCTGCATTAACTAATTCTTCGAACACGGCATCAGTTGGAATGGTATAGCCTGTTGGTGCCAAGGTGCTGGAGAGATCCTGAGTGGCATCGCTGGTGCTCTTTTTTTCAGAGATACAGAAATAGCCACCAATGGCTTTCTTGTTCTTTGCCAGTGCCACCACATCTGGGGCATAGTAACCATTGTTGGATGCACCTAGGTTGCGGTCTAACATATAATAAGTAGTGGTGGTTTCATCGGCCTTCTTTCCCTCTACCTTTACCACACCATAATAGAACCAGCCCTTCACCTTCTTCTCGTTATCTCCGTTTTCTGCCAACTGATAATCCTTATATACCTTGGAATTCTCATCTATCTTATGGAAGATACCAGTATGATAAACAGGATAAGTGATCTCGATGCCAGCCTGGTTGGTGATGGTAAATGAAGCCTTCCACAAATCTTCATTTACCGTAGTATTGGTAAGGCTTACCTTCCACTTACCATTATCTTCTTCCACTTTGATTTTATCATCCTTTTTAGTAATCTGATCACCATTAAGTTTAGGGATAAGATACGTGATATCGGCTGTTCCCACGCAGAAATGCAAACCATCATTTCTCACAGCCCCTTGCATTTCTTCAGGAGTGATGCCTTGCACACCAGTGTCCAACCACTTGAAATAGTTGTCAGCTACGGTGGAGTTATTATACTGCATGGTTACGATTCTATTAGGATCCTTTCTTCTAAAATCAAAACCAGCCTGCTTGATGGTTATATCAAGAGAAAGGTCGCCATAAGTAACGGTGATGGTGCCTATACGTGGTTCCTCTGATTGGTCATTCTTTGTAAGCGTAAGCTTCAAGGTATATTTCTTGCCTTTAGAAGATCTGCTTGTCTCTGGTATATCATTCACGGTCTCTTGCTGACAAGCGGTTATCCAAGAATTATTTCTCTTGACACTATATAGCGCACTATCACTACTCGTTGCCTTTGGCAAGGTAGTAACAATGGTTACGGTAGCCTCTGTTGTGTTTGCATTTATCTCCTGATAATCGCTCACTCCCAGTTCATAGTCTTTGCAAGCTATCATTTGGGTGATTTCTGGGTTATCGTCCACCACCTCTACTTCCACTCTATTCTCTGGCAGACTCTTCTTAGCCTCTTCAAGCGTAGAGAAGCCATAGTCGTTTACCTTGGTTACCTTGATGGTATAATGGTGGTTACGGAGCAAGGCACATTGGATTTTCTCTTTAGCATTCTTCTTGTAGAGTGCCACCTTATAATATCCTACACTATCCTTATAATTCGCCTTGATAATCACCATTGCCTTGCCTGCAGAAGTTTCATTTACTGCCACGGTGGTTGCGGTACCGCCGCCCAATGGGTTGTCTTCCGTTCTGAGAACGGTAGATTCTGCCAAGCTATCGGTCGTAGGCTCAATATATTTGGCAGGAGCTATGGCTGCCTTGGTTGCCGTGTTATAGACATACAAGCCTGCATTAGTGAAATTACTCTGGATGCTATTGTCTATCTCCAAACTTATCTTGGCGCATTGGCGCAACATCGTCACTGAAGGATTAGCTTCCAAAAGTGTATCTATTGAAATTTTACCCCAGCAGATAGGGGCATCAAGCTGAGGGTCTCTCTTCTTAGCAACAGTGAGAGACTGCAAGTCTTGTGCCTCGCTCGGCGTCATGTCGCTGGCATTGGCTACAAGATGTACATTCTTGGTACCAGCAGGTACATTGGTTATCTTTACCTTGTAGCTGCCATCAGACTGCTGTGATAAGGTAGAATAGCAATCTGTCTGGTCTAAGTATTTGTCCTTATCTCCATAGAACACAGCGCAGAGCGAATTGAATGTCTCCGAGGCCCCCGCTCTTGTACCAATCTGTTGCTTGGTGAAGTTAGTCAATTGAAGGTTCAAGACAAGTCCCTCGGCAGGGATTTCATCCCCGCCGAGTCCGATAGCCTCCATCGTATCCTTGCAGGAAACAAGGCTTAGGAGCAATCCAATCCATATCATTAAATGTTTGATCTTCTTCATTGCTTAAACTGATTTATAACAGTGTTCAAATCTGATTCTAATCTTATTTACCAAATGGCTTGCCAGGGTGCCAAGAGGAGTCATCGTAATAGCCTGTGTCATTATGCTTCTCATAGCTGTTGCCATTGAAAAGGAGAATGGATTTGTCGTCAGAGATTTGCTTATCTTTCATAATTCTGATGTCCTTCTCGTGGTCTCCCTTAACAGCCTTGAGAGTAATCACTGTCTTATACCAACCATTGCCGGCATTAGTGCAACTCCAACTTTTTCCATTTTTGTCGAAAATAGTGAATTGTTCTCTTTTGCCATTGTTTTCGTGGGCGACACCATATACCTTAAACCATCCGTAAGTCTGGAATTTGGTGTAAATGGTAAACTTGATGTTCTCAATAGTTGGCATGGCATCATATATGTTCCAAGTAGGGTCTGATGTAGGATCATAGACAATCCAACCCTCGCAGTCCTCATAGTCGAAGAGTGGAATACCTGGTTCCAAGTGTTGTGGGCAGCGATGCACAGAGTAACCTACGCTGTTGTTGTAGTTGTTGCTAAACATTATCAGCGTTTCGCCCGGTTTTATCTTTCTGTCACCAGTGGCTCCGTGCTGTGTATGTTTCTGCACAGCATTTACACTGAAGTCTTTGTAGTACCACCCCGTATTGGTTTGGTCGTATTCCATATAGTCTCCTGGCCAACCTGAATCATCTTTGCCACCCCATTTTTCTGTATATATCCATCCTTTTCCTGTGATGGCATTCTCCGTTTCACCTATTTGGGTATATACGTAGATGCAATGGTTTTTTGTTTGTGGCTGATTCTTGTCACCTGTCCATCTCTCTTCAAACCATCCGTCGTTCCAGTTGTTATTGCCTCCCTCGGTTAAAACACCCAAGAAGTTTCCTGTCACGTTAGATTTGTTCGGGTCGCTTGTGCCGGCGTATGGAATTCTGTCGTTGATGGCTCTGAAGTTGATACGATAGTTACCTACTGCAGGCTTTACCGTTACCTTGATTTTCTTGACAAAGTTGAAGCCTTCTGCAGATTCCTTTGGCTGCACAGTGAGGTAATGTACTGTCGTGGTAACAGGGTTACTGGTTGCCTTAATCTTGAAGGTTCCTTCTGGAGTATCAGGTTTATCGCAAGATGCCAGAATGGTTGACTTACCTACGGTGGAAGAGGTGTTACCGGTGAAAGCCAAACCGCCGAGGTTGGTCTTAAACTGTACCACTTTGGGATTGTTGTCGCTACCCCAATAGATGGTTACTTCCTGTGGATTTACCTCAAAATAAGGAGAGGCATCATAGGTTACATCGAGATACTTCTTAATGTTACCAGCCTTAATCCAAACCTTTGCCGTACCCGTGTACTTTCCATTATAGTCGGAGAACTTAATGTCCTCGTTGATTTTGAATGTGATTCTATGATTCTTCACTGCATCTAGCTTGCTCAACACAATCACATCTTTCTCACCACTGGATGTTGTTACCTTTTCATCGCAACCGAAATCTGCCTCTGTCAGCATTACGTTCGACTCATAGTCGATGGAGTCTGTCGTTGTAGATGTTACGCTCGCCTTCGTCTTGCTTACCCACAAAGTAGTATGGTTGAATTCGGCATCTATCGTTACAGGAGTCCAGTCCTTTACGCTCACATTACAGTCGAGAGTCATGTTTCCCAGACTCTTGATGTTGCCGATAATCTCATAATAGGTGCCACGAGGGAAGGTCGGAACTTCGGTGGAAGTTGGGCGATGTCCCAGCTTAATCGTATAGTTGTTCTCAAAGCTACCATTCACAAAGCCATTAACTTTGAGGGTAGACTGCTGAGAGGCATCGGCGATATAACGCTCAGGCAGATAGTAAGTGCCTTGGAAAAGCCACTTATCGGCGGCATTCTGTGGAGCAGCTGTAGGAGTAGCACCCTGAACAAGGGTGATGATGTTCTTATTATTCACATTGGCATTGTCTGCTTTCTCTGTCCAGTCTCCCGCCTTATAATAACCACCCTTATTGCTTGCCTCAGAAGAAGTTGCATAAACTTCATTTTCAAAACCTTTGGCATAATCTGGGCTAACATTAGAATTGCTAAATGCTCCATTCCAACTCAGCGTGGTGCTAGGAGAAAGCTTTTGAGCCAGAATATCCTTGATGCTATAGCTATTACCATTGAATGCAGAACCTTCAGCAGTAGGGTCGAAGAGCAGGTTGAGCTTAACCTTTACGCATGTAAACTTCAGGTTAGCTGCCACAGTGGTATATTTCTTACCACTTTTTTCTATTTTTGTATCGATGATAGTACCGTTTACATCCTTCGGTTCGTAAATCATCGGGATATTGGTGCATACAGGCATACCTGTTGTACTTGTAGGTCTGTAATCAAGTACTATCTTTTTGAGGTCATCTTCAGTTTTGATAGTCTGACCACTCAACACCTTGTTCATATTGGCAACCACATAGATATGGTAAGTGCCCGGCTCGATATTGAGCTGATAGTTAGCTACATGCTGCTCCAGCATCATCGAAGCCAGTGGGGCAGGGAGCGTCTTTTTCAGGAGCTTGCCTTCATTTCCTGTAGGGAAAGCATAGAGGGTCAGGTCGTTGATCTGGCATTCATCTACCGTGGCATTATAGGTAGGAAGGCCGGAAGCATCGTCGGGATTGGTGCCGCGGCTGCTGAGCACGGTTGGCACGAGTACATGCAAGTTGCTTTCTGACGAAATGGGAGTGCGCTCGCCTCCAAGTTCGTCAGAGCAACTTACTGTAACCAACAATATAAACCAACTAACTAAACTTAAAATGAAATCTCGTATTTTCATTGTTTCTAATTTTTAAAGTCAAATACTCTTATGAGCTAAATGCCCGGAAGGGGCTCTGACACCTGAAACGGTTAGAAATCGACACGCTGGATGCGCTTGCTCCAATCCAGGATGGAAATGCTGAGCTGCACATACTTCCACTGGTTGCCCTGGAGGAAGAAGTCGAGCTTGTAGTCGTACTCTCGGTCCAGGAATTCCTGCTCTGAATAATGGCGGGCTTCGAAGGCGCCACGGCCTTGAGCCAGAAAGTCAGCAAGATTGATGCGTGCCACCTCTTCGCCAGTAGTCTTGTTCGTGATGGTGAGGATGGCGTTCTTGTCGTTTTCTTCTGCCGGATGCCAGATGAGTCGGGAGAACATGAGGGCGGCATGAGCGGTACGCTCCTTTACATTGCCCTCGGTATCCTTAAACTCAGTGGTCCAGGTGTAGTATGGGGTATATGTCAACTCCTCGTCGGGGAGGAGAGAGTTGTCGTAACTGATATCGCCGTTGGCATTGGTTATCTGATAACTGAAGTCATCGGCATTGATGTTGGCAGGCTCGTCGGTCTGATGCAGGCTGATGGTGAGCTGCTTGGTATCACGAACCAGACCGATGGTATGGCGTGTAACCTGCAGGTCTTTTACTTCAACCAGTTCGTTGCTGAGTCCTTGCCAGAGTGTATCGAGCGGTTGGCTCTGGTTGTTTACCTTGCCCTGTTCGCGGTCGAGACGGGCATGGAGGGAGGTGATGTTGTCACCCTGCTGTGGCAGAGCTATCTGGAATTTGGCACCTGGCTGCGCAAGTGCATCTTCGTATTTCTTTTGGAAGGCGAAGGTTGCGAATCTGTATTTGCCCGGTTCCAGATTGATTCGCATGGCATAGTAAGGGTCCTTGAGCGGCTGTGATGTCGCATCGTTATAGGCATCATGGCGAGCAATGAAGTTGCCCTGCTCGTCGTATACGAATACGCAGAGTCCGCCCACATGATCTTTGAACATGTCGGCACGCTGCACGTTGTAGTCGTACTTGAACTGCAAGTCAACACCCATGTCACAAGGAGGCAGGTCGTCGTGCATCAAGTCGTTGCAGCTTGCTAGCAGGCTGCCGGCCATGATGAAGCCCCATCCCATGCATATATTCTTGATCCAACTGTTAAACTTCTTGTTTGCCATGATGCTTATCTGTTTTATGAAAAAGTAAAGTGTATAAATAGATTCTTATTTTTCCGAGATAGCCAGCCGCTCCTTAGCGCTAGAGCGGCTGAGCTATATATAATAATGTGTAATGGATTACAAATCTACGTTCTGTGAACGCTTAGCCCAAGAAAGGATCTTCACGCTGACGCTAAGATACTTCTCGTTCTCATCATCTGGCTGAGTTGGGTCTACTGGAGGCACACCAGGGTAGCCAGGACCATAGACGTTGCCAACAGTCAAGTCATACCAGTTGTTACGGAGCATACCATAACGGCCAAGATACTTGACGTTATCTGTTCCATAAGATTCACCTGAGTTCCAAGTCAATGAGACGAAGTGCTTAACACGAGCGATATAATATGTAGCACCCTTAAGATAGGTATTGATACCAACCATCTCTTCTGGACGACCAGCTTTCAAGCCGAGTTTATCATTAATCTCTTTAACGATTTGTGTACCTGTCTTGCCACTATAATCTTTATCGGCAACAAGAGGTGCATCAGAAGCATCCTTGATATCTGCCAAGGTAATCACATGAGAGCCTTCTTGCTTGAGATTTGTATAGTCAACTGTACAACCTGGGAAAACTGAAGTTGCTGCAGTATTAACTGCAGTCTCTAAGGCTGTTTCATTCAGGATAGTTGTCATATTACCGATGGTGTAGAATGTTCCATCTGGCTCTGCAAGGGAATTGCCTGCACCATCCATAGGAGTATATGTTGCCTTGAAGATAACGCGGGTTGTCTGACCCTGATACATGTTTGCCAAGTTGAAGGTGTTCTCTAAGCAATATGCTGACTCTGCGAAGGTTTTGTTGATTCCACTTGTAGCATTGATGAAATTGAATTCTCTCTTTCTTTCTGCATCTTTATCTGTTTTATTGAGATTATCCAAATTGTAGTTAGGATCCTTACCCCAATAAACACGGCTGTTAGTACCTATGAAACGAGGAGTAGTCCAAATGTCAGAGAAATCTGTGCTCAAGCCATCAATATTATGAACAGCGTATGTCTTCTTGTTTGTGATATCCAAAGCCCAATTGTTGAATTCTACTGTACTCTGTGTAGAAGTATTTGTTGCCTTGTCTATAACAGTTTTTGTCTTAGGATCATTAACAGACATCTTCGCTACACCACGCTCTACATAAACTGTTGCGGCACTAGTTCCTGCCTCTGCTTTTTCCTTGGAAGAATAAATATGTTCTTTATCAATAGTAACCAAAGTTGTTGGTGAGGCAGTTCCTTTCAACGGAGCATTAGCCATATAGAAGTCATTATCAGCCGCCAAATCGTCTACTGAAGGAGTCAAAATTTGGCTGTTCCACTCATTATAACTTTGACCAACAGTAGGCAATGCTACCTTTACTCCACCAGTTTTATTGTTATTAAGCAAAACCAAAACATAATATTGATTCTTGGTATCCACATTAGTAAGCTTTGCTACCAGCTTTTTAGTTGTTGTGATACCATCTGTAGCATCGTCAGTCCAATCTGCAGCAGCTGTTGGTAAATCTACGCTCTCAACAAACTTGCAAGAGCCTTCATCTGAACCATACTTCTGGAAAATAAGGGCAGTTGCGCTTTTTACAGCATACTCATTTGCTGTGCCTTCATCCATTTCAGCACCACCAGCATCTGCAGCACGAGTTCCACTTACCGAAGGCAAGTTGATGGTGAAAGTAGCATAACCAACACCAGTTTCATTAGTACCAGTACCTGGACCTGCGGTTCCCAGGTCCTCATTGCTTGAACAGCTTGCTGTCATAGCTGCGATGACAGCCAAGCCAAATAAATGTTTAATCTTCATAATCTTTGAAAGTTAAGCTTGTTTATAATCGTTATTCTCTAATTTTCTGTTATTCCAATTCCTTTATCTGCTTGAAGACATCTCTTACACGCTCTGCCTCTTTCGAGTTGCCTGCCTTGGCAAGATGCTTTTCGGCAGAAGTAAGATCACCTTTCTGCAAATCGGTGCAGGCGGCATTGAGATTCGCTGTCTCATCATCTGGGAAGAGGCGGACGGCGATGTCGAATACCTCGTTAAACTCTGGCGAACCCGGCTCGTAAGTCTGTGCCACCAGGAACATCTCCTGCAGAGAAAGCTGCTGTGGTTTGGTCTTCAATATCTCCTTGGCTTCTTCGATGCTGAACGGACGAACCGTGTAGGTTACCGTATAGTCGCTATGACGGAGACGAGGATAGATATGATCCAGGATGTAGCGGTAACTAGCCGGATGGAGCTTTCTGATCTTCAGGTCCTTATCGTCGGGAGCCAGCGAGGAGTTAGCTATCTCGAGAATTGCTTCCTTATCAGCCAGATGACTAGCCTGAATCTTCTTCTTGAATCCTTCCCAGTCTTCCGGTGTAGCCTGATAGGTAAAGAGCTTGCTGTTTAAGGTGTAGAGGCTGCTCACATATTTACGGAGGGCAGCTGCACGCTCGTTGGCAAGGCGCTTGTTGTTGGCATACGAACCATCAGGCGAAGCAAAACCATGGATATCAATATCTGTGATTTCAACATTCTTGTCGTTCTTCACCAGGTCGATGGTGGAAGTAATCTTCTTCAGCTCAGTAGCATTCTCACGGAAGTTGGCAAGGATATTACTCTTGTTAACCACAAAGCTGAGATAAGCTTCACCCTTTTCGGCTCTCACCTTCTTGGCTTCCGCCTTCGGCTGCACAAAGAAATCCTTCGTAATCTTCGGTGTACGGTCGATATCCGCAATCGGCGTATTGTCCTGTTCTATCAGGTTGCCACATCCGCAGAGATCTTCTTTCACCGAGAGTTTGAACTTCTTCATCCATTTCTGATAAGGAACAGACTGGGCGAAGTAAACCTGCTGACTGGTCTTGTTCTTGCGGGTAAGAACCTGTGCCTGCGGATTCTTCTTGCTGTCGGCAAGTCGGCGGTATCTTACAGCCTGGTTTCTACCCTGGATGATGATAGGGTTGAGAGCGATAGAATCAGTTCCTACCATTACCGGTGTGAAAACAATCTGCTGCTCTGATTTCATCTTCAATTCGTTCAGATTCATACGGAAGGCAACGTCCATCCGGTTGCCGTTCTTGCGTGCCAAGACGCTTTCTACCTGAATCTTACCCCCTGCCAGCTGTTGAGCCTGAGCAGGCATGATGCCCTGAGAAAGGAGTATGCAGAGGGGCGAAATGACCGCATAAAGCTTCATTTTATCCATATTATGATTTGCCTAAATTTTTTGTATTCTGTCTAGTTATTACGTGTTTTTATTGTCAGTTTAAAACTACAGTTAAATTAAATTCTTAGAACACGTATATGAGAGATAGTGCGGCTTTTGTAGGGCCCACATAGTTGCGGTGGTCTTTGTCGAGACATTTTTCGCATCGTCCGTAAAGCTTGTAAGGACTGTAGGCATATCCCAAACCGATAGACCCTTCGAAATTGAGGTGCTTATTGAGTAGCCACTGATAGCCGTAGGTGAGGCCTCCACCTACATACCAGCCTTCATAGTGCCTGCCCTTCAGAGTTTTCGGCAGGATGCCGAAGGGCATGTCAATGTTTTTAATGTTGTATTCACCGCCTAAGGCATGAATTCCGAAGAAATGGCCTCCAAACTTCTGGCAGGTGTACCATCTGTATTCTGGCATAACATTCCAGAATCTCATCTTCTTGTCACCCGAGAACTTCCAGGGGTTCAGGGTGCCGAAGAGTTGGAAGGTTGTTTTCTTGCCCGTGCCGATTTCGATGCCGGCGTTGGCAGATGTGGAAGCCCATCCCAGTAAGTTGGTCTTCAGAGCGACCTCCTGCGCTCGCGTCGTTGCCGTTGAAAGGATCAGCAGCAGCAACATAGCTGATTTTATGAATGTTTGCTTCATCATATCTTTACTTTTATATTTGGGTTCGTTTATATTAAACTTAGCCTTCTGTTGTTAGTTGGCATCTATTTTCGGCTGCAAACTTAAGAGAAAATCCAATACGAAGCAAGAAAAAGTTTCAAAAAGGTTACATTTCTTTGTGCAAACGATTGCACGCTTTATGCAATCTGTTTGCGTACGCACATCATAAAGCACATGATTATCGGCGTCTGCTTGCCGTCATTGGGAATCTATGTCTAAGATGTGGTTCTGACAGGATTCACAGGTGGGATATGCATACTTGCCCAAAGTGCGGGGGCAAGATGCAACCCACTGGCGAAGAAGAGTTTTGGACATGAAATCATAGTTTTTGGGACAGAAAGACGAAGAAAGCAAAAAGCCTGCTGGCTATAATTGTCAGCAGGCTTCTTTGTTATAATGTTCGCCCTTGAAATACAGTACTCTTGTGAAGAGGTAGTATGACTCCATTAAGGGTGAGCCTACGAGAGTTGAAGTTAGGCAGAATTTCCACACTGGCTTCATGGCTTCCCTTATACATGGTAATCCAGATTTGGGCAGAGATACCAATACCAGTAACACTCATACTTACTTGTGTAGTCCCTTTCTTGTCTGTTTGAATTTTGTATCCACTTACGCTTCCCTGAACCGTAACTCCACCAATGCCATTAGGTCCGGAGAAGGGTACATTGAAGGCAACCTGCACAACAGCATCGTCCTTATTGACGGAAACGAAATTGGTGTTGGAATTAACATAGGCAATCTGCCCATACGGGAAAACTACCTTGTCAGCTTCAAAGGTAAAGGTAGTATCCTTAATTGCATCCAATGCTTCATCCCAATATACACTATCTATCCGGTTTTGCAAATCGCGCTGTTCTTTCCAGAGAGTTTTCTGACGTGACTTCAGACCATTGACCAACTGCTCGCTGGCCTTGTTTTTTCCCCATTGATACATATTATCTGACTGGTTTGACTGCGCACAGGCAAAGGCAGACATCAGACAGAAAACAAGTGAAATAAATATTCTAATCATCCTTGATCCTTTCCAAAATTAAATTCATATATTCAAAAAAGGGCTAGCCCCATAATCAGGACTAGCCCCCAATTTTAATTATTTTCTCAATGCAATGAATGTATCTTGAAAGCTGCATAGCACTTCAAGAAAGATCACTTAACCTCAATGTGCTTAACATCGTCTTTCTTCTCCTCCTTGGCTATCTTAGGAATCTCAATCTTCAAGACACCGTCACTGACCTCAGCGGAAATCTTCTCCTGATCAGCATCCTCTGGCAAAGCATAACTCTGAGAGTAGCTGCTGTAAGAGAACTCACGACGCAAGTAATGCTCTTCCTTCTCCTCCTTCTTCTCATCCTTGTTCTCGATGGATACATTCAGATAGCCATCCTTATCGATGTTCATCTTGACCATCTCTTTCTTTAAACCAGGAGCTGCAACCTCCATCGTATAAGCTGTAGCACTTTCCTTGACGTTGACTGCAGGAGCTGTTGCGTTCATGCGTGGCATCAAGTTTGTATCAAAGAAGTTGTCATTAAACCAACTGTTCAACCAATTTGAAACACTGTTA
>OHIX01000402.1_pt1 | contig 14449 bp, 9 predicted proteins | sample 1568391 | NCBI WGS metagenome assembly OHIX01 (sample SAMEA3879541, study PRJEB24766) | human gut metagenome | biome: human-associated habitat; feature: feces | place: USA | collected 1985/1987 | reverse complement strand
GGCGAGCCGAAACCGCCGAATCCCTTCGGTCCGGACTGCTGTCCGAAGCCTTCGCCGAACTGCTGCTCCATCTGCTTGCGGACCTTGTAGATCCGCCAGCGGAAAGCCAGCATCAGCACGACGACCAAAATAACAAGTCCCATAAGAAAATACAAGATAAACAGCGCGATGCCCTTGAGCAGCGCGGGGGCGCCGAGCGCCAGTATGACGATAAGGAGCATCGTCAGCGGATTGCGCTGCACGAAGCCCGCCAGGGAGTCGATGATTGCCAATATGAAATTCATTCCGATTTCGGTTTACATCTCCACAAAGGTATGGAAAATTATGCGTATTTCAATTAAATGTCGTAAATTTGGCGTCTGGAAACGAAAAACAAATCACAATCCCATATGTTAACTCCCCTCACCGCCATCTCGCCCGTCGACGGGCGTTACCGTAATAAAACGGAGAAATTAGCCGATTATTTTTCGGAGCAGGCCCTCATCCGCTACCGCATCCGCGTCGAAGTGGAATACTTCATCGCCTTGTGCGAACTGCCGCTGCCGCAGCTGACCGGCATCGACCGCTCGAAGTTCGCCGCCCTGCGCGCGCTCTACCTCGATTTCTCGGACGCCGATGCCCGGCGCGTGAAGGAGATCGAGTCGGTGACCAACCACGACGTAAAGGCCATCGAGTACATCATCAAGGAGAAAATGGACACCCTCGGGCTGGAGGCCTATAAGGAGTTCGTGCATTTCGGCCTCACGTCGCAGGACATCAACAACACGGCCATTCCGCTCTCGCTCCGGGAGGCGATGACGGGCGTCTACTACCCCGTCGTCGAGGAGGTCCGCGACGCTTTGGCGTCGTTCGCCGAGCAGTGGCGCGAGGTTCCGATGCTGGCGCGCACGCACGGGCAGCCCGCCTCGCCGACCTCGCTGGGCAAAGAGTTTTCGGTATTCGTCGAGCGGCTCGAAAAGCAGTTGTTCATGCTCCACGACATCGCCGTTCCGGCCAAGTTCGGCGGCGCCACGGGCAACTTCAACGCCCACCACGCGGCCTACCCCGCGATCGACTGGGTGGCCTTCGCCAACCGCTTCGTGGGCGAGAAGCTCGGCCTGAGCCGCTCGCAGTACACGACGCAGATCGAGCACTACGACAACCTGGCGGCGATCTTCGACAACATGAAGCGCATCGACACCATCCTCATCGACCTCTGCCGCGACATGTGGACCTATATTTCGATGGAGTACTTCAAACAGCAGATCAAGGCCGGGGAGGTCGGTTCGAGCGCCATGCCGCACAAGGTCAACCCGATCGACTTCGAGAACGCCGAGGGCAACTTCGGCATCGCCAACGCCCTCTTCGAACACCTCTCGTCGAAGCTCCCCGTCTCGCGCCTCCAGCGCGATTTGACCGACTCGACCGTGCTGCGCAACATCGGCGTGCCGATGGCCCACGCGGTGATCGCCCTGCAATCGCTGCTCAAGGGGCTGAACAAGGTGATCCTCAACCCCGAGGCGCTGGCGCGCGACCTGGAGAACAACTGGGCCGTGGTGGCCGAAGGCATCCAGACCGTCCTGCGCCGTGCGGGCTATCCCTCGCCCTACGAAGCGCTCAAAGCGCTCACGCGCACCAACACCCACATCACGCACGAGGCGATCGCGGCGTTCATCGAGACGCTCAACGTCTCCGAGGCGGTGAAGGCCGAGCTGCGCGCCCTCTCGCCCTCGACCTACACGGGCGTGTTCCGGTAGGCCGGAACCGGCATCGAAAACAAAGGCAGGACCCGAAAGCGTCCTGCCTTTATTCGTCCCGACGGACCGTCACTCCTTGCAGCAACGCACCGTATAGCCGTAAGACCGGTTCATGTCCAGTTCATTATTGATCGAACCGCTGCTCGACAGTTTGCTGCGGAAGAAGAGGTAATAGGATTTGACCGAAGAGGTTTCCGCCGACCAGTAAGCGCCCGAACCGCCGGTCGAGCTGCGCAGCCCCACGATGGCGCCCGAACTGTAATTGCGATAGCCCTGCGCCGGATACCAGGCCGTCTGTCCCCCGTGGGTATAGGTCATACCGTAGTTCGTTCCGTCCCATACCGAAACGCCGTCGATGTACTGACGTCCCGAAATCAGATCCTCCCATGCACCGGTTCCAGGAACCCTGTACCCCGGCGGGCAAGGGTCGTTGAGCGTTTTGGCCTCACCCCACAATGTCGCGTTCGTCGACGCAAGCCAGTTATAGCCGGTTCCGACCTTATCGTTGTAGAACGTCATGGGATTGGCGGCAGCCCCGTCGGTCGTCGTCGCACTCTTGCTGAAAGCCCAGTCCAGCGCCGGATAAGCGGGATTCACCACCGTGCCGTTCTTTGCTTCGAGGAACGCATTGGCCGAAGTTTCCGTTTTCTCGCCCCCGTAGAACGGGTCCTTGCGCCCCCACTGGTAATACATGCCGTAAGCGTCCGTACCGCCTGCGGTCGTACCTGCGGCGCCCAGGTTGCGGTCCATGAAGACCGTCCCGTTCCCGTAGGTCATCGTCTGCGGAGCGTCGGTCACCCAGACATGCCAGCTCCAGACGACCTTTCCGTCCTGCATCAGGGCGACCAGCGCGTTGCCCCTGCCTTCGCCGACCGTGAGGAAAATATCGCCGGAGGTCGTGTCGAGGGCGACTCCCGAAACGAGTCCTTCGGAGTCGGTCCACAGCCAGTCGGCCGTCATGCCGTCCGCCATCTCGATCGCCGGCTCGAATCCGACCCCTTCGCCGGCTCCGTTTCCGCGTACCCGGGCATTGAAAACATACGTTCCGGGCGCCGAAACCACATAGCAGTTGGCCGTCCCCGCAACGCTCAAGTCGTTGACCTGCGCCGCCGAAAGAGTCCCGCCGTCCGTCAGCGCGATTTCCACCCGGCCGTTTCCGGCCTTTACCGACCGAAACAACTCCACCTGCTCGTCGCCCGTGGCTTCGACCGGATTTCCGGAGCCGTCCTCGATCTGCCACGGCGTCACGGCGGCGTCCGTCGTCACGGTCCAGAAACCTTTATCATCGCGCCCCACGACGGGGACAGGCCCCGAAACAGGCATTTTCGCTCCGGCGGCATCTTTCAGCCAGGGAATATCCTTTTCCGCGGCGAGTGTCCAGTAATACGCATCCCCATCGACCGCAATGCCGATCAGCGGCGCTTCCGCCGCCGCATTGCAGGCTACCGTCACTTCGGTCCCGTCGCAGAACGTAAGGCGCACGCCGTCCTCCGTCTCGGCCAGCGACCGCACTTCCGACTGCGACACGGCTCCGGCCAGCGTCTTCAGCGAGACCAGGCCCGCATTCAGGTCTTCGATCTTTTGCAACAGTTCGGCCGAGGGGGGGGGAACAGGTTTGTCTCCATCCGGGTCCGAAGCCCCGGATTCGCTCTTGCAGCCGCCGAGAAGCAGCGCCCAGGAGCAGATCACAAATAATTTTTTCATCATACCTTGTTTTTTAGTTAATGGTTCCATCTGTTCCGTCCGTAAGGGACAGACTTCACGGAGAATACCGCGCAGGCAAAAACAGGCATGACGACCCGGCAAAGCATGGCGACGACTTCCTCATCCAACCGTAAAAAAGTCTGTCCGAAGAGGTTCGCAGCAACAGGAAAAAGAGGGCCGAAGCAAATAAGGACGCACGGAAAAACCGCCGGCGACGACTTCAGGCGCTCCCTTTCTCCGCAGGAGCAAACACCCTATCGCGCAAGGCAGGTCTTCTGACTTGTCCCCCGAGGCGGCGCCTTCCCGGTCCCGGAGGACCAGTGGCTCAAGAATGCCGCAACGAAAAAGCCCTTGCGGGCGGGACTCACAGCAGCGGGAACTGTTGCCGATTCACACGGCATTCCCTTTTAATTCCCCTCCACGGGGAAACCATTGCACGGCAAAGGTACACTTTTATCGGCAGGAAGCAAGCGATCCGGCGGAATATTTCCGCGAAACGCGCCCCGCCGCTCTGCGCAGCGGACCGTTCCGACCACGATGCGTCCCTTTTCCGGCAGACGGCGGCGCGACTTTGGCACGCGCTTTGTACTTATTTCAGTCAACTGCGGCACAGCAACCGCAGTGAGGTTTCTTCATTTATTTAAGTTTGGGTTAGTAGTTTTAGGAGGGCAACCTCCTGGGGGCAGCAGGCAATCGTGAGATTCCCTGCTGTTTTTTTATCCCCGGAGGGCATCACTAACCGAACAGGTCGTTGAGCACGGCGGCCAGACGATACGACGCCAGGATCAGCTGGCGTTCGGGCAGCAGGTAAGTGTCCGTCACGAACTGCTTGCCGTAGGTCCCGTCGGCCCGCTGCCAGTCGTAGATCACCCGGCAGGCGACGGCCGTTTCGTACAGCCATTCGCGGGGCGTACCCTTGGCCATCCCGGCCTTCTCGCGTTTGGAGAAGGTGTCCAGCAGCAGCCGGTACTCGCTGTAACTCCAGCCGTGGGCGCCGTCCAGCACGCCCCAGTCCCACATCGCATGGTAGGACATCTTTTTCCCGTTGAGGTCCGCACGGCCGCTCTTGCAACCGGGGTACTTGACATGCGAAGGGCAGTGCATGTCGCCCACGATGTGAATGACATACATTAGGTTCAACCGCACGAGCGAGTCGCTCATGTTCCGGTAGTCCTTCAGCCGGTCGATGGCGTGCATCAGCTCCACGACACAGTTGGTTTTTCCCTTGCGCAGCGTGTCGACCAGCTGCATGTCGGCATCCACGTAGCTCACGTGCTCGACATTGCGGAATTCGGGGGTGTCGCGGTACTTGTCCATCCACGAAGCGTAGTAAACGATCGAATGGTCGAGGTAGCGGGCGATGTTCCTCTTCGCCCGGGGCGTCAGGTTGCACTCGGCGATGTAGGCGATGGCATCGTGACGCGTGCGGTCCCATGCCTGCGACGGCAGCGCCGCGCAGAGCATAAGGCCCAACAAAAACAGTTTCAGGTTCTTCATTGTCTTTCAAATTAACGGGTTAACGATTCGGCGCGGAAGTTATCGAACGGCACGCGGTTCTTGCTTTTGACCGCCGGGGCGAACACCACGCGGGTCGTAGCATCGGCTCCCGCAACGGCGAAGGCTGCAAATTTTCCTTTAAAGGCACTATCATCAGGCATATGCCACAAATAAAACAATAAAAAGAAATAAAACCAAAATTATTCCGGTGAAAATTCCACGACAAGACCCGATAATCGGCCAAACGGTCCCCGGCGGACGGCGATTGCAGGTTCGGCACGCGCTTTGTACTTATTCCGGTCAGCTGCGGCACAGCAACCGCAGTGAGGTTTCTTCATTTATTTAAGTTTGGGTTAGTAGTTTTAGGAGGGCGACCTCCGGGGACAGCAGGCAATCGCGAGATTCCCTGCTGTTTTTGCGTCCGCATGCCGGGCGCGCCGTTCCCGCGTGCGCAGGGTACGAAAAAGCCGCCCGGTGTTCCGATCGGTTCTTTGCAACGCTCCGGCTGCCGATTTCACGGGGCGGCAATGCGCTCCGGCACGAAAACTGTGCGGCGGACGACGAGGGAAAACAGCAAAATCCAACCTACCCACCATGGCAAAACGTAAAAATATCACCACGACGCAGCTGGCGCTGATGACCGCTGCGGCCGTCATCAGCCTGCGCGGGCTCCCGATGATGGCCCAGGAGGAACTGACGATGTTCTTCTACATTTTCTTCGCGACGTTCCTCTTCCTGATTCCCGCGGCCCTCGTTGGCGCCGAACTGGGCAGCGCCTTCGCCGACCGCGGCGGCGGCGTCTACACCTGGGTCAAGGAGGCTTTCAACCGCCACCTGGGCTTCTCGGCGATCTTCCTGCAATGGATTCAGAACGTCGTCTGGTATCCCACCGTACTGGGATTCGCCGCCGCGTCGATCGCCTACATGATCGGCGTTCCGGCTCTGGCGCAGAACGGGCTGTACGTCGGGTTGTTCTCGATTGCAATGTACTGGTGCGCGACGCTGGTGACCCTGCGCGGCACGTCGGCCATCTCGGGCATCACCTCGAAGGGATTTCTGATCGGCACGGTGCTCCCGGGCGTCGTCGTGATCGTGATGGCGGTCATCTGGATGGCCGGCGGCAACGAAATCGCCCTGAAGGAGATTCCGGCCGGCGTCTCGCAGATCGTCAACGTCGACGCCGCGCAGCACGTCCACCCGCGTCTCTTCCCCCACATCACGGGCATGAGCGACATCGCGTTCCTGGCGGGCATCCTGCTGCTGTTCGCCGGCGTGGAGGTGCACGCCGTGCACGCTCCGGAACTGGCCAAACCCCAGACGCAGTTCCCGCGGGCGATGTTCCTCGCGGCGCTGATCTCGTTCGGACTGTTCACGCTGGGCGCGCTGGCCGTGGCCATCATCACCCCCTACGACCAGATCAACCTCCAGTCGGGGCTGTTCACCACCTTCCAGATCGCTTTCGAACGTTACCACGTGGGATGGCTCTCGAACGTCATGGGACTGCTCGTGGCCTTCGGTGCGCTGGCGGGCGTGATGTCGTGGATTTCGGGCCCCAGCCGCGGCCTGCTGTGGACGGCCAGGGACGGTGCTCTGCCCTGCTTCCTCCAGAAGACCAACAAGAACGGCGTGCAGCTCAACATACTGATTATCCAGGGCTGCATCGTGACGCTCCTCTCGTCGCTTTACATCGTGATGGACGACGTCAGCGTGGCGTTCTTCCTGTTGAGCGCCCTGACCGTGGGACTGTATCTGATCATGTACATGATGATGTACGCCGCGGGAATCCGCCTGCGCTACACGCAACCCAAGCTCATCCGCAGCTACCGCGTGCCGGGCGGAAACACGGGCATGTGGCTGATCGGAGGCGTGGGGTTCCTCGCCGTGCTGTTCTCGTTCATCGTCACCTTCTTCCCGCCTTCGCAGCTGCCCGTGGGCAGTCCGGCGACGTACACGTGGCTGGTGGTGACCGGCACGACGGTCTTCCTCGCGATCCCCTTCATCATCAGTTTCGCAATGGACAAACGGAAGGCCCGGCGGACGCCGGAGGCTTAAAACTCGATCGTCAGGCCCAGCGTCGGGAGCAGCGTACCGCTCACCTGTTCGAGGTATTTCATGCGGTAACGCCGCTCCGAAGCCGGAGCCGAGGGGTTCTCGATCTCCCCCGTGGACATCAGCACGTCGGGCTGGCGCAAACGACCGCCCGCAACGTTTTGCAGGTCGATGTAGACGCCCAGCATGCAACGGCGGAAGTAGAACACCTTGTCGACGCGCACGTCCAGCTGGGCGAAGGCGTCGAGCCGCCCGGCGTTGTATTTCGAATAGTCGTAGTAGGGCCGTCCCTGCGCATCCCACGCCTCGACGAGCGACGAACGCTCCACGTCGTAGGGCGTGTAGGGCGCACCGCCCACGGCGCTCAGCTTCGCACCGAAGCTCCAGTGGCGCGGCAGGTCGTAGGTTCCGCTGACGTTGACCACGAAACGGTTGTCCCACGCCGAGGCGATCCACGGGGCCTGCCGGTCGTTGCGGTACTCCGAGCGGAACACGGTCACCGATCCCACGACGTTCACTCGCCCCGGAATCTGCCAGCGGGCCATCGCCTCGACGCCGTAGGCGCGCCCCTGCGCCGAGGAGACCAGCTTCTCGTTGCCCACCACGCCGTAATCGTTGCCCTTGCACGAGAGCGGAATCCCGTCCGCCACCGACAGCGGCACATCGCCGTAGCGTTTGTAAAATCCCTCGACCGAGACGATCAGCCGGTCGCGCAGCCGCCAGTCGACACCCGCGCTGAAGACCCCGACGCGCATGTAATCGAGCGATCGGTTGACCAGCGCGTCGTCCACCTTGAATCCCAACGCCGTGTAGGGCGGCAGCTGGCAGTAAAGTCCCGCGCTGCCGCTCACCGACCAGCCGGGACCTACCGCATAGGAGACCGAAGCCCGGGGCGACAGCTGGCGCCACACCCGCGCCATACGTCCCGAGTAGTCGCACCCGTCGGCGCGCAGGCCCGCCGAGGCGGTGAACCGCTTGTCGGCCGAGGCGTATTCGGCCCCGGCGAACAGCCCCCAGCCGACGATTCCCAGCCGGGTCCGGTAGTCCGACAACTGCGTCCTGTCGGTATAGAGCCGTTGCAGCGTGCGGTTCGTGTAGTCGGAATAATTCACCTCGACGCCCTCGCGGACGGTCCAGCGGCCCAGATAGGTGCGGTTCTCGGCCCGGAGCGTGGTCTTCTGCTCCACGGAGCGCAGCCGGAGCGTCAGGTTGTCCTCCGACGAATCATCGTTGCGCAGGTATTTCAGGTTGCGGTTGTTCAGGTAGTTGTGGCTCAAGGTCACGGTCTGCACGTGGCGGCCCGCATAGTGACGCCACGAAGCCCCCACCGTGAAGGTCTCCTGCCGGATGCGGGGCAGGTAGCTCAACAGGTATTCGGCGTCCTCGCCCTTCTCGTCGACGTTGAGACGCATGTTGTCGAATCCCGCAAGGGCCAGCACCGTCAGCTCGTCGCGCTCCGAAAGGCGTGTCTTGACTTTCGCCTGCCCGTCGATGTAGTTGGGCAGGAAGGGCAGCCCCAGCAGTTTGAACAGCAGTTGCAGGTAGGACTGGCGGATGGAAAACAGATAAGTCGTCTTGCCGCCGATGTGCCCGCTGCCGCTCAACCCCACTTCCGAGGCGCCCAACGTCGCTTTGAAGGTCTGCTTTTCGGCATTGCCGTCGCGGAGCCTGAAGTCCAGCACGGAACTCAACGCCCCGGCCCGGTCGGCGGGAAAGGCTCCCGTATAAAAACTGATTTCGCGCACGAGGTCGGCGTTGACGATGCTCACCGGACCGCCCGTCGCCCCCTGCGTGGCGAAATGGTTGATGTTCGGGATTTCGATCCCGTCCATGTAGAACTTGTTCTCCGCAGGCCCGCCGCCGCGCACGATCAAATCGTTGCGATACCCCACGGGCGAGAAGGCCACGCCGGGATACGAGCGCACGATGCGCGACACGTCGCGGTTCGAGCCGGGGCTTTTCTCGATCTCCCGCAGGCCGATCACCTTCAAACTTACGGGACTCTCCGCCGTGACGCGGAACGGCGACGGACGGACCGTCACGGCCTCCAGCTGCGCGGCATCCTCCTCCAGCTCGACTTCGATAAAGGGCGTGGCGGCCGAGACCATGTATTCGGGCGTCGTGAGGCTCTTGTAGCCCACCGACGAGACCGCCAGCCGCCAGATGCCCGGCTTCACGCGCTCGATGCGGAACCTCCCCAGCGAGTCGGTCGAGGCTCCCTTCTGCTCCTGCCCGGCCAGCACCACGGCGGCATAGGCCACGGGGCGGCGGCTCAAACGGTCGATCACCCGCCCGCTGACGGGATAGGTCCCGCCCTGCGCCCGCACGGCAAACGCCGCGGCCAGGCCGAAAAACAAAACAGCGACTTTCAGGAATTTCATACGGCAAAGATACTCGGTCAGGCGCCGTCCGACGCCGTTTCATCGGTACATTTCGGCAGCAGTTTCAGGTACGAGAGCAGAACCACGTTCATCACGAGGGCGTAGACGATGGCCGGGACGGCCATTTCACCGCTGTCGAAGATCAGCGGCGAGGTGGCGACGGCGATCGCCTGCGCAGCGTTCTGCATCCCGACCTCGATGACGATCGTGCGGCGCACCGCCCGCCGGAGCCGGAACAGGCGGGCCAGCAGCGATCCGCCCGCCATCGCCAGCAGGATCAGCGCACCCGCGGCCAGCCCCAGCACGCCGAGATTCTCCAGAATCGTCGAGGCGTACTGCACGAAGAACACCGCCGCCAGCAGCATCAGGGCCGGGAAGGCCACACGCCCCAGCAACTCATGCACACGCCGTGCCGCCCGGGGCCGCCAATGCCTGAAAAGCGCCCCGCAGAGCATCGGCAGGAACAGCAGGACGATGTTCTGCACCAGCAGTTTCCCGACCGGAAGTTCGATGGCCGCACCGGCATGCACCGCGACGAAACGCGCGGCGAAACCCATCACCAGCGGAATCGTGAAGAGCGTGATGAGGCTGCTCAAAGCGGTCAGCGTCACCGAAAGGGCCACGTCGCCCTTGGCCAGCATCGAAAAGACGTTCGACGAACTGCCTCCCGGACAGCAGGCGACGAGCAACAGTCCCAGAAAATAGACGGGCGGCAGGCGGAAGGCCAGCCCCACGCCGAAGGCGATGAGCGGCAGCAGCGCCAATTGGCCCAGCAGCCCCGCGACAACGGCCGCCGGACGGCGGGCCACACCGGCGAAGGCCTGCCGGTCGAGTTCGATGCCGAGCTGAAACATCAGCGCGATCAATACAGGCAGTACGATCCAGACGGTATTCATAAGCGATGTAAAACGACGATCCCGGGGCGCGGACTTCCCGGCAGCTCGGTTCCATTTTACTGCAAAGGTGGCCCTTTTTTCGGGAATCCGGCCCGTTTTCCGGAAAAAATTGTAATTTTAACCTTTCAATTACGCGAGATACGACGGTTTATGTCCCTGAACACCAAATACGACATCCTCGACAACCGACTGGTCATCCGACGGCTCAACGCCGGGGACCGGCAGTGTTTCGAAGCATGCTACCGATTCTATTACAAGGGGTTGTGCAGCTTCGCTTCGCGCTGGGTATCCCTCCCCGTGGCGGAGGACATCGTACAGGACACGATGCTGTACATTTGGGAAAACCGGGACCGCCTGATGGAGGAACTTTCGCTGAAAGGACTTCTGTTTATGATCGTCCGCAACAAGTCGCTGGACCGCATCTCCAGCCAGAAGGTCCATTCACGCGTCCACCAGCAGTTGGAAAAGAGATTCGCCGACCAGTTCGACTCCCCGGACTTCTACCTCGGCACGGAACTCGCACGGCTCTACCGCGAGGCGCTCGCCCAACTCCCCGAGCAGACCCGGCGCATCTTCGAGATGAGCCGCTTCCAGGGCATGACCCACCAGCAGATCGCCGCCGAGATGGAGGTGTCGCCCCAGACCGTCAACTACCATATCGGCCAGGCGCTCAAAGTCCTCGGCGTCGCGCTGAAGGACTACCTGCCGCTGATCGCGCTGTTTTTCGAAATGCCCGGGAACAACTGAAACCCCTGCCCCCTGCAACCGACCATATGCAATAAAAACGAAAGCCCGAAAAAAAATCGGGTTTTCGTTTAGTAACTATTTCCCCAAAACCGTATTACTGTTAGAAACCGAACTTATGAAAGAGATCGACGACAACCTGCTGACCGAATTTCTCGAAGGAAAACTCGACGAACCCGCCAACCGCGAGATCGAAAACTGGTACGACGCCTCGGAGGAGAACCGCCGCCGGCTCGAAGCGCTCTACTTCGTGCTCTTCGCCGGAGACCGGCTCCGTGCCGCCGCATCGGTCAACACCGACCAGGCCTTCAGATCGTTGCAGCGGCGCATCGAACTGCGCCGCACGAAAACAAGGCCCCAATGGCGGCAGATCGCGGCGCGCTACGCCGCCATCCTCGTCGCGGGCGTGATCGTCGCAGGCATGTATCTCTACCAGAACCGGCCGGACGACCGCATCTGCACGGTCAGCGCCGAGCGCAGCGACTGCTCGGTGACGCTGCCCGACGGCTCCGTCATCCGGCTCACCCGCAGTTCGCAGCTCAACTATCCGGCCTCGTTCGACGACGGGAACCGCACGGTGCACCTCACCGGCGAAGCCTTTTTCGAAGTCAGCAAGCGCAACGGCGCGCCGTTCACCGTCACCACGGTCCACGACGCCGAAGTCGTGGTCCGCGGAACCAAATTCAACCTGAAAGCCTACGACGACAGCTCCGACGTCGAAACCGTACTGGTCGAGGGAGCCGTCGATTTCCGCGCCGCGGACCACGTCGTGGCTCTGCACCCGGGGCAGAAAGTCTCCTACAACCCCACGGACAACGACCTGACGCTGCAAACGGTCAACGTGGAGGCGGAGCTGGCCGCGCGGCTGCGCACGTTCCGCCACGTCGACCTGGCGCAAATCGCCGGGGTGATCGAGGATTTCTACGGCATCGGCGTCGCCTTCCGCAGCGAGGCGCTCAAAAACATCCAGTTTACCGGAACGCTCGACTTCAACATGCCGATCGACCATATCCTCGAAGTGCTGACGCTTTCGACGAACACCCGTTTCAACCGCAACGGCGAAAAAATCACCATTCACAAATAATCCAATCTTAACCAAACCTCTATGAAACAAAAGTTACTCCGTATGCGGCATGCCTGGTATCTACTGGCAGCATGCCTGACACTCCTTATTCCGTGGGGGGGGGAATGCAGGCGGCGCCGTCGCCCCAGCAGACTTCGGTCCGCGTTGAAAACGTAACCAGCCTGAAAGGGCTGATTCAGGAGATCGAATCGCAGACCTCCTACCGGATCTCCTACCAGGGCAACCTGGCGGACAACGTCCCCGTAAAAATCGCCAAATCGACGAAATCGGTTTCCCAGCTGCTCGACGAAGCCCTGCGCGGAACCGGCATCACCTACATCATCCGTCAGAACAACATCATCCTGACCCGTGCGGAGGCACAAAGCCCCGCATCCGCAGCCCCGGCCGCGCCGCGAAAACAGCACATCGCGGGCCAGGTGCTCGATGCCGCGACCCGGCAGCCGATCATCGGCGCCACGATCTGGATCAAGGATTCGGCACTCGGCACGAGCACCGCATCGGACGGTTCGTTCGACTATTCGTTCTCCGGCAACTTCGGCTTCGTGACCGTCTCCTACGTCGGTTACCAGACGCAGGAGTTCCCGATCGACCGCATTCCGAAAGTGATCTCCCTTTCGCCGGACAACAACCTCGAAGAGGTCGTCGTCGTCGGCTACGGCACCCAGAAAAAGGCCAGCATCATCGGCTCGATAGCCTCCGTTCCGGTCAACGACATCAAGATGCCCACGGGCAAGATCTCGAACAACCTGGCCGGACAGCTCGCGGGCGTCATCTCCGTACAGCGTTCGGGCGAACCGGGCGCCTCGTCGACCTTCTGGATCCGCGGTATCAGCACCTTCGGCTCGAACAAGTCGCCGCTGGTGCTGGTCGACGGCATCGAGCGCGACCTCGACCTGGTGGACATCGAGGACATCAAGGAGTTCTCGATCCTCAAGGACGCCGCGGCGACCGCCGTCTACGGCGTACGCGGCGCCAACGGCGTCGTGCTGGTCACCACCCGCGGAGGTATCGTAGGCAAGCCGCAGATCAACATCAAGTTCGAGGCCGGCATGGTGCAGCCAACCAAGATTCCCGACATGATCGACGCCGTCCAGTTCGCCGAGATGTACAATGCGGCGGCCGGATACGACTTCTACTCGAAGAAGGACATCCAGATGTTCCGCGACGGTTCGGACCCCGACCTGCACCCCAACATCGACTGGGTGGATCGGCTCTACAAGGACTACTCGTTCAACCAGCGCATCAACGTCAACATCTCGGGCGGCGGCTCGACGGCCAAATACTACATCTCGGGCGGCTTCTACAACGAGGACGGCCTGTTCAAGGCCGACAACATGAAGGGGTACAACACGTCGGTCTTCTACCGTCGGTTCAACTTCCGGTCGAACGTCGAGGTCCAGCTCCACAAATACACCAAGCTCAACGTCAATCTGGCCACCACGTTCGAACGCAAGAACGAACCGGGTTCGAGCGCCACCGGCGCCAACGGCATCTGGGGCTATGCGCTCAAGACCGCAGCCAACGCCTTCCCGGACGTCTATTCGAACGGCTACCTGGCCGGCCCGGCGTCGGGACAGGGCGAGAACCCCTATGCGCTGCTGACGCAGACCGGTTACCGCGAAATCTTCTACAACACGGCGCAGTCGCTGTTCGTGCTGACGCAGGACCTGGGCGACTGGGTGACCAAGGGCCTTACCGTTTCGATCAAGGGTTCGTTCGACGCCAAGAACGAGAACAACCTGAGCCGCACGAAAACCTCGCCCCAATGGCTGGCCACCGGCCGCAACGAAGCGGGCGAACTCGAATTCAACCAGACGAAGATCGGCGAGGAGAACCTCACCTACAAGCAGACCAACAAGGGCTACCGTTCGGTCTACTTCGAAGCCGTGGCCAACTGGGCACGCACCTTCGGCAAGCACGACCTATCGGCCATGTTCCTCTTCCAGCAGTCGCAGAAGAACTACGTGGGCGAAAGCGCCAACAACTCGGAAAAAGCGCTTCCCTACCGCCATCAGGGCATTGCGGGCCGTATCACCTACAACTACGACAACCGCTACTTCGTCGAGGGTAACTTCGGCTACAACGGCTCGGAGAACTTCTCGCCCAACCACCGCTTCGGTTTCTTCCCGTCGATCGCCGTGGGGTACGTCGTCTCGAACGAAAAATTCTTCGCACCGATCCGCGACGTGGTCAGCATGGTCAAACTCAAAGCCTCCTACGGTCTGGTGGGCAACGACCAGATCGGCGGCGACCGGCGCTTTATCTACAACGAGACGATCAACACGAGCGGCGGCTCCTATCAGTTCGGCACCGGCAATACGACCTATACCGGATTGCGCCTGGGCAACTGGGCCAACG
>OHIX01000392.1_pt1 | contig 14733 bp, 9 predicted proteins | sample 1568391 | NCBI WGS metagenome assembly OHIX01 (sample SAMEA3879541, study PRJEB24766) | human gut metagenome | biome: human-associated habitat; feature: feces | place: USA | collected 1985/1987 | reverse complement strand
AAGTAGCTCAAAAGCACATCGAAGAGTTCGAAGAATGCCTGTACAAAGAACATTCCCTTTCCGGTCTCCGGAAATGCATTGCCCTTCTTCTCTACCATACGCTCCAGTGGCTCTTTTAAGAAGATCGCAAGAAGCGGAATACCGAACATGACTACCATCACGCCGACAGCCGGAGCTTTATGGCCGCTGAACAGGAGAACGAGTGTAACGGCAAGGGCTCCGTAGAAAATGAAGCCTGCCAGGGAGTTCTGGCTGAACAGAAGCTCGCCGAGCTTATGGTTTCTTGCTGCATTGATCATATGCAGAACCATTCCTGTCAGAATCATGAACATACCAAATGCAACCGCTGCGACAAATACGGTGTTCATCGAACCGATGAACGGAAGCGTTGTCATCGCTTCCTTCGGATGCAGCCAGAGGGCCGGTATGACATTCTCAAATCCGAAGAAGCTGCCGAACAGGAATCCGAAGATCACAGAGAATACCGCGCAGGTACTCATGATCGCTGCCAGATCCATCTTCTTGTAGTGGTACAGCAGTGCGCCGCCAATCAGCAGACACAGTCCCTGTCCTACATCGGCAAACATGATTCCGAAAATAAAGGCATAGGTGAGTCCTACGATAATCGTAGGGTCAATTTCATTGTAATTTGGCAGTCCGTACATCTTCACGTACATCTCAAACGGACGGAAGATTTTCGGATTTTTCAGCTTTGTCGGCGGCTTTGTTGGAGCCCGGGTGGGCAACACAGGCGGCAAGGTGGTCATCCAGCAGGTGGCACCTTCCTCCACGTCCAGCAGTGATTCCGGCTCTGCCTCCGCGGTGAACACTGCTTCCGGCATGACCACCGCTCAGGTCTCTGAGATGGTCAGCCCCAGCGTGGTGGTCATCACCACCGAGCAGGTGGTCTACTCCCAGTGGTCGTGGTACGGCCAGAGCCAGGTGGAGAGCGGCGCCGGCAGCGGCGTCATCATCAGCTCGGACGGCTATATCCTCACCTGCGCCCATGTGGTGAGCGGTGCATCCAACATCACCGTGAGCATCGGCGACAAGGATTACCCCGCTACGCTGGTGGGCGAGGATACCACCAGTGATATCGCCGTGGTGAAGGTCGATGCTACCGGCCTGACCCCTGCCACCGTGGGCAACAGTGACAGCCTGAAGGTGGGCGAGAGCGTCATGGCCGTGGGCAACCCCCTGGGTGAGCTGGGCGGCACCGTGACCAGCGGCATCGTCAGCGCCCTGAACCGCAGCGTCAGCATTCAGGGCTCCAGCTCTGTCAACACCATGTCCCTGATCCAGATGGATGCCTCCGTCAGCCCCGGCAACTCCGGCGGCGGCCTGTTCAATATGAACGGCGAGTTGGTGGGCATCGTCAATGCAAAGTCCTCCGACAGCGATGCCGAGGGTCTGGGCTTTGCCATCCCGGTAAATGACGCCGTGAAGGTGGCGCAGGAGCTGCTGGAAAACGGCTATGTGACCGGGCGTCCCTATCTGGGCATCAGCTACTATGCCGTGACCGACGCCCAGACCGCCGCCCAGCTGGGCGTGAACGCCTACGGTGTCTACATCGTGGAAGTGGTCAAGGGCGGCCCTGCCGACAAGGCAGGCCTGCAGGCCGGTGACCGCATCGTGAGCGTAGACGGCAGCGAGGTGGCCACCCAGAGCGACCTTGGCACCCTGATGCAGAACCACAAGGCCGGTGACACCATCGAGATCACCGTCGCCCGCGGCGGCCAGATGCAGACCGTTAACGTCACCCTTGGCGAAAAGGGCGCAGATAACAGCTGAAAAATAGCATAAAGAAAGCGAGAGCCGGTGGCTTGTAAGCCGCCGGCTCTCGTTTTGGTTTAAGGATATAAAAAAGAGAATGTCAAAAACAAAGGAGGGATTCAGAAGTAATATTCACTGGAACCGATGAAAGGTACGCGATCCCAGTTCTCGTCCTGCAACACGCCCTGTACGGTCAGGATTAAACGGGCAGGATCGGTGGTCGATTCATAAACAGAACATTGCGCATGTTCTACATACCAATGGGGAACCGCTTCCTGCTGTGCGGCCAGAAGGGTGGCATTGCGGTTCGGCTTTGCCTGTACGCTGAACCAATCCGTGGCGGTTTCGTACTGCGTACTGCCATCCGGCAGCTTTTTCAGGATGATCGGCAGATGGGCTTCAAAAGAAGCGTTTTCAACTTCAAAGGAAAATGCCAACGTGCCATATTGCCTCTGTGTGCCATCCGCAGTGATCTCGGTGCGGGATTCAATAAACTGCGCGGTCTGCACGCCAAAGGACACCGTGGCAGAGGAACGGTTTGTGCTTTGCGGCTCTTTTGTGGCAAAAGCATAAACGGAAAACGATGCCAGCAAAACTGCTGTGCACAGGAGCGCACCAACGACCCGCTTTAACATAAAATTACGCATTGTTTTTCCTCCGTTGTAGAACAAGAAGATTATAGATCATAGGCATTAACATTGGAAACATCAAGACTTCTGCATGGGAATCCCTCTTTTCTGTAAAATGTTTTTACTGTATCAAAAATAGCAGGGCTATTTATATTTGTCAATCATGCTTTTTGGTGAATAGTATTTGCAACAAATAACTTTGTAGATATAATCAAAATACCAATACCGGAATTGGAGAAAATGCCATGGGGGTCTCTGAAAATTTATAGCAGTTTGCGTTTTTAATGCACAAGCAACATCCGCAAACTGCATATCGCAAATATGCCATTTCCCTCCACGACCCCTCCTGTGAAAAAGTAAATCGGGAAAATCCGCAGATTTTCCCGATTTACAAATTACAAATAATTTTTCCGCTGATGATGCGCAAAGCGAACGCGGCGCGCATTCAAATCGTCTTACACCGCACCAAAAATAGTGGCGCTGTAGGGCGCAAGGGTGGTTTTGTTTGTAAAAACGTGGCTGGGGCCGCGCCACAGGCTGGAAGAAGTGCCGTCGCTCAGCAGCTTCCACTGCCCGGCGGGCAGGGAGACGGTGCAGGCGGTTTCGGTGGGATTATAAAAGACGCACAAAGCGCTCCATGCTGCGCCGTCGCCCCAGACGGAGGGCAGCATCCAGCCCACCAGCGGCTGCTCCAGTGCAAAGAACTGCAAAGCCTCCGGGGCGTGACGGTCGGTGCTGCCCAGCCGGGGAAAGGCGGCCCGCAGCGCCAGAAGCCCCCGGTAGTAGTCCACGAGGGCGTGGTACTGCTCGGCGCGGTTCCAGTCCAGCCGGTTCAGGGCGGGAGAGGAGCGGTAGCTGTTGCTCACGCCCTTTTTGGTGCGGGCGAACTCCTCGCCCGCCTGCATGAAGGGCAGGCCGAAGCTGGTCAGATAGATGCCCGCTGCCAGCCGGTTCTGCGCCAGCGCCACGGTGTCCCGGGCGGTGAACTCCGGTTTTTCGTACCGGACACAGAGCAGTTTGTCCCACAGGGTAAAGTTGTCGTGGGCGGAAACGTAGCTCACGATTTGGCTGGGCGCGTGGGGCGGCAGACGGTCGCTGCGGCACCATGCCGCCACCGCTGCGCCGATATCCCAGAAACTGCCGGGCTTGCCCTCCACATAGCCCGGCTCCCGGGCATCGAAGCAGCCGCCCTTGATGGCGTCCCGGGTGTCATCGCAGAAGATGCCCACCCGCTCGTTGAGCATGGCAAGGTTCGCCTTGTTGGCCTCGTACCGGTGCAGCTGGCTGGCACCGCCCTGCCACGGCTCACCGTATAGCAGGATATCCCGCCCGCCGGGCAGGGCATCCAGCGCAGTGCGCACCGCATTGATGCTCTCGGCATCGTACAAGCCCATCAGGTCGAACCGGAAGCCGTCGATGTGGTACTCCTTCGCCCAGTAGAGGATGGAGTCGATGAGGTACCGCCGCGCCATGGGGCGCTCGCTGGCAAACTCGTTGCCGCAGCCGCTGCCGTTGGAAAAGCTGCCGTCCGGGTTCTGCCGGAAAAAGTAGTACGGCACGGTGCTGTTCAGGGGGTTCTCGGTGCGGTAAGTGTGGTTATACACCACGTCCATCACCACCCCGATGCCCGCCGCATGGAGGGCGGCGATCATCTCCCGGCACTCCCGGATGCGCACCTCGCCCCGGGTGGGGTCGGTGGAGTAGCTGCCCTCCGGTACATTGAAGTTGGTGGGGTCGTAGCCCCAGTTATACTGCCGCAGCAGGGGTTTTGCCTCGTCCACGCTGCCAAAATCAAAAATGGGCATCAGCTGGACGTATTTTACCCCCAACCGCTTGAGGTAGTTCAGGCAGGTGGGGTGGATGCCGTCGCCGTGCAGGGTGGTGCCCTGCTGCGTAAAGGCCATATATTTGCCCCGCCACGCCGGGCGCACCCCGCTGGCGGCATCCTGCGAGAAGTCCCGCACGCTCACCTCCCACACGGCACGCTGCGCCGGGGGGATAGTGGGGCGCACATCCCGCTCCCACCCGGAGGGTGCGGTGCGGGCAAGGTCTACGATCATGCTGCGCACGCCGTTCACCCCCGCCGCCCGGGCGTAGGGGTCGCCGGTCTCGTGGGTGACGCCGTCCACGGTGACGGCAAAGGTATAGTAGCGGCCGTGCTGCTCCCCGGGCAGCCAGACGCTCCACACGCCCTGTGCGCCGCGCACAAGGGGTTTTGTGCCCAGCACGGCACCGCCGTCTCCCTTATGGTATAAGGTCACGGTGACTGCTTCGGCGGTGGGAGCCCACAGCCGCAGACAGGTGCCGCCGGGGGTGTAGTCCGGCCCAAGGGGGCCGGTATAGTAGTTTTCGCGGTGGAAGGGTTCGTTTTCAAACAGTGTTTTCCAATGGGCAGGCGTTTTTGCAGCCATGGTCAGTTTCATTCCTTCTTAAAAGATTCGTTATATTCAGTGTATCGGACAACAGGCTTTTTTTCAAGAGGGAATCGACGTTTACCATGGAAATCAACTTTCCGCAGGAAACCAGCGCGGCAGCTGCCGTTTGCCGTCACGACCCCTCCCCGTGAAAATGGGGTTCAGAAACGCCCGCAGGCGTTTCTGAACCCCGAAATTTAAAATTATTTTTCTGCTGAACATGGCCAGAACGCAAGCGGAGGCCATTTAAAATCGTCTCACTCCAGATACATCCGCCGCAGCCGCATCAGGCGGGCGGGGGTCAGACCGTATTCGGCCTCCAGATAGCTCTCGGCGCTGCCGTAGTCCTGCCGGATGGTGCGCAGCACAAAGGGCGCAGTCTCCGGGTCTACCCCGGCAGAAGTCTGCCAGCGCATCCGCTGCGCCGGGTCGGCGGCGATCTCCGCCGCATGGTCAGCCATGGCCTTTTCGATCTCGGCGGCGCGGCAGAGGTTGGTGCGGGCGTAATCTGTGCAGATGGTTTCGTCCGAGGCACCCAGCGCCAGCAGAATCAGCATGGCGGCTACGCCGGTGCGGTCCTTGCCCGCCGTGCAGTGGAACAGGATGGGCGTCTCGCCGGCTTCCAGCGCACGGAACAGCTCCTTGAAGGCCTTGTTGCCGGTGAGCATCTGCCGGTATATCAGCTGGGTGAGGTTCGTCCCGGCGGGGGCGTTCTGCACCAGCCGCTGGATGTCGTTGGGCGAAAAATCGATCTCCTGCCCGGTGGCGTCCCGCAGGCCGCAGATCTGCACCAGTCGTGCGCCGTCCGGCACATAGTCCGGCAGCTTTGCGGCTTCCGCGCCGCTGCGCAGGTCAAGGATGAGCCGCAGCCCCAGCCCGTCCAGCCGGGCGCGGTCGGCTTCGGTAGTCAGCCGCCCGGTGGGGAAACCCCGGTAGATCTGTCCCCACTTTACGGTTTTGCCCTCGTCGGCGGGGTAGCCGCCCAGCTCCCGGAAGTTGTTGCCGCCCGCAAAGGGCAGCTGGGTGCCCGGGGCGGGATGCTCCGGGGCAGACTTTGCGGTGGAGCTGGAAAGCACCGGTGCGGTGTAGAAGGGCTTTGCCGGGCGTCCCCGGCGGGGCGGCAGGCTGGCGGTGCTGCCCAGAACCTCTAACAGGTAGCTGCGCAGCAGGTCGATATAGGCAGAGCTGGTGTCCCGCCGCTGCACCAGTGAGACGCACAGCGGGGGCATATCCTCCAGCAGCACGTCCCGCACCCGGTCCAGCTCCCGCCGGGCGCCGGGCTCGTAGCGGGTCAGGCAGGTGCACAGCTGCTCCTGCACCAGATAGTAGGCCTGATAAAAGCTGGGGCCGATCTCGGCGTTGGGGGCAAAGCCCGCCCGGGCGCAGGCCTCCCACAGCGGGGCAAAGAGGTCCTGCCGCAGGCTGGGCAGCAGCACCCGCTGCCCGCGCAGCTCCGCCAGCGGGATGCGCTCCTTTTCCCAGAAGGGGTGTCCCCGTGGCACCAGCAGGCAGGCGGGGTCTGCCCGCAGGGTGGTGCGCGCCAACACCGGCGCGGCGCAGCCAAGGTCGATGACCAGACCCGCGTCCAGCTCGCCCTGCTCTACTCCATCGGCCACGGCGTCGTTGTCCAGCAGGCGGAACCGCATCTCCACATGGGGGTACTGCTGCCGGAACTTGTCCAGCTGGGTCTCCAGCCCGGGCAGATAGTCCGGTACCAGCGCCACGCTGATGCCGATGCGCACCGGCTGGGCAGACTGGATCTCAGCCCGCAGCGCGGCCTGCATCTGCTGGAACTGCTCCACCACCGGGGCGGCGTGGCGCTGCAGGCTCATGCCCCGGTCGGTGAGCGCCAGCTTGTGGTGGGCGCTGATAAACAGCGGCCCGCACATTTCGGCCTCCAGCGCAGAGATGCTCTGGCGCAGCGCCTGCCGCGACAGGAACAGCCGCTGTGCGGCGCGGGTATAATTCATTTCTTCGCACAGGGTCAAAAAGTAGTGCAGCTGGCGGATATCCATGGTCTCCTCCCGGACAGTGTGTTTGTTCTGGAAAAAGAATACCGCTTTTTCGGCGGAATGTAAAGAGAAGGGCAGCAAAAAGCCGCTGCACGGCGGCAGCCGTGCAGCGGCTCAGAAGCTTGGAGGATCAGATCAGGCTCAGAGCCTCTTCATCGCCAACCAGAATGAAGTCCGGGTGCAGCTGCAGAATGCTTGCGGGCACCTCCGGGGTGACGGGGCCGAAGAAAGCCTTCTTGACGATCTCGGCCTTGCCTGCACCGTTGACCACCATCAGCACCTTGCGTGCCTGCATGATGGTGCGGATGCCCATGGTATAAGCCTGCTTGGGCACCAGATCCTCGTTGCCGTCAAAGAAGCGCTTGTTGGCCTCGATGGTCTCCTGGGCCAAGTCCACGCAGTGGGTGCCCAGATCAAAGGCATCGTGGGGCTCGTTGAAGCCGATGTGGCCGTCATGGCCGATGCCCAGCAGCTGCAGATCCACGCCGCCCACGCTGCGGATGACCTCATCATAGCGCTTGCACTCGGCTTCGGCGTCCATGTTGGTGCCGTCCGGCAGGTTGATGTGGGCGGGGTCGATGTTCACATGGTCGAACAGGTTGCGGTGCATAAAGCTCCAGTAGCTTTCCGGGTGCTCCTTGGGCAGGCCGCGGTACTCGTCCAGATTGACGGAGGTGACCTCAGAAAAATCCAGATCTCCCTCGTTGTAGCGCTCCACCAGCTTCTCATAAGTGCCAACGGGGGTGCCGCCGGTAGCCAGACCCAGCACGCAGTCGGGCTTCATGATGACCTGCGCAGAAATGATGTTTGCTGCCTTGCGGGACATATCGGCGTAGTCCTTTGTACGAATGATCTTCACGATAAACGACCTCTCTTCTTCATTTACTCTTTGTGGGCGGTGCACAGCGGCACACGCCCGCATCTAATCCAAGTTTATCACATTTGCCAACAGAAAGCCACAAAACGGCACAATTTTTCTGGTTTTCCGTTTCTTTTGGAAAAAGTGCCTTAAAAACCGACTGAAGTATCGTTCATTTGCACAAAAGCTGCGCACAGGGGGTCAGTCCGCAAAGCCGCCCTTCTGCAGGGCGGTGAGCAGCAGCGGGATGAGCACCAGCTGCGCCACGATGCCCGGCACGGCGGTGAACAGCGCCCCGGACAAAAAGGCGCTGAAGGGGAAGCTGCCGCCGGTCAGTCCGGCCAGCACAAAGCGCACGATGCCCCATACGATGCGCCCGGACACCATGGCGGTCAGCAGCACGGCGTAAAGCGCGGGCAGGCTGTGCTTTGCCCTGCGCCACACCAGCCCGGACACCAGCCCGTAGGTGGCCAGCTCAAAGGCCATGGAGATGGCCACCGGGAACATGGGCGGCATCCCGAACAGCACCGAGCGCAGCAGCGGGGCGGCAAAGCCCACAGCCAGCCCCCACGGGCCGCCCAGCACAAAGCCGCACAGCAGCACCGGGAAGTGCATCGGGCAGAGCATATTGCCCACCTTGGGCACCTGACCGGTGAGCAGGGGCAGCACAAAGGCCAGCGCTAAAAACAGGGCAGCCAACACCAGCTGCCGCACGGAGGGAGTGCTTTTGGTTTTCATAAAGGGTTCTCCTTTTTTCAGCCGCAAAATAAAAGGGAGCCTGCCCCGGCATTCCATGCCAAAGGCAGACCCCTTCGTGGCGTCTGTTTCAAAAAAATATTGCTTGCGGGGGAAAGCGGCAGGCTGCTGCCCGCCCGTGTCCGGCTTCCTGCCGGAACGATGGTCAAAAGTATAACAAACCATTTTGCCCCTGTCAAGCGGGGCAGAACGTCTGCAAAATAGACAAAAATCGCTCCTTTCGCAAAAAAATTTCCCCGGGGCTGTACATTTTGCTGGAAGAAGCTTGACCTTTTTGCACAGAATGGATAATATAAAATTGAAAAAAAGCGCGCTGCGGCAGTTTTGATGCCGGGGCGCTGACGAGAGGCTTTTTTGAGCGCATGAATTCTGAGGTTCATACGGGAGGACCATCATGACAAATGCTGAAAAACTTACCCTGAAAAAGCACGCCTGCCACATCCGCATGGGCGTGATCGAAGGGACCCACAGTGCAGGCTGTGGTCATCCGGGCGGCAGTCTGAGCATCGCAGACGTGCTGTCTTATCTGTACTTTAAGGAAATGAACATCGACCCCACCCAGCCCAAGATGGCGAGCCGCGACCGTCTGGTGCTGTCCAAGGGTCATGCCGCCCCGGCACTGTACGCAGCGCTGGCAGAGCGGGGCTTCTTCCCGGTGGAGGAGCTCAAGACCCTGCGTAAGATCGGCAGCCGCCTGCAGGGCCACCCCAACATGAACGAGACCCCGGGCGTGGATATGTCCACCGGCAGTCTGGGTCAGGGCATCTCTGCCGCCTGCGGCATGGCGCTGGGCGCAAAGCACGCCGGCTCTGCCGTGAACGTTTACGCCATTCTGGGCGACGGCGAGGTGGAAGAGGGCGAATGCTGGGAGGCCTTTATGTTTGCCGCCCACTACGGCCTTTCTAACCTGTGCGTGATGCTGGACCGCAACCATCTGCAGATCGACGGCACCACCGAGACGGTCATGAACAGCGCTCCGCTGGAAGATAAGCTGCGCGCCTTCAACTTCAACGTGGTCACCATCAACGGCCACGACTTCGACCAGATCGAGAGCGCCGTGCAGGCTTTCCACGCCGAGACCGAAAAGCCCACCTGCATCATTCTGGATACGGTCAAGGGCACCGGCGTTTCCTATATGACCAATTCCGTTGCATGGCACGGCAAGGGCCCCAACGATGAAGAGTATCAGGTGGCCATGAACGAGCTGAACGCCGCCTATGCCGCGCTGGAACAGGAGGAGAACTGAGATGGCAGACGTGAAAAAGATCGCGACCCGCGACAGCTACGGCAACACCCTGAAGGAACTGGCCGCGGAAGGCCACGATGATCTGGTGGTGCTGGACGCCGATCTGGCCGCCGCTACCAAGACCGGTATATTCCAGAAGGCATACCCGGATCGTCACTTTGACTGCGGCATTGCCGAGGGCAACATGGTAGGCGTGGCCGCAGGTCTGGCTGCTATGGGCTATGTGCCCTTTGTTTCCAGCTTTGCCATGTTTGCAGCCGGCCGCGCCTTTGAGCAGGTGCGCAACTCTGTGGGCTACCCCCACCTGAACGTGAAGATCGGCGCCACCCACGGCGGCATCTCCGTGGGCGAGGACGGTGCTTCCCATCAGTGCTGTGAGGACTTTGCCCTGATGCGCAGCATCCCCGGCATGACCGTCATCTGCCCCGCCGATGATATCGAGGCACGCGCCGCTGTGCGCGCCGCTTACGCCATGGAAGGCCCCGTCTACCTGCGCTTCGGCCGTCTGGCTGTGCCGGTGTTCCACGATGAGGCCAACTACCACTTTGAACTGGGCAAGGGCGAGCAGCTGACCGAGGGTAACGATATTGCCATCATTGCCACCGGCCTGATGGTCAACGAGGCACGCATGGCTGCCGAGCAGCTGGCTGCCGAGGGCATCCACGCCCGGGTCATCAACATCCACACCATCAAGCCCCTGGACGAGGAGATCGTCATCAAGGCTGCTAAGGAGTGCGGCAAGGTCATCACTGCCGAGGAGCACAACGTTATCGGCGGTCTGGGCGAAGCCGTCTGCGCTGTCCTGAGCGAGAAGCTGCCCACCCCCGTGCGCCGCGTGGGCGTGCAGGACGTGTTCGGCTGCTCCGGCCCCGCATGGGACCTGCTGAAGAAGTTCGGTCTGGACGCAGCCACCATCTGCAAGACTGCCCACGAGATGCTGGGCAAGTAAGCGCTTTTTATAGTAGTACGATTTCGATTTTTGAAGCCGCCGCACAAAACACTGTGCGGCGGCTTTTTTGCGCTGAACGCTCCCGGTCTGCGGCGCAGCGCCGGTTCAGCGCGCTGTGTACCACGGAAATCAATTTTTGCGGTTTGAGATGAGCAAAAAGCCTTCACCCCTTGGGGACAGATTTCCCCCGCGCCGGGGGAAAATGTCGCGCAGCGACAAAAGGGGGAGCGGGTGGCGCGTAGCGCCGGATGAGGGGATGATTTCCCGCAAGCTGCCGCTTGCCGGAGGGTAAATTGCAAAAACCGTGCAAATGGCGCATAAAAAGAAAAGCCAACAAGGAATCTTACGGTTCTTCGTTGGATTTTTGCGCGCTCGAGGGAACTCGAATCCCGGGCCCTCTGATTAAAAGAGCCCACCGGGCAGAACACTCTGATTTTAGAAGTTTCGAGTTTACGCTATTTTTGTGCAAAACATCGTAATTTTCTGCCCAGTAATTTCTGCACCCTTTGTCGTATTTTGCAAGTCAGAGTACCCATTGCATCCCTTGAAACCGTGCAAAAACAGTGCAGAAACCGTGCACTTACTCTGGGACAAATAAAAAATGATGATTTTTGATCCATGACTTGGTGGCGATTTGAGTGACCACAGAGGTAAATTTGATACACGGAAAGAAGAATGCCCACTCGTCTGAGGAGTTCTCAGGGGAGTGGGCATTTTCACACAAGTGGTTAATATAATTTCGATTATGATAATTCAAATTATATTAAGATGTTCCATGGGCTGTAACAGCTTCACCGATTGGTTTTCAAAAACCACCTGTTGATAGCGGTGTTACTTCTTCACAAATTGGTATACGCCATATTCTGGTGACGTCACCAATCCATGCTTGATAAGATTCTTGATAATAGAGGATGCACGAGATTTCTGAACGCCATATAGCTGTGCAACGTTTATGCTGCGGAACTGATATTGATACCGATATCTCTTGAAAAGTTCAAGCGTCCGCTCTTTTGTACTTGCAGTTAGTCTCGTGCCATTCAGCCTTTCGCAAAGTTCACTCACTTCTGCATCCGTACTCATTCCGTGAAGCACTGTAGAAGTTTCCGCACTTTCCGCACCACTTGCCACACTTTCCATACTGATCTGTGCCGGAGTCGCTACACTTCTGTTCGGCAGTGTGACGATAAAGAAATCCGAATCCGAGTAGAAAGTCGGCTTCTGAGCCACTTCCACATGAAGCTCTAAGTCCTAATATAGTTCAAGCGTATTATACCGTTTTTTATCAGTACATTCCACTACTTTATGCGGTCACATGGGTGGCATTCTCTTTCACCGAATTGATCGTATCCATCAGTTCACTCCCTGTTTTGCCATCAAACAGGCGGGTAAACAGGATGGGCTGGTCAAAGGGTGGTTTCATCAACACTGCTTTGCTTTCCACATAACCGTTCTGCTCGATGTAATGAATGACCTTCTGCACGAACGCGATCTGCTTTGCATTCAGCGATTCGTCATTGATGAATTTTGAAAAGGCCTGCATGGCAGCATCGTGGTCCAGCTTTGCCACTTTACGCACCAGCAGACCAAAGGGCGTATCCCGAAACTCCCGTGCATAGTCCTCTTTGCTGCCCAGCTCACAGGTGAAGATATGTTCCAGCTCGGTATAGTCGCCCCGGGAAAGCGGAATGTTCTGGGTCAGCTTGTGGATGGCCAGCGTGTCAGTGCGGTGCTCCATGATGTAGCGGTTCACACGTTCCCGGTACTCGCCGAAATCGTAGCCGGAATCCAGCGTTTTGCCCTCGGTCTGTTCCAGTACCGGGTCGGCAAGGGCCGTGTAGACAGGTTTTTGCCCTTCTACACCGTCCACCAGAAACTTGATGAGTTCCCGCAGCTCCTGCCGCATTTCCTCAAAGCGGAGCAGATCATGCGAGGTCAAAAATTCGTCTGTCTGCACCTCCCGGATGAGTGGCAGCTTTGCCTGCACCTGCGGGATGGTAGCCTTCCCTTCCAGCAATGCCGCTGTGCTGCGCAGCTGTTTCTGGGCGCGGCCCAGCCCCGGCAGACCTTCCAGTTCACAGAGCAGCAAGCCATACACAAAGTTATCGAACCGCTTGGCGGCCTCGTCCTTATCGTCCAGCGAGATGAGCGGTGCAACCTCTTTCATCAGAGTACCCTTGTCCGTTTCGGTCAGGCTGACAAAGGCTTCCGGCTTTTGATAGTGTTCCACGGCCTGTCGGTGCAGCCGTACGGATACCAGCTCCGGGTTCAGCGCGCCCACTTCGGCACGGCAGGTCTCCGTTAAGATCTTGCGCCAGTTCTGGTATTTTTCGCCCCCATAGGCTCCATCCTGCAGCGCGGCGGCGATCCGCACCTGCTTGCAGAAAATGCTCTCGGACAGACTCTTGGTGTCCGCGCTCTCGTAGCCGTTGGGCTTCTGACGGAAAAATTCAAAGTTGCCGCAGTAGTCGAAGATCAGAAACCGCCGTTTGCCCGTATATTCGCCGTCGATGGCATCCACGCAGGCAAGGGATGGGCAGAGCCGCGTACCACGGCCGATCATCTGCCAGAACTTCGTTTTGCTGCGCACTTTTTTAAAGAACACCAGATTCACGCACTCCGGTACATCGATGCCCGTGTCCATCATATCCACCGAGACCGCAATAAACGGCGGCTTGTCCGGCTGCTTGAAATCGTCAATGATGGACTGCGCATAGGCGTCGTCGCAGACCACCCGCTGGATGAATCCCGGGTACTGGGTCTCCAGCTGCGGGTAGAGCTTGCCAAAGCGCTCCCGGATAAACTCCGCATGGCGCTTGTTCTGGGCAAAGATAATGGTCTTGCCGATGCGGTCACCGCCCGCCGTCTGGATGCCGCGTTCCATCAGGTCTTGCAGTACCGTGTCCACGGTGTTGGCGTTGAAGATGAACTTATTCAGCTTTTCGGATGGGATGAAGGTGGGCAGGGTGTCGTCCTCGGCAAAATCGTCCTCGTAGCGCGCCTTATCTTCCGGTGAAAGCTGGTCGTAGTGGATGCCCTCTTCTGTGAATTTCGTCTTGACCTCGTAGTTGTAGTAAGGCACCAGCACATGGTCGGTGTAGACCGCCGTGTCGTAATCGTAGGCGTAGGTGGGGATGCCGTGCTCCATCTCGAAAAAGTCGTAGGTGTTGCGGTCCACATCGGTTTTCGGGGTGGCGGTCAGACCCACCAGAATCGCGTCGAAATAGTCGAAGATGGCACGGTATTTCTTGAAAATACTGCGGTGGCTCTCGTCCACGATGATGAGGTCAAAGTGGGCGGGCGAAAACAGCGGTACGCCGTCCTTGGTCTTGGCGTTGTCGATGGCGTTGAGCATGGTGGGATAGGTGGAAAACACGATGCGCGCGGCCTTATCGTCCTTGGAGGAGCACAGGTTGCACAGCGACTGGTCGGGCAGATACTTCTTGAAGTCGTCCTTTGCCTGCTTGACCAGCGCGGTGCGGTCGGCCAGAAAGAGCACGTTGGTCACATGACCGCCCCGGCTCAGTACATCGGTCAGGCTGGATGCGGTGCGGGTCTTGCCCGTGCCAGTAGCCATGACCAGCAGATTGCGCCGGAAGCCCTGCGCGATGTGGGCGCAGACAGCCCGGATGGCGTTTTTCTGATAGTAGCGGTCGGTGATTTTATCGTCAATTTCGATGGTGTCCAGCGGCTTTTTCTCGGTGCGGCGGTTCATCAGCTTCTGCAAGTCGTCCCTGCAGAACACCCCGCTCACGGCACGCTGCGGGCCGCTCTGTTCATCCCAGAAATAGGTGGTGTAGCCGTTGGTGGTAAACAGCATCGGACGGCGGCCGAATTTCTGCTCCAGACAGTCTGCATAAAGCTGAGCCTGCTTGCGCCCGATGTTGGGGTCTTTGGTGCTGCGCTTGGCTTCAATGACCGCCAGCGGCAAGCCGTCCTTGCCCATCAGCAGATAGTCCGCATAGCCCTTCTGCCCCAGCACGCCGTTCATGTTGTCCACCTCGTACTCGGTGCGCACATCGGCGTCCGGCCCGGTGAATTTCCAGCCCATGGCCTTGAGGTCGATGTCGATGATCTTCTGCCGCGTCTCGGCCTCGG
>OHIX01000384.1_pt1 | contig 14918 bp, 7 predicted proteins | sample 1568391 | NCBI WGS metagenome assembly OHIX01 (sample SAMEA3879541, study PRJEB24766) | human gut metagenome | biome: human-associated habitat; feature: feces | place: USA | collected 1985/1987 | reverse complement strand
TTTTGCCGACTTACGCCCATATTCGCCATCGGCGACGGCTTGAAAGTATATTGCGCCAAAGGGTCTTTCTCCAATTCTTTCCATCCTTCAAGCCAGGGTTGGCGTCCTTCAGCCACCATCTTCTTCATGCGTTCCAAATCCGCCCGCGTATGCAATCCGCCCGGATGGACGAACTCACGCGCACAAACCACCTGCACTCTCCAAAAGAAAGCGAACAGGATGCAAATTCCCGCAATAGAAATCTTCTTGTTTTTCATGTTTTCTGTCCTGAATGACCTAAAATCAAGCAAAGATACGAATATCCGCCGTCTTTTATGTGCATCCAAACGTTATTTTTATTCCGTTTTCGTGAAAACCACGTTTTCTACATGCGGCCCCACATAAATCCGGCACATGTCTCCGGTGTTATACCATCCGGGCTTACCGGACATGTCGTCCGTTATCAACTGCCCGTTGACGCGGAGGTTCTCGAAACGGATGTCTTTTATCTTCCGTTCCTCGTTATATCCCTCAATCACCGAGACCTCCGCACGGTCTCCGGTATAGGAAATATCCTTGAAGAGCACATTCTCTATGCCGCGCCCCGGTGCCGTACAATACTTCTTATTATAGAAGATACGCAGGTTGACCAACTGCCCCTGCCGGAAATCCTCCACACGGATATTTTCGAAGCGGACGTTACGAATCAAGTTGTTATCTCCTGCATTGATAGCCATACATCCCTGATAAGGCACATCATCTTCATCATGTTCCAAAATATCAATATTCCGAAAAATCAAATTTTCAATGGTCTCACCTGTCAAGGACTCCGGATCACCATGATCACCTACATTGATAGGATGAGCAATATCCGCCCAAAGAATGGAATTCTGTACAGTGATATTATCCGAACCGCCCCACCAGTTCCAACGATGATTATATAAAGCAATGCAGTCATCACTATTACGCATAAACACATTGTCTATCAATACATCGTGACAGCACATCATGTCAATGCCATCACTCCAACCTTTGCAACTAAAAGATTTCAAATTTCTGATTGTCACCCCTACAGCACCTCCTCCGAATACCGTGTAATGATCCGGATTGATCACCGTTATGCCATCCACCACTACATTTTTAGAATCTGTTATTTCAATGCCACGAATAGGATGATCCAAGATACCTCTACCCACAATACGTACATTTTCGGCTTTATCCACCCATAGTTTTGCTTTCACAACTGCTCCCGGAGCCAAATAAACCGTCGTATTACTTGGTATCCTTATCTGATTGTTTGGCAAATCTTTAGGTCGATGCACTCCCGGCCCAAAATACATCACTCCTTTCTCTTCTTTCGAGTAAGTCTCCGTTTCCATCGGATTGGCAAACACATGAAGGTTATGCAACCTATCCCCATTAAACTCCACAGAAAGATATCGGGGTTTATCAAGCATAAATGTAATCACATTCTTATATTGTACATAGCGTATATCATTTACCTGCGGACGAATATCTACCTCATGAATCGTTCCATTATTCTTTTTTACCATTACCTCCACAGGACTGCCCATATCAAACTGTACCATCGAAGCATCTTGTACCCTATCCATATCCACCTGCACATTATATTCAAACAGGTCTTTCCATTCACCCCCCGGAACACGGACACGGACTGTATAATCATCATTATGAGGCATACCTGTTTTCAATCCTTCGGGATAAGTCACCAACTGAGCCTGTGCAACCGCACAACACACCATAAGACAAAAGGCTAATAACTTTTTCATTTTTATGCTTTTCTTTTTAAATACGTTTGATAAGCATTTTCCACTCAAAAATAAAAGCCTATTAACCATTTTCTCATCAACAATGATCTTATCTTCTAGAATTTATTCCGTTCCACCTCTTTTCCTTCCTGAAAGAATACCACTTCATACGATGCGTTATCATCTGATAGTAACATATCCGAATCAAACATCAGACACTCAATCTCATAAGGTTGCAATGTTTTCAAAGCAATCCTTCCCTGGCTGGAACCGTTGCATATCACCTCAACTTCCGTCGGTTCCGATGCAGACAAACCAAAGTTCTGTATCTCTACCTTCAACCCACCTTTTTCTTTATCAAACAGAGGGCGACGGGCGGAGAGCAGAGCCGGCCGATAATTCACGTATGGCAAACGGGCATAACCATACAACATATTCCCTTTTTTATCTTTACCTATCATTTTAGGAGCAAATTCATCCGAAGTGATGCCACTGCCCTTCGCTTTAAAGACCACAATCAAATCTTTGCCCGAAACCTTGGTCTTCACAGGCTTGCAACCACGTCCAAAATTCACTTCGGTAAATGAACCGAATCGCAACGACTTTACATCCACATCTGTCTGCGGATTAAAACCTGATTCGGCAGCAATCTTTACCTCAATGGTACGAGTAGACGGAGTGATCTCTTCTTCATTCAAAACAGACAATAGCATTCCTTTATTCAGAGGAATACTTATATTTTTGGAACTATGTTTATCGTTAGGCAGATCGTTCCATTTAATGGTATCAATCACGGCAAAATTCATTTGGACAGCACGCCCCTTCTCATCCTGAAAAACTTTAGGGCGCTCATATTTAAACCAATGTTCCACCGCTCCATCCTTATGGAATGATACACCCGGCACGTATGCTTCCCCTTGTTCTGTCACCCAATGCACTCCGTCCTTGGAACGCTGATAGAAAGCAATTCTGCCCAACCAGTCATTCACGATCAAGTGATATTGCAACTCATCCCGCCATACCACGGGATCTTCGAATCTGCCTTCCACATCCGGATAAACCCGTTTGTCAGTCAACTGCATATAAGGTGAAAGTCCGTCTTTACTGATCCAGACACCTCCACCCCGACATACCATCAGGTAAGAATCATCCTGACGGCGGGCAAAAGTCAAATTGGAAAGCCCCTCTATAATTTTTCGGTCACGAGAATCAAAACTGAATTTACCATACGTCCACACCTTGCTGTCCACCCCATCTGCTATATAGTAACCGTCAATCACATAGACCACGACACGGCCATCCTTTAACCGGAACGCTTCCGGATTATGTCCTTTTCCCACAGAATTTTGAATTTTAAAAGGTCCTTCCAACCGATCACTTACTGCATGGAAAACAGTAGAATTCGACCAAAACATGTGCCCTTTCGGAGAATCCTCGGGCCAGCCACACACAAACAAATGGTATTTACCATCCGTATCCTGCAATATATTTCCTCCCCAAAAAGAAACTCCGGGAAGTTCTATTCCATTATCCACATAACGATTCAGTACACTGTCCGTACCCCAAATCCCCTTAATCTGAATGCCGTCCGGCATAGGAAGGAAACGGTCCATAAAACGTGCGCCTTTTACTAAATGCTGCCATTCGGCAGGACGTTCACGCTCGGTTATCTGCGCATCTACTGAAGTTAAAAAGAAGCTTGCCGCTATTAAAAAGAAGAGTTTTTTCATTGTGTCATTCATTACACGTTAACAAATCGTTTATTTATGTGCTCAAAAATAAAAAGATTAAGCTGACCTAAATATAAGTCAGCTTAACAAAAAGCACGTAAACCTTTGCGTAAAATAAAAAATCCACAGATACCCCTTAAGAAGCCACCTGTGGATTTATTTAACCAAACATGGAATTACAACTGACTAACCTCTTCGAATGTCAATCCTGTAATTTCCATAATATCTTCTGTAGAGAATCCTTTTTCTTTCATTCTCCGGGCATTTCGAAGAACACCTTCTTTAATGCCCTCTTCACGACCCTCTGCACGCCCCTCTGCACGTCCTTCTAATCGTCCCTCTATCTTTCCCTCTAACTTAGCAGAATCAAGAACATCATTCTGGATCATCAAAGCGCTAAGATGTTCATCATAGGCATGGCGTTCCTGAGGCGTCATTGAATAATATTTCAATTTTTCACGTGCCTCACCCAATCCGGGAGCAGTCGTGTCAGGACGGATAATACCCGTCTTCAAATATTCTATCCATTCCTCTAAAGGGGTCACCGCCACCTTGTTAAACTCATTCACACGGATCAGAAAATACTCCGGATAAATTTCGGAAGGCATACGGGGCACAATGGCATCCTTTTCCCGAGTACTCACTTGAAGAAAGTCTCCTGTATGCACTCCTTTAAATATATTCTGCCCATGATAAAGATAATCAGTTCCATGACCAATATCGAAATAAAGAATGCTGATAGAATATATCTTTTTAACTTTATAATAAGTCTCGCCCAATGAGATATGTTCTGTAATGGCTTTAGCCACTCCATACAGGATACGCTCCAAATAATACAGCTCACGCGTATTTTGAATCTCGATGATAACAATCTCATTTTTACTATTGAGAGCTTTGATATCAACCCGATTGAACTTATCATTCTCCGTTTGCTGGTTACCCTCGCTTTCCAAAATCTCCACTATATGAATTTCATCACCTATCAGTACCGTAAGGAATCCTTCGAGCACACCAAAATTAGCTTTATGACGCAGCAGACGCTTAACAGCCCAATCAAAGCGGATATATTTATCTTGTAATTCCATAAGAATATAATTTATTCATTTTCAATGGACAAAGATAGCAAAAAGGATCATTCTTTAAAAATTATCCTACCTAAATAATTACCTTTTCTTTTTATTTCGCAAAGATGATTTCTTTTATATGCTCTCTCTAAAAAACACCGACCACAGAGTTTTAAATCTTCTTGAAGCTCTTGCTTGAAACTACCTTTTTTCATTTTACAAATACAATATCACCTACATGTTCCCCAACAAAGAAACGCGCCATGTCCGACGTTTTATACCATGCAGGCTTACCGGTCATATCATCCGATATAACTTTACCGTTTATCTTCAGATTCTCAAAACGAATATTCTTCACCATCCGTTCCTCGTCGTAGCCAACGATATGTGAGAATTCGGCATGATCGCCATTATAGGTAATATCTTTAAAAAGCACATTCTCAATGCCCCTGCCCGGAGCCTTGCAATACTTCTTATTGTAAAATATACGCAGATTCACCAATTGTCCTTGCCGGAAATTCTCGATGCGGATATTCTCGAACCGTACATTCCGGACCAGATTATTATCACCTGCATTGATAGCCAGACAGCCTTGATAATCCACTTGCATTTCCCGATGATCCAAAATATCAATGTTCCGGTAAGTCAGATTCTCCATCACTTCATTCCTATCCACATCTCCGTGTAACCCGATAAAAATAGGGTGCGCCACATCTGCCCACAAGGTAGAATTCTGCATTGTCACATTACGGCATCCGCCATGAAACCCCATACGTGTAGCATACACGGTAGTGCAATCATCGGAGTTACGGCAAAATACTCCATCAAACAAGACGTTGTTGCTGGCAAATACATTCATACCGTCCCCCCACCCATATGAACTGACAGCCTTTACATTGCGGATTGTCACACTGTCCGAACCTCCAGTGGGGCATTGGGTTGTGATGAGACCTTCCACATATATATTTCGTGAATTAATAATGCTGATGCCTGCCCCACGACCTTCGGGATGCACCTCACCCCGTCCCAGAATTTTCACATCACGGGCATTGACCGCACGGATACATCCACGCACAATGGCCCCACCTGCCACATAGACCGTCTTTCCCGAAGGAACATTAAGTGTATCGCCGGGTAACTGATGTATTCCCGGAGCAAAATAAATCAGATTCTTATCTTTCAATTTCTTCGGGCGATTTTCATCTATCGGATTCGCAAAAAGATGAAGATTATGGAATATGTCTCCATTTACCTCAATGGACAGATTACGCGGACGGTCTAGCGTAAAAGTCATCGTACTGCCGCTAATCTGCGGAGTGATACCATACGACAACGGACGCACCCTGCCACTCTTTACTTCTCCTTTATTATAGGTAACGGAAACTTCCACCTGACCGGAAAAGTCAAAATATCCCATTGAGGCTAGTTCAACATGATGCTTCGTCTGGCGTACTTCATCTACTTTCATCGGATAAGTAACTACTTCTTTCCATCCACTGCCAGATTGCCTCACCCGAACTGTAAAATCGTCTTTCAACTCCACCCCGTCACTAGGAACCGTATAAGTTATCAACTGGTTTTGTGCATAAAGAATACAGGTCATCATCCATAAAAGACCTGTCAAGCATAATGTTCTCATTCTTTTCATTTGTAAAGTCTGCTATTTATTTTAGAATATACGTTCAATAACTATCAATCACTCAAAGCGCCTACCAGCAATTCTAATATACCACAATTTCATTATCAATTAGGGCATGAAATAATCCTTTACCTAAAGAATATTCTTATTTCACACCCTAACTACTATAAATCAGTCTATTGATTTTCGATTTATCCTTCAGTTTTTATTACCAACCAGGATTCTGCGTTAATTGCGGATTCAAACGTATCTGCTGACGAGGAATAGGATCTAAATAATCCCTTTGTGTATAAAGCAAATTACCAGCCAAAGTTGCTATAGAACGTCCATAGTCAGGGTCGTTAGGATCAGAGCCCTCATAAAGCCCATAAAGCAAAGGATATTTTTCTGGATAATAACAGGGTTCACCGAAGTAAGTGGCATCATTGGCTTTCTCTGTTTCGTATGCCGTCCCCAAAACATGTCGACCCAATTTACGACCAGTCAAGTTAATATGCGCAATACCCCAACGTTTTAAATCGTCCATACGAAAACCTTCACCAAAAAGTTCACATGCACGCTCTCTACGTATTTCATCCAACATATTCATTTTTTTACAAATAGTTTTTCCTGTAGCATGATCCCAATAACCAGCATCCCAAACATTAGCAATTAACGCATTGGTCAAAGGAGCCACTCCAGCACGAGCACGATTTTTATTAATAGAGAAATTAAGATCTTCATCTGAAATGTTTCCATTATTCAATTCACAAGTCGCCTCGGCATAAATACAATGCACCTCTGCCAAACGAATCAATGGAAAATCTGCAGATTCTGTATTATCCGGACGATTTGCCCCTTCAATCAAATACTTACGGCTGCTGTATCCCCCCATTGTACTATTATTTCTAATTGTGGGATGGAAGACTGCACAAGAACTACTATATACGGGATCAGTAGGATCATAATGATCATTGTCCTTAGGAAACACAGGAGTAGGATAAGGTTGACTAGCATCCATACGTTGACGTCCATCTTCAGTACGGCTACTATAAGATACACGGTCAGGTAAGAAAGTACAACCAACAAAACGATAATCACGATTACGATATTCACCTATAAATGTTGCATATCCCTCGAATTCTGGATTATTCTGCGCATCAGACATACTACCTGTATAACTGATACGAATAGGAAGTCCATTACGACAAAGGAAAGATTCACCAAACTGAGCACTCATACCCGTTGCTGCACCTACCATGACCGAATGCGATAAATTAATACCACCACGACTCAGATCGTAGTCATATTTTTTTGAGAAAATAAATTCTTTATTCGTACTTTTTCCAGCACTTTTGAAATTAGGAATATTTCCACCCTTATCATCAATATTAAACAAATAGTAATAACTCAAAGAATCACATTCTGCCCACAACTTATAAGTTCCACTTTCAGCTTCTTCTATCACCTCTTTTGACATCTGCTTTGCTTCTGTCAACATATCGGTTATAGAAGGATATCCTTCCGGTTTAACAGTTCCTGCCCCCTGCGAACTCCCATCACCATCTAAATCATAATTGATAGCAGGAACATACTTTTCCCACGTAGCCTCATAAAGCAATACTCTGGCCAAAAAAGATTTGGCAGCTTCCTTGCTTACTTTTCCTTTGCTTCCTTCCGGAATTTCCGTTTCTTTAGGCAAACGCTTTACAGCCTCTCTTAAATCGGACATAATAAAGGCTGCCACCTCATACCGACTGTTTCGCGGGGCCTGTAACACTCCATCACTAACAGTCAACACATGGTCTGAAATAGGCACACCACCAAAATGTTGCAACAAATAAAAATGCTGCCATGCGCGAAAAAAATAAGCAGTCCCCACAGACTGGGCAATATCACTTTGGCTACCATCATAAGCTTCTGCCTTTTCCAACAATATATTGCAAGTACGGATATGCGAATAAGGCTTATCCCAACTCCAATTTCCTTCCGATGCCGAACCACCTCCATTGCTTCCTAATCCACTGATATCCGTCCCTCGGTCCATTATATCACCGTATGACGGCTTATTATCCAGATTTTTCCATCCAATTACATTATATAAAGCATTGGCTGCCTGTTCAAAATGTTCAGGAGTCTTAAACACAATAGCCTCTGTTCCCTGAGACAACGGTTCTTTATCAAGAAAGTCACTGCATGCAGTCAATGACATCACCACAGCCGATGCAAGAAAAAATTTATTTATTATGGTTTTCATATGTTTATATTTTAACAGGTTATTAGAATGTAACATCTACTCCGAATGTCAGCAATCTGCTGAACGGGAATGTGTTATTTGAATTTTCACCATATTCCGGATCATATCCATCCTTTACTTTTGTCCATTCCCAAAGATCATCACCGGAGAAGTAAACTCTCAATTTACTGAGTCCGGCTTTTGAAATCCACTTTTGAGGCAATGAATACCCCACTACCAAAGATTTCAAACGGACATACCGATTATTCTGAACACTGACATCTTTATTATTATAATTCCACTTATTAAAATTCTGGTCACGTGAAGCAATAGTATATTCTGCATCCCGATTATTCTCACTCCACATTTTCCCTGCGAAGTTTTTATTTTGCAGAACATAATTTGTAGTCCATGGAGCAGCCAAATATCCACCTCTTAACAATACTTGTTTACCTACTCCTTGGAAGAAAGCCGAGAAATCGATTCCTTTCCATTCCAATCCCAATTTAAAGCCAAATGTCAAACGAGGGGCCATATCTCCTGCATAGTAAAGATCATCTTTTGTTATAGCACCGTCACCATTCAAATCGACTACTTTACGAGCCCCCGGACGAAGTGTATTAGTAGATGCCTCCTGAGGTGCAGGAAGAATATTATTAGCTTTCGGTCCTGAATGATCCGCATTCCAATAATACTTCTCATAATATGCAGCCACTTCATCTGCACTTTGGAAAATACCATCAGTTTGGTATACATACAATGCTTGTCTTGGCATACCGATTAAGCGATTTTCATTCTTACCCTCATTAGGTACATTTTCATTATTAGCTAATTCAAGCACTTTTGACCATGCATCCGAAAGAGATCCTCCAATGTTATACTTTACCTGACCTATTTGATCATTCCAATTCAAAGCCAACTCCCAACCACGGGCACGAAACTTACCATTGTTGGTTTTAGGAGCAGCCGCACCTAAAATAGAAGGATATTGTACATCAATAAACATACCGTTATTGGTCTTGATAAAATAATCAAATGAACCTCTCAAACGATTGCTAAGAAAAGCAAAATCCACTCCCACATCGTGGCTGTCAATAGTTTCCCATGTACGTTCCGCAGATCTCATACCGTCTACCCACAATGAAGTATGCGTACCGGGATTTACACCAAAAATAGTCGTACCAGTTTTGATAGTAGCAAATCTCTCGTAATTGTCAATACCTTCCACACTACCTGTTCTACCATAATTGTAACGCAGCTTCAAATCACTCAACCATGAAACATCTTTTAAAAAGTCTTCATTTGAAAGTCTCCAAAAACCAGAAATAGAATAAAAATTTTTCCAACGTTGTTCTTTCGCCAACTTAGAAGACCCATCCCGACGACCCAATACCTCTATTGAATATTTATCAGCATAAGTATAATTCAAACGCCCTAAATAAGAAACCAATCCCCAAGAATTCTGTCCACCATATGCCTCATTATTATTTCCATTCACCCATACATCCAAATCTGCTAATCCAGACCCCGGATAAACAGCACCGGATTTACGAACCGCACCTACCCTTTTATATGTTTCTTGTTCGGCAGTCATACCCAACATGGCAGAAACGCTATGCACATCAGCAAAAGTACGATTATAATTAGCAAAAGCACCTAAAGTAATGTTTTCCCATTTCGCTATTTCTTCTTTCAATTGTCCGGGACCTTGCTTATTACCAGTCTGTGTACCTACCCAATCATAATATTGTACTTTATTCTTCACTTCCTGCATATTTCTCTGTACAGTCTTATAAGCCCCCGAAGCTGAAATAGAAAGTCCTTTTACCCATTTAGAAAAATCATAAGTTGCTTTAGCACTTCCTCTAAAAGTTGTCAATGAATTTTTCTTCTCCCCTCCTTGGGTCAACCCACCAATAGGATTCCGGTTACCACTAAATGTATCATAAGCCTGACCATTTTTATTATACACAGTCCAAAACCAAGGATCAAAATATCCAGCTCCCACATCAGTAGTTGGGGTTATAATATCACGTTTGTCATACGACATACTTGTTTCAAATTTCAAAGCATCTGTCGCTTGATAATCAGCATTTAAACGACCACTATATTTTTTTTCTCCATCATTAGCAACTTTCAACTGTGAATTATTATCCGCATACCCCAAAGACGCTCGATAACTAAACTTTTCATCTGCTCCAGAAATACTAATCGAATGCTTTTGAGAAGTTGCCTGACCATAAAGATAATCCATCATATACACATTTGGGTCCCAACGTTCCACTTTATCACCATTTTGTAATGTCAAGACTTTACCTGCACGAAGAGCATTAAAAAGAGTTTCCCCCTTATATACTGTTGGTGCACCAGTAGCCGGATCAATATCCGATTGATCCAAAGTAGGACCACCAAAAGAATTAAATATCCACCAATTTACAGCTTTATGAATTTCATCAGCAGTAGTTAAACTAGGATTTAAAGCGGCAGCATCATTATATTGAGCTTCATAAAACATATCCAACCATTCCCGATTATTTGTAATAGGAGGCTGAATACCGTTAATTGTGCGACTAACAGAGCCACTATATGATATTTGAGCCTTTCCTTTTTTACCACGCTTTGTTGTTACCAGTACAACACCTGAAGCCGAACGGGCACCGTATATCGCAGCCGAAGCATCCTTCAAAACTGAAATATTTTCAATATCACTTGCATCCATAGCATTTAACTCATCCAATGAACCTGTTATACCATCAATGATAACTAATGGAGAAGATTTTCCATTAACAGAAATATCACCACGTATTTTCATCTCTGCTCCCTCACTACCCGGACGAGTAGAAGTGCGTGTAATAGTCAATCCCGGAACTTCACCTTGCAAAGCTACTGTAGCATTAGCAATACCCTTATTTTTAAAAGCCTCATCCCCCTTGATCTGACTAATAGAACTAGTTAAAGAAGCTTTCTTTTGGGCACCATAACCAACTACTACTACTTCATCCAGCACCTCAGTATCCTCTTTCAAAACGACCTTAACGTTTGTTTTCCCTGATATATTAACTTCCTGAGTCTTGTATCCGATATAAGAAATGACCAATATGCCTTTTTCCGGAACATTATTCAATGTAAAATTACCATCAAAATCGGTAATTGTACCATTAGTCGTGCCTTTTACTTGTACCGTAGCACCAATTACCGGTTCTCCTGTAGCATCCACCACTTGCCCTTTTACCGTTCCAGTCTGCATAACAGTCTGCACCCCATTCACCTCTGCAAATACAGTCTGCGGGCTACCTGCCAACAAGGCAGAAGCCATCACCGTAGAAAACAAGATTCTTCTCGATGAAAATTTAAAGAATTCGTTTTTCATAAACTTAAAATTTAATATTAACAGTTTTATTGTTGTTTTCTTATTATATACACTGTTTGATAAACTCGCGCACCTCATGCCGCCCTATCCTTAAATGGTTTTCAACGGTACGGTGCGAAAGATTTAATTCCGCTGAAATATCTGAAATAGATTTGTCTTCAAAACGACTCATTGCATAAATAGTACGACGCCGTGGAGGAAGCAAAGACAATCTATATTTCTCACACGCTTCCAAATCATTGGCCACCACACGAAGTTCTGTTTCATTTGTATAAGCAACCGTATGCTCATATAAATAAGAAGTAACTTCTTGCCTCTTATAATAACGACGTAAATAGTCAGTTACCAAATTACGAGCAATAGTAAAAATAAAATACTTAATAGTCTCTGCACAGAGCATCCGATCGTAGTCCATCAGCCGTACATACACATCTTGAGCCAAGTCTTCCGCCTCTTCTTTATGAGCTATCCTATAATAGATATACAGATAGACCGAATGATGATAATTCGTATAAGAATCCTCTATTAATTGAGTAGATTTCATGGATATGTTTTTCATGTCTTCAGCTTTTTGGGTTACATTTACGAATGCAAATATAGAAGGTAGAAGGACAAGAAAAACACTTTTTCTATTCTAATAAATCTCATATCATTACCCTAGACCAAAGACAGACTAATCCGCTAGTTTATAACAGATTAAGAATTTGACACACTCAGTATCATATAATAATTTGAGACTCTCAACAAAAAATAGAGAGGTTATTCATTGTTTTTCCCAATACTTCGGATGTACTCATTGGGAGTGATATTAGTCGCTTTTTTAAAATATCGAAAGAAAGAAGCTCTTGAACTGAACCCACACAACTCAGCCAAAGCACTCAAAGTGTATTTAGCATATTCATCTTTCTCCACCAAGCGCTTGAATTCAGCTATGCGATAATCATTGATATAATCATAATAATTACGGTTTAGATACTGATTAAATAAATAGGACAAAGTATGAGATGATGTGCCAATGGACACAGCCAAATCGGCAATCTTCAAATTAGGATTAGTATAAGGTTTTTCTCTATGCATAACAATCTCCAATTTCTCAGCCAACCGTTTACATTCCTCCACACTTATCTTATTTGTCCTGTATTTCTCTTCCGCTACAATATGGGATTCCTCAACTGGCTGAATCTCCTTTTCTATAACTTTAGCAGAGTCAGGCATCAGTTCTTCCCTTTCGTTCTCCACCTCTTTCTTTTTTTGATAAAGGACAGCAATGCTTCCGGTCACCACAGCTATCACGATGAACACTATGCTCCATATACTAATAGAAGACGCTATTTTAACCGTTAGCTGAGTTTCTGACTCTGGATTCCCCATCTGTCTTACTTTAAAAGTATAATTACCGGACGGTAAATCATAATAAGTAATATCCGAACGACCTGTCAAAGCCATCCATCCGGTATCCTCACCCTCTAATTGATATTCGTATGACATAAAAGCAGGTGCCGTATAACTGAAATCAGAAAAGTAAAAGGTAACATTCTTCTGAGAAGCTTCCAATGAAATTTCACTCTTGCCGCCATCTCCCACAACAGATTGCACTACAGATTTTCCATTTACACATATATCTGTTATGGCAACCGAATAGGGAACGGATTTCCTCTGATTCATCCGCACTGTATCCAAATACAGAAGCCCTTTGGAGTTTCCAAACCAAATGCCGTTCTCATCACGTACCGGCGGACAAAGAGTAAAAATGGAACTGGGAATACCATCAACAAAATTATAAGGAATAAAATGGTCTTTCTTATCATACCGGAACAAACCATTGTTAGTTCCCAGCCATAACCACTTTTCACGATCCTCTACAATAAACATACCATCATTCCCATCCAAAGGAGTCCCCGGCTGCAAACGCCTAAAAATAGTCATAGACAAATCAGAGATAAAAAGAGAGCCTTTGTCCGGAAAAAAATAAAGATCATGGTTGGAATCTTCGTAGATCACTCTTATTTTTTCCTTATGAATAAATCCCTCAGGAAACACATCGGTTTTCAATGTCCGGGCAGAGGGGTCCCAAATGCACATTCCATTCTCTGTACATATCCATCCTTTATGAGTGGAATCAAAATAGATTTCATATACGTTCCCTTCTGGCAACTTAGAATTGGCACTGGTATAATGAGCTATCTGTCTGCCGTCTTTATAGCAGAATATTCCTAAAGATGTTCCTATCCACAAATTCTTTTCACGATCCTGCTTGATACAAAAAATATGTCCCTTACTAAAAGGCATTCCTCCATCCGGTTCAAAATCTCTGAGTGTCAAAGTCGCAGGATTTAAAACATACATTCCACCACCGTATGTACCTATATAATACTCATTCTGATAATACAGACAACTGAAAATCATATTTGAGCGTAACTGTGGAACCTTGAAACTTTTATAACGATGATTTTCTTCGTCAATATAAAAAAGTCCGTCACGAGATCCAATCAGTTTCTCTTTCTCTTTGATAGCAAGTGCACGTACTGGCATATCTCTGGAATCAAAAAAAGGAGCATACGTATAAGTGGAGAACAGCCCACTCTGATATAATGTGTAATCCAACCCCAGCTGATAGAATCCTACCCAAATCAAACCTTCTTTATCAACCAAAACAGAATAAACGGAATTAGAACGCAAAGTTTCATCCTTCCCTGTTTCATGACGCATGGAACGAACAACTTTCTTTTTATCCGTTGATACAAAATGAACTCCGTTACCATCGGTTCCCACATACAAAAGGCTTTTCCCATCACCGGATAAAGAAGAAATTACATTACAACCTACATCAACAAAACGAGCAAATTCTTTAGTTTGTGTATCGAAACTGATGATTCCCTGCCCCATCGTTCCTAAATAAAGCATACTCCCAATCCTAGCTATATTCTTAAAAGAACAAACATGCTTCTCTTCCATCACATTATGATAAGCCTCTATTTTTCTATCTGAAAGTCGCAGAGAATAAAGACCATTCTCCGTAGCCATCCAAAGTATTCCATCTTCTCCCAAATTCAAGCCACCAATAGAGTTCGCCGCCGACAACATATTAGGATCTATCATAATTTGGTTCAAGCTACCTCCTTTATAAATGAAAAGCCCCCTTTCTGTTCCGA
>OHIX01000381.1_pt1 | contig 15028 bp, 11 predicted proteins | sample 1568391 | NCBI WGS metagenome assembly OHIX01 (sample SAMEA3879541, study PRJEB24766) | human gut metagenome | biome: human-associated habitat; feature: feces | place: USA | collected 1985/1987 | reverse complement strand
CGCAGCCGCCGGAGCGGTGCTTAAGCCGCAAGGCGGGAATTGTGCGGTGTTGCCCAAGGCAAAACAAAATCGGCCCCTGCCTTGGTGCGGCAGGGACCGATAAATTCAGTGATTCAAATAACTCAAAAATGCGGAAAAGAAAGCTTTACCGGTCGATGGGGGCAGTCTTGGCTTTCAGCCAGGTCTTTTCCTCCTCGGTCAGGCGGGGGCTGAGCATCTCGTATACATGGGCATGGTAGGCGTTCAGCCAGTTGATCTGGTCACGGGTCAGTTCGTCCACAATGACCGGCTCGGTGGAGATGGGCACCAGGGTCAGCGGCTCAAATTTCAGCCAGTGACCATATTGGTTGGTGCCGGCATCCACGCATTCCAGCTCGTTCTCAATGCGGATGCCGACTTCATCGGTCTCATAAACGCCCGGCTCATCGGTGATGGTCATGCCCTCTTTGAAGACAATGGGGTTCTGGGGGCGCAGGCTCTGGGGGCCTTCGTGCACCGAGGAAATGTAGCCAACGCCGTGGCCGGTGCCGCAGCGGTAGTTGATTTTGTGTGCCCACAGCGGGCCGCGGGCAAAGCTGTCCAGTGCAAAGCCGGTGCAGTAATCCAGGAAGACGGCGCGGGCAATGTCAATGTGGCTCTGCAGGGTCCAGGTGTAGTATTTGCGCTCGTTCTCGGTCAGGGGGCCGACGGGATAGGTGCGGGTGATATCGGTGGTGCCGCAGTCATACTGGCCGCCGTTATCCACCAGCAGGAAGCCACGCGGCTCAATCACGCTGTCCACTTCGCCCTCGGCATGGTAGTGCATCATGGCGGCGTTGGGGCCGTAAGCGGCAATGGTATCAAAGCTGTCCTCAAAGTAGCCGGGCATTTCGGCACGGCGCTTTTGCAGCATCTTTTCAATGTCAGTCTCGTGCAGGATTTTGCCCTCGGCGATGGCCTTTTCCAAGTCCATCTGGAAACGCACCATGGCAACGCCGTCGCGCACATGGCATTCGCGGATGTTGGCAAGCTCGACCGGGTTTTTGACACCTTTCAGTGCAAAGATCGGGTCGGCACCGGTAACGGTCTTGTGCTCGTTCAGGGCGCAGTACAGGTCATAGTTGGTGGCTTTCTCGTCTACGAGGAACACTTCCTCTGCGGGCAGAGCGTGTACGGTATCGATCAGCTCCGGGTAGTCGCGCAGGGAAACGCCGTTATCGGCCAACGTTTTTGCGTCGGCATCATTCAGGCGGCCGGGGGCGATAAACAGGGTGCAGCTGTCCATCGTGACAAGGGCATAAGCAACGGCCAGCGGGGTACAGGGCAGGTCGCGTGCGCGCATGTTGGTCAGCCAGCCCACACAGTCCAGACCAGTCACGGCCAGGGCGGTGGCACCGGCTTTTTTCAGCTCGTCACGCACCATGGCAATGCGCTGGGCGGCGGTGGCGCCGGTCTGCTCAACAGTCAGCAGCTCGCAGGGGGTGTTGGGCAGGCTGGGGCGGGTGGTCAGGCTCTCCCACAGGGGGGAGACGATATCCTTGCTTTCCAGCTTGGCGCCGCTCTTGGCCAGAGCGGCGGCATAGCCGTTGGCAATGGTGGCAGGCACGCAGCTGCCATCCAGCAGCAGGATCTGGCCTGCGGCAAAATGGGCGGTCAGGTACTCTTCCACGGTGGGCACCCCGGCGGAACCGGCGTGCATGCACTCAATTTCGGTACCGGCCAGCTGACGGTCACCCTGAACATAAAAGCGGCCATCGCACCACAGGGCGCTGCCGGTCAGGGTGACAACAAGGGTGGAGTTCTCGCCGGTAAAGCCGGAGAAAAACGGCAGGCTGTTGTAATAAGCGGGCAGATATTCACTGGAGTGGGGGTCGCTGGTCATCAGCAAAACACCGTGGGCACCGGCTGCCTGGGCAGCAGCGCGCAGAGCGGCGATTTTTTCATTGGTCGTCAAAATAGTCCTCTCCTTATATGCAGAATGTTGAACAAGTCCATTCTAACATGTTTTCATAAAAGGTCAATACGGGGTGCGGTTCAGCACAGTGCCCAGCAGCGGCAGGCCGCAGCCCTGCAGAAGGTGAGCCGCCTGGCGCAGCTCCTGGTGGGTAACGCCGCCGCTTTGTACCACAAGCAGGGCACCGTCACATACCTTGGCAAGGCTGAGAGCGTCACTGCATTCGCTCAGGGCTGGAGCATCTACCAAAAGATAAGCAAACTTTGGTGCACAGCTTTCCACCATGCGGGCAAAACGGGGGTGTTCCAGCAGCAGGGCCGGGCGGCTGGTGGTGCCGGAGGCCGGAACCAGGCAGGTGCCGCGGATCTCGGTGTGGTAGAGAACTTCCTCCAGAGGAACGCTGCCGGAAAGATAGTGTGCCAGACCCGGCACTTTGTGTTCACCGGTCAGCCCGCACTGGCGGCAGATGCCGGAATGGCGCAGGTCACCGTCAACCAGCAGGCAGCGCTGGCCAAGCCCGGCAAGCAGCTGCCAGAACTGCAAAGCCAGAGTAGTTTTACCTTCCTGCGGGGTAGTGCTGGTGAGCAGAATAATTTTGGCGTCTGGGGCTGTCTGTTCCAGACGCAGGCGCAGCAGATTCAGGGATTCAACCGTCCGGGGTGCCAGCTCCGGCAGGTGATTCAAAGCAAGTTCTTTCATGGGCGGCCGCCTTTCCGGGTATGGAGGCGGCGGGGTGTGGCATCCGGGATGCAGGCCAGCGGCGAAGAGCCAAGGCAACGAGTCAGATCGTCCGCCGTATAAATGTGGTCATCCCGCAGGTAATGCAGGCAGAGGAAAGCAAAGCAGAGCAAAAAGCCGATGCCAGCGCCAAACGCTGCGTGGAACACAGCCCCCGGCCCGGAAAAGCGCTGCGGCGGGGCTGCCTGCTCCACCAGGCGGGGCGGGGTGGTGCCCATGCGGGTAGAGAGATCATCCAACGCAAGGGCAGCCAGTGCGTTGGCAATATCTGCTGCGCGCTGTGGGGAGGAATCGGCCGCAACAATGCGCAGAATATGGGTATCTGCCGGGTGCAGAATGGTAATCTGGTCTTTTAAGTGGGCAGTATCCGTGGAAAGGCCAAGGGTGGAAATAACGGATTCCAGCATGGTGCGGCTGGTCAAAAGCTCCTGATAATCAGCCGTTAATTGCAGTTCCGCATAGCCGGAGGTCAGCCCCTCCTGTGCGGCGGCAACATACAGCTGGGCTTCGGCTTGGTAGCTGTGCGGGGCAAGGCGTGCGGCAGCAAAGGCCAGAATACCTCCCAGCAGGGTACAAACCAGTACCGCGGCGAAATGGGCGGGCAGCAGGCGGAACAGTTCCACGGGGGTCACTTCGCGCCCGGCGGCGCGGGATGCAGGGGCAGCGGGCAAGGTGCTCACCTCCAAAACAGGGCGTGAACAAGGCAAAATTCCGGTAAAAACAGCATAAATCAAGTGTAACACGCGCCCGGCACAAAATTCAATAGAAAAAACGGTTTTTCAGGCGATACTGGGCGGTTTTTCGGGCAAACTGCTGAAAGGTGAGAGGATTTTGCAGCAAACGGGGGAAACGCCGCGGCAAAAAGGCGCTGACAGGGCAAGAAGTTTTCAAAAATTTCAAATTTTGGCAGGCCCAAATGGGCGAAAAGCTCTTGACGGGTTTGATATAATAAGGTTAGCAGTAAGAAAACAAGATTGCTAACAACACAAACAAACTTTAAGATAGAAGGGAATATTACCATGGCAGAACAGGTAACTAAAATTGATATTTTCTCCGGCTTTTTGGGTGCAGGCAAAACGACCCTGATCAAAAAGCTCATCAAGGAAGCGTTCCAGGGCGAAAAGATCGTGCTGATCGAAAACGAATTCGGCGAGATCGGCATTGACGGCGGCTTTATGCGTGAGGCTGGCATTCAGGTCAACGAGCTGAACTCCGGCTGTATCTGCTGCTCTCTGGTGGGCGACTTCCGCGAGGCACTGAAAAAGGTCGTGGAGACCTATCACCCTGACCGCATTCTGATCGAGCCTTCCGGCGTTGGCAAGCTGAGTGATGTGACCCGCGCCGTTGAGGGTGTGGGCGAGACCCTGCCGGTCAGCCTGAACAGCTTTGTGACTGTGGCCGATGTGAACAAGGTCAAAATGTATATGAAGAACTTTGGCGAGTTCTATGATGACCAGATCAGCCACGCATCCTGCATCATCCTGAGCCGCACCGGCAGCGCAGACGAGAAGAAGGTTGCCGCAGCCGTTGCCTTGATCCAGGAAAAGAACCCCACCGCCACCATTGTGACCACCGATTGGAACGAACTGACCGGTGCACAGATCGTTTCCGTTATGGATGGTAAGCGCGACCTGGTTGCCGAGCTTCTGAGTGAAGCACAGGCTTCCAATGCTGCCCATGCGGACGAGGATGAGGAAGAGCATCATCACCACCACCATGACCATGATGAGGACGGCCACGAATGCTGCCATCACCACCACGACCATGATGACGACGATGATGAGGATGAACACGAGCATCACCACCATCATGACGAGGATGATGACCACGGCCACGAATGCTGCCATCACCACCACGACCATGATGACGATGATGACGATGACGAGCATGAACACCATCATCACCACCATGACGGCGAGTGCTGCTGCGGCCATCATCACCATCATCATGACCACGATGCAGACGAAGTGTTCACCAGCTGGGGCCACGAGACTGCCCACAAGTACAGCCATGACGAGCTGGAGAGCATCCTGACCACGCTGGATTCCGGAGAGTACGGCGCTGTGCTGCGTGCCAAGGGCATTGTGGACGGCGGCGACACCTGGTACGAGTTCGACATGGTGCCCGGTGAGCATGAGATCCGCACCTGCGGCCCCGATGTTACCGGCAAGGTGTGCGTGATCGGTTCCCAGCTGAAGGAACATGAGGTGGAAGAGCTGTTCCACGCCTGATTTGTAAAGGAGTAAAACATGGCGCAGAAAGAGATTCCCTGTTACCTCTTTGTGGGTATGCTGGAAAGCGGCAAAACCAAGTTTATTCAGGAAACAATGGAGGACCCGCAGTTTGATTCCGGCGACAAAACGCTGCTGTTGATCTGTGAGGAAGGCGAAGAGGAATATGATTCCGAGCGATTTGCCTTTGGCGGCGTGACCGTTGCCACCATTGAGGACAAAGCGGAACTGAACCGCGAACACCTGCAGCAGCTGGCTGAAAAGTCTGACTGTGGGCGTGTGATCATTGAATACAACGGCATGTGGCTGGTGCAGGAGCTGTACGATGCCCTGCCGGATAACTGGCTGATTTACCAGTGCCTGGCCACCGCAGACGGCACTACCATCAAGACCTATGCCAACGACAATGCCATGCGCGGCCTGCTGCTGGACAAGCTGCGCGGCAGCGAGCTGCTGGTGGTGAACCGTGCCGAGGCGGTAAACGATGACGAAAGCCACCAGCTGATCCACAAGCTGGTGCGCCAGGCCAGCCGCCGCTGCGATATCGCCTATGAGTTCAAGGATGGCAGCGTTGCCTATGACGATATCCCGGACCCGCTGCCGTTCGATGTAAACGCCCCGGTGATCGAGATTCCCGAAGAGTTCTTTGGTGTGTGGTATATGGACTGCATGGATGAGATGCAGAAGTACGACGGCAAAACGGTGAAATTCCTGGCTCAGGTGTGCCAGACCAACCGCGCCGGCAAGGACAGCTTTGTGCCCGGCCGCTTTGCCATGACTTGCTGCGTGCAGGATATCCAGTTTGTGGGCTTCCCCTGCAAGTACACGGAGTACAAGAACCTGGAGCAGCGTGACTGGATCACGGTAACGGCAAAGGTGAACCTGAAATACCACCCGATTTACAAGGGCCAGACCCCGGATTCTGTCGGCCCGGTGCTGACGGCCATCAACGTGGAGCCTGCCGCGGCCCCGCGTGATGATGTGGTGACCTTCAGTTGAGCGGGGAACGCCGCAGGGCAATCGAAGCCCGCGTGGCAGCCGCAGCCGCCCGGCTGGAAAAAGAGGGCCGCTACACGGCAACCCGGCGGTGCATCCAGCACGGCAAGGTCAGCGTGTATGCCCACTGCGTCAGCGTGGCGGATACCGCCTGCGTCTTGGCGGAAACGCTGCACCTGCGCGTAAACGAGCGGGCACTGATCCGCGGTGCATTGCTGCATGATTACTTTTTGTATGACTGGCACGATAAAGCCAACGGCCACCACTGGCACGGTTTTACCCACCCAGGCACCGCCCTGCACAACGCAAGCGAGGATTGGAAGCTGACCCCGGTGGAGCGGGAGATCATCAAAAAGCACATGTTCCCCTTAACCCCCATCCCACCCACCTGCCGTGAAGCGTGGCTGGTGTGCCTGGCAGATAAAATCTGTGCCGCCAAGGAGACGACCGGCGGAATCTATGGCAAGCTGCCGTTTGCCGCGAAGCATAACGCGCAGGATAAGTAAATTAAGGCAATACCGCATAATTCTAAGTGCCGATACGGCGAGCGAGGTGCGGCAGATGCCGTGCCGCAGCTGCCGGAGCGGTGCTTAAGCCGCAAGGCGGGAATTGTGCGGTGTTGCCTTAACGTTTTATATGCAGAAAATCCAAAAGCCCGATGCCGTGTTGACATCGGGCTTTTGGCATTTTACGCGGAGAGGGGAAAAATTAGGAATTCGGAATGGGACGGCGGGAAAAAGTTCGTGGCAAGGGTTGAACCTGCTGTAATTCCGCATAGGCAGGGATCATAAACAGGAACAACAAAAAACAGGCGCACCACAGAATAATCCCCGTGGTGCGCCTTATTTATACGATTGTACCTATTGGATTAAAGGTTTTCGCCGAAGCCTTTTTTCAAAAAGGTTGGAAAAATCCCCCGTAAATCCAAAAATCACAGCGTATCGCAGATGGTGCTCATCATGGAACGGATGTCGATGTGCTGGGGGCATTTGGGCAGGCAGGCACCGCACTTGATGCAATGCTCGGCGCGGGTGGCGGCGGGGGCGTCCTCATATTCCTCTTTTAGGGTGGCGAGGCGGTCACCACACAGGCGGTATTCGTTCCAGGCGTGCAGCATGCCCGGAATGTTGACCCCGGCGGGGCAGGGCATGCAGTACTTGCAGGCCGTGCAGGGGGCAAGCTTTTGGGCCTTGAACACATCCAGCGCACGGGCGAGGGTATCCTGCTCGGTGGTGGAAAGCGGAATAAAGGGATCCATGGAAGCCACGTTATCCTGTACCTGCTCCAGGGTAGTCATGCCGGAAAGTACGCACAGCACATTGGGCAGGCTGGCAACCCAGCGAATGGCCCAACTGGCCAGGCTCTTTTCCGGGGCGGCCTGACGCAGCAGGGCGGCGGCTTCAGGGCAAAGGGTGTTCAGCATCCCGCCGCGCACCGGCTCCATAACGATGACCTGCAGCCCGGCAGCGGCGCACAGCTCGTATTTTTTGCGGCTCTGCTGATAGTCCCAGTCAAAATAATTGAGCTGCAGCTGTACAAAATCCCAATCGCCTGCAGCAAGGATCTCTGGCAGCTGCTCAGCGCTGCCATGGAAAGAAAAGCCCAGCCGCTTGATTTTGCCCGCCTTGCGCAGCTCGTTCAGCTGGTCATAGGCGTGGTACTTGACGTAATTGGGCCAGCTGCTTTCATGCACAGAGTGAACGAGGTAAAAATCAAAGTAATCAGTGCGGCAGTTGGCCAACTGCTCGTTAAAAATACGGGGCACATCCTCATCGCATTTCAACAGCCAGCCGGGCAGTTTGCTGGCAAGGTGATAGCTGGCGCGGGGATACTTGGCCAGAGCTTTGCCGCAGAACTTTTCGCTCATGCCGCCGTGGTAGGGGTAGGCAGTATCGAAATAGTTCACGCCGTGGGCATAGGCATAATCAAAAATCTCCTGTGCCTTTTCCTCGTCAATGCTGGTCTGGTCGGCGGCGTCCCGCAGGGGCAGGCGCATGGTGCCAAGCCCCAGCAGGCTGATTTTGCCGTTGAGGTCATTATAGGGGGCAGGGTTATTGCGGCAGACACGGTATTCCATACAAGTTACGCTCCTTATTCCGGCTTTGCCAGATGAATTTGATGGAAGATTTGGTGCGGGGATAAACAAGAAACGCCGATTTTGCTGGCTCGGCGGTTAAGGTGTATCTGAAAACAAAGAAACAGCCGATATTTTCGACTTTTCAGATACACCCTGGGAAAAGGAAATTATTCGCAGGAGGAACAGTCGCCACAGTCTTCGTCGGTGGCAGGAGCTGCCGTTGCGGCGCGGCCTGCCAGCTCGGGATCAAGGCTTTCGGCTACTTTGATCATCAGGGCACATTCAATGCGCTTGCGGAACACTTCGCAGCCATATTCATACACACCGTGGATATCGCCGGTGGCGTGCAGGGCGTTGGCGGCGCAGCCGCCCGCGCAGTACAGGCGTGCCCAGCAATCCTTGCAGTCGGGGCGGGCGTACACGTTGCACAGCTTGAATTCATCCCGCAGTTCGGTGTTGGTAACGCCGTTCCAGATATCGCCCAGCTTGTAATCCGGGTCGCCGACAAACTGATGGCAGGGGTACAGGTCGCCCCAGGGGGTAACGGCCATATATTCGGTGCCGGAACCACAGCCGGAAATGCGCTTGTAAATGCAGGGGCCATGGGCCAAGTCGATCATGTAATGGTAGAAGGTGATGGGATGACCGGCTTTTTCACGGCGGAGCATATCCTTGGCCAGCAGCTCATACTGGTCAAACAGGATGGGTAGGTCGGCTTCGGTCAGAGCTTCGGGACTGCCGGCCTTGCTCACGACCGGCTCCATGGAAAGCTCGTCAAAGCCGAGATCATCCGCCATGTGGAACAGGTCGTTGGTGAAATCGGTGTTGTAATGGGTGAAGGTGCCGCGCATGTAGTAGCCCTTACCGCCGCGGGCCTTGACCAGCTGCTGGAACTTGGGCACAATGCGGTCATAGCTGCCGCGGCCTGCAATATCTTTGCGGAAACGGTCGTTGATCTCCTTGCGGCCATCCAGAGAAAGAACCACGTTGTAGCACTCTTTGTTGGCCCACTCAATGACTTCATCGGTGATGCCGATGCCGTTGGTGGTCAGGGTGAAGCGGAAGTTCTTGCCTTTTTCTTTTTCAATGCTGCGAGCATAGGCAACCAGCTGTTTGCAGACCTCAAAGTTCATCAGCGGTTCGCCGCCGAAAAAGTCAACCTCCAGGTTGTGGCGGGTGCCGCTGTGCTCCACCAGGAAATCCAGCGCACGCTTGCCGGTTTCAAAGCTCATCAGGCCGGACTGGCCGTGGAACTTGCCCTGGGCGGCAAAGCAGTATTCGCAGTTCAGATTGCAGGTGTGGGCCACATGCAGGCAGAGTGCCTTGACAACGGTGGAACGATTCTTGAAGTCAAAGGCATGGTCAGCGTAAATATCTTCGGCAAACAGCTTGCCATCGGCCTTCAGTTCTTCGATATCGTCAAAGCAGTCGTTGATGTCCTCGGCGGTCACTTCGGGATGGTCAGCATATTTCTTTGCCAGCAGGTCGGCAGCTTCTGCGCGGGGGTGGCCGGCATCGACCAGAGCGATGGCGGCATACGCCAGTTCGTCTACGGCGTGAACGCTGCCGCTGTAGACATCCAGCACAATGTTGTAGCCGTTGAGTTTATATTGATGGATCATACTATTCCTCATATCCGAATCAAAGTGGGGTTACATAAAAAGAACCGGGAGCGCCTTTTGGGTAAAAGGCAGTCCCGGCAGAAAGCCAGTTCAAGTAAAAATTACTTCTTCTCGCAAGGCTGGTTGGCAATGCCGCAGCTGGTCTTGCAGGCGCTCTGGCAGGAAGTCTGGCATTCGCCGCAGCCGCCGTTCAGCAGGCTCTTAGCCATATCGCGGGTGTTCAGAGTCTGAATGTGCTTCATGAAATTTCACCTCTTCTATAAATATAGATTATATTAAATATACACGGAAACCATAGGGTTTGTCAAGCAAAAGCGGGGATTTTTGCGGGGAGGCGGGCAGTTTTTTGCCCACAACAGGAATGGTGCTATGGCAGAACATCCAAAGTGGAGCCACCGCCAAGGCCAGTGTGGTGCAGGTGGGTGCCGCAGGCAGCAAGGGCGGTGCAGGCCGCGATGAATTCCGGAGTGATCACTTCGCCCGGTGCCAGCAGCGGAACGCCCGGCGGATATGCCCAGACATACTCCGCCGAGGTGCGGCCAACGGCATGTTGCAGTGCCAACGCGGTGTGCGGGGCAAAAAGCGCCTGTGCGATGGAACAGGCGGCTGGGCCGGGGGTGCAGCACCTGCGCCGAGGCGGGCAGGGGAGCGTTCTGCGCCGCCGCAGCATCGATCACCAACAGGGCAGCGGCAAAACGGTCAAGGGCGGTTTCTTCATCGCAGGGGGAGGTCATGGCCAGCACGTTGGCACCACAGGACATCTCGGTTTCAAACTGCCAGTCCCGGCGCAGCAGTTCCGCCAGGGCGGGGCCGGTCAGCCCGGCAGCAGCACCGTTGACGAGGATCTTGCCGGAATCGTGGGCAAAAAAGCCGGGGTGGGCAGAAACATCATCCATCCCATGGCAAAGCACGCGCAGGCGGCGCAGTGGGCGCACAGCGCCGCTGAACCGCTGCAAGCGGGCACGCCAGGCGGCAAACCAGGCATCGCCGTGTTCGGCCAGCAGGCCGGTGCAGCCGTCCAGGCTGGCCATTAACGGATAGGAGGGGGAACTGGTTTCAAACACATCCAGCTGGCGTTCCAGCTCCTGCGGCGGAATGAAAGAACTGTTCCAGTGCAGCAGGGCGGTCTGGGTCAGGCTGGGCAGTGTCTTGTGCGGGCTTTGAATGATGACATCCGCCCCGGCAGCAATGGCACCGCCCTGCCAGCCGTGGGCGGCGGCCAGTGGCAGATAGTGCGCGCCGTGAGCTTCGTCCACGATCAGGGGAACGTTGGCGGCGTGGCACAAAGCGGCAATGGCGGCAAGATCACTCAAAACACCCTCATAGGTGGGGCTGGTAAGGATGACCGCAGCGGCATCCGGGCAGGCGCGCAGGGCATCCGCTACCATGGCGGGGGTGATGCTGCCGTAAATGCCGAACGCCGGGTCCACGGGGGGCACCAGCCAGTGTGCCATTAAGCGGTTGAGCTCAATGGCGTGGTAAACGGATTTGTGGCAGTTGCGCGCGCAGATGACGGCGGTGCGGCCGGAACTGACGACAGCGGCCCGGATGGCGGCCAGAATGCCGCAGGTGGAGCCGTTGACCAGATACCAGGTTCGCTTTGCCCCCCACAGGGCGGCGGTGCGGGCCATGGCATCGGCCAAAATGCCGTCTGCATCGTGCAGGTCATCTACGCCGGGAACTTCGGTCATATCCCACCCGGCGGGCAGGCCCGGTGCCGGCACCACCCGCCGCTTGTGCCCCGGCATGTGCAAGGGGTAAAGCCCGGAGGAAGCATAGGATTGGAGTTGAGATTGGAGAAGATGGTTCATAAGTTAGGAGGTAGGAAGTAGGAGTTAGGAGTTGAAGGACGGAATTTTTGGAAGCGGCAATAATTAGAAGTGAGGAAACGGAGAGAGTATAAGAGTGTTATGATTTTAATACGCGGCGCAAGCCGCACCATAAACTCCTAACTCCTCCCTCCTGACTTCCAATTAACCAAGTTCTACTTGGGCTTTGCTTCCGCATTTGGTCTTTTGGACCAGGATTTGTTTGGGGATGCGGTCCTGGAGGGTTTCGACGTGGCTGATGATGCCGACCAGCTTATCGGAACCGGCAAGGGCAGTCAGGGTGTCGATGGCTTTTTGCAGGGCGTCGGCATCCAGCGTGCCAAAGCCTTCGTCCACAAACAGGGTATCCACGCTGATGCCGCCGGCACTTTCCTGGATGGTATCGCTGATGCCAAGAGCCAGGCTGAGCGCCGCCAAAAAGCTTTCGCCGCCGGAAAGGGAACCGACCGGGCGGGTTTTGCCGGTGTAGGCATCGAACACATCCAGCTCCAGTGCGGTCTTGGCGGCAATATCGGCGCTCTGGCGGCGGCGCAGGGTATACTGGCCGCCCGTCATGCGGGTAAAACGACGGTTTGCGGCGGCGACCACGCCGTCAAAATAAAAGCTCTGCACATACTGTTCAAAGGGCAGCTTTTGCTTTTGGGTCAGATTGCCGTTGATGGTCTTGCTCAGGTTATCCAGCATGGCGGCGTTAGCGCGGGCAGATTCTGCGGCGGTGATGGCTTTTTTTAGGTTGGTCAGGGCATCGCGGTTGGTATCCAGCCGGTGCAGGGCGGCCTGGTTTTGGTCGCGCAGGTTTTTGCGCTCAGCTTGCAGTGCAGTAAGGGCCTGCTGCTGGGCGGCAGGGTCCGGGCGGCTGGTGGTATCCCCGGCCTGTTCGGCCAGGGTTTGGGCGGCGCTTTGGGCCGCAGCAAGTTCTTTGGAAAAAGCATCGCGGCTTTTGGTGGCGGCATCCAGTGCGGCTTGCAGGGTGCGGCGCTGTTTTTGGGTCTCGGCGCGGGCGGCGGCCATAGCGGCGGCATCTGGCCAGGGCAGGTTTTTCTGCCCCTCGGCAAGGCGGGTCTGGGCTTCCGCGGCGGCTTTTTCGGCGTTGGCCTGTGCGGCGCGGGCCTGCTCCACAGCGTTTGCCTGGTCGGGGCGCTGGGCTTGCAGCTGGGCTTTTTGGCGGGTCAGCTTTTCCAGATCTTTTTTGCGAGATTCAGCATTTGCCATGCGGTCATGCACTTCGGCAAGGCCGCGGCGCAGGCTGTCATGTTGGGCCTGCAGGGCGGTTTGCAGCTCGTCCGGGGTCAGGGCATCGGCCTGCGGCCCGGTATAATGCTGGCGGCGGTGCGCCAGAAAGGCGGCGGTACGCGCATACAGGGTATCCCGCTGGATTTGGGCTGCGGCTTTGGCTTCCCCGGCTGCGGTGGAGGCTTTGGAAGCTTCCGCCGCAGCGCTCGCCGCTGCCTGCGCAGCTTTGTTGCAGGCGGCTTCGGTGACATGGCTGGGGGCGGGGGCTGCCGGTGCTGGGTGGTGCAGAGCACCGCACACCGGGCAGGGGGTGCCATCCACCAGATCTTGCGCCAGAATCCCGGCGCGGGCGGCATTCAGGGCGCGCTGCATCTCGGCGCTGGAATGCTGGGCGGCATCGGCCTGCTGCTGCTTTTGCCGGTATTCATCGGCAGTGCGCTGCCAGTTGGCTTGCGCGGTGTGCAGGCGGGGGATATCGTCCAACAGGGCTTGGCAGTCCTGCTGCTGGCTTTGGGCCAGCTCAATGGTTTTGCGGCAGCTTTCCAGCTCGGCGTTCGGTTCGCCGCAGGCCGTGATCTGCGGTTCCAGCTGGGCTAAGGCAGTATCGGTACTGCTTAGAGTTTTCTGGTCTTTTTCCAGCGCCGCGGCGGCCTGCTCGGCCTGGGCGCGGGCGGTTTTGGCGCTGGCTGCGGCGGTGCTCAACTCTTGATAGCGCGGCTCCCACTCCGCAAAGCGCTGCAGCTTGGCATCCAGCTCGGCAAGCTCCGGGCGGCGGGCTTCAGTCTTGTCCCACTCCGCATTCAAAGCGGGGGCCTGGGCAGTCAGCTCGGCGGCTTTGGCCTGGGCTTCATCCAGACTGCTCAGCAGTTTGGCACGGTTTTGGGCGGCTTCCACCGCGGCGGACTGCGCTTCAATGCGGGCATCAAGGATATCCAGCTGTTGGGATTGCTCCGCCGTCAGGGCGGTGTCCGCTTCGATCATCTCAGCGGCCCAGTCCAGCGCGGCGGGGGCGCGGTAGGGGTCACGGCTGTCCTGCGCATCGGCAAGTTCGCCGGTGTGGGGGCTGCCGGGGGCAGGCTGTAAGGCGGCCAGCAGCTGCACAACGGTGTGGTTGGCAAGCTCGGCCTGGCGCAGAGCTTCCCCGGCTTTGGTGCGGGCGGCACTGCCAAGGCGCTGGTAGCTGGCGGTATCAAACACGCGGCGCAGAATTTCGGCCCGGTCGGCGCTGGAAGCATTGAGCAGGCGGGCAAAATCATTCTGCGCGATCATCGAGATTTGGGCAAACTGGCGGGCGTCAATGCCCAGCAGGGCTGTCACCGCTGCAGTCACGGCTTTGGTACCGGTCACGGGAGCGTCCGGCTCCTGCGTTAAGGCGGCAGAGCCGGGAACTGTGGTAACGCCCTCGCCCCGGCGCTTGGCGCGGGTCTGCTCCGGGGTGCGGTTGACGGTATAAGTACGGCCGCGGTGGGTGAACTCCAGCTCCACAAAGGTGGTATCAGTGGGGATGGCATAGTCGCTGCGCAGCATGTCCGGTTCGCGGTAAGCGCCAGTGGTTTCGCCGTACAGGGCAAAGGTGATAGCGTCAAACAGCGCGGTTTTGCCCGCGCCGGTATCGCCGCTGATCAGGAACAGGCCGCTGGAGCCAAAGCCGGACAAATCCAGTGTGCAGGTGCCGGCATAAGGGCCAAAGGCGCAAAGGGTCAGGCGTACAGGTTTCATAGTCCGGCCTCCTGGCGCAGCTGGGCCAGAGCTGCGGTTTCTTCGGGGGTAAGGGTGCGGCCGTGCATCTTTTCAAAAAAGCGGGCGAACAGCTCGTCAAAGCCCATGGTGCGCAGCTGGGCGGCCTGCTGGATGGCATCGCTGCCGGTATCCAGTGCGCCGCCGGGGGCGTAATCCAGCTTCATGGCGTTGGGGTAAGCGGCACGCAGCACGGCCATGGCGTCCGGGCGGGGAACCGGGTCGGTCAGGGTGGCCCAGATGTAATCTTCGGCATCTGTTACGGTATCGGCGGCGGTCAGCTGGTCCAGCGGGCCGGTGAGGTGGCGCATGGCGTGCAGCGGGCGCAGGGGCAAAAGCTCCGGTTCGGCTCCGTTGGCTCCGATATGAACCAGAACGGCGCTTTTCTGTGCGCCGCACTCATCCAGCGAATAGCACAGCGGGCTGCCCGCGTACCGCACAGTGGGGCAGCCGACCTGCTGCGGGCGGTGAATGTGGCCAAGGGCGGTGTACAGGTAGCCGGTAAAGCGGGTGGCATCCACGGCCTGAACCGTGCCGACATTGACATCGGCGGCAACGCTCTCGCTGCCGGAACAGGTGGGCAGATTGCCGCCGCCCAGCACCATCTGGTGGGCGAGCAGAACCCGACGCTC
>OHIX01000358.1_pt1 | contig 15813 bp, 16 predicted proteins | sample 1568391 | NCBI WGS metagenome assembly OHIX01 (sample SAMEA3879541, study PRJEB24766) | human gut metagenome | biome: human-associated habitat; feature: feces | place: USA | collected 1985/1987 | reverse complement strand
CCGCCCGTTCGTAGGCGGCGCAGCGGGCATAGATGTTGCTGTCCGCCACCGCGCGGAAAGCCGCCGAATCGGTCAGCAGGACCGTCGTGTCTTCCGCGGCTTCCACAAAAACATGGTACGTAATATCTTTCAGGACGCACGTCGCCGTCAGGACCTCCACCTCGCCGGGAAAGACACTGTACAGCGTGACTTCCCGTCCGTCCTCGGACAGGGTGTAGGCTCGCAGGCGCCCGGTCTTCACGAGGACCACGCCGACGCAGTCGTCGCTGCCGCCGAACAGGAGCCGTCCTTTCGCGAAGGACACGACGTGGGAATGGCCGTTCAGCAGGGACCGCTGGCCGTCCGTCAAGTGGGGCCAGAAGGAGAAGTTGCGGATGTACAGGTCGGAAAAGTCCCCGGGCCGCGGCGCGACGCCGTCACCGGGGCTCCGGCCCTCAGTCCGCGCCGTCCGTACGAGCATGGGACCCTCCTTCCCGGGACTGCGCCGCTTTCTCGCGGTCCCGCACATACTTTAAGGCCGACAGGCCCGCCAGGGCTCCTTCGTACGCGGCCTTCACCACCTGGAGCAGGCCGCCCGTGCAATCGCCGGCGGCATACAGGCCAGGGACGTTCGTCGCCATGGTGGCGGCGTCCACACAGACGCGGTTCCCCTGTACCTGGGCGCCCATCTTGCGGGCCAGGTCCGTGCTGCCGGCCGTGCCGAGGGCGATAAACAGTCCGTCCAGGGACAGGCTCCGCCCGTCGGCAAAGGTCACGGCGCGCACCCGGGCCGGGCTGTCCTGAGCTCCCTCCAGGGACGCCAGGCGGTCCGTCACGACACGGAGGGACGGCGGCACGGCCACGTCAGGCTCCCTGCCGTCCGTCAGCAGATACACTGCCGCCGCGTGGGGCAGCAGGGCTTCGGCCTCATGCAAGGCGTAGGCGCCGCTGCCGAGGACCGCCACGGTCTTCTGCCGGTAGAAAAAGGCGTCGCAGACGGCGCAATAGCTCACGCCGCGCCCTTCCAGCTCCCGCACGCCCGGCAGGGGCGGCACGATGCGGGACGCGCCGGCGGCCAAGATTACGGCATCGCCGTCCCAGGTCCCTGCCGCCGTCGATACAACAAAGCGGCTCCACGTGTCGTCCATGCCGACGCCGACCACTTCGGCCTCCACCAGGTCCACGCCGATCCGCCGGGCCCCGTCGAGGCCCTGGCGGTTCAACTGTTCGCCCGACACGGCCTCAGGCAGGCCATAATAATTTTCAATGCGTTCCGCCTTGGCCAAAGCGCCGGTCCCTTTCGTGAAGACCGTCACGTCAAGGCCGCCGCGACGTGCGTACAAGGCGGCGGAAATCCCCGCGGGGCCGCCGCCGATCACCAAAATCCGTGCCATAAAAACTCCTGTCTCCGTGTTCCGCGCCCCTGCCGGGGGCGTCTCCCCCGCGGCCGGGGTGCCGGCCGCCGCCGGGATTACCGGCCCGTATCGAAAAGGGCCTTTTGTTGCGTAAATTCGATCATGCCATAAATCCCGCCTTCGCGGCCGATGCCGCTCTGCTTGTACCCGCCAAAGGGAGCCGCGCAGTCACGGGGGCTGGCATTGATATAGACATTGCCAGCCTGGAGGCGCCGCGCCACAGCAATGGCTTCGGCCTTGTCCCCATAGACGCCGGCGTTGAGGCCATACGGCGTATCGTTGGCGATCCGGACGGCGTCGTCCACCGTATCATAGGGAATGACACACAGGACGGGCCCAAAGATTTCCCTGCGGGCGATTTCCATCGTTTCGTTGTCTACATCCGTGAAGATCGTCGGCTGGACATACCAGCCGGCGCCGTCGTCCGGCACGCCGCCCGTCAAGAGGCGCGCGCCTTCGTCCAGACCCTTCCGGATGCAGTCCCTGACCTTCGCGAACTGGGCCGCCGAGGCGACGGGGCCGAGCTTCACCGTATGGTCCGTCGGGTCGCCGACCGTATATTCCCGGGCGATTTCCACCAGCTTCGCCTCAACGGCAGCCTGCTCCGCCCGCGGGACAAGGAAGCGCGAAAAGGCCGTACAGGTCTGGCCCGAATTCAGGAAAATACTGTTGCAGCACAAGTGGATCGGGACAGCATAATCCCCGCAGCCCGGCAGCAGCACGTACGGCGATTTGCCGCCCAATTCGAGGCTGACGCGCTTCACCTGCGCCAGGGCGCGTTGCGACACGGTGATGCCGCCCGCCGTAGAGCCCGTAAAAGAAATCATGTCCACGAGGGGATGACCGCTCAGGGCGTTCCCCACCTCGCCGCCGCGGCCCGTCACGAGGTTGAAGGTCCCCGCCGGGAAGCCCGCCCCGGCAAAGGCGTCGGCCAGCCAGTACGCCGACAGGGGCGTATGCTGGCTCGGTTTCAGGACGATGGTGTTGCCCATCAGCAGGGCCGGCACCACCTTCTGGATGACCTGGCCCAGAGGGTAGTTCCACGGCGTGACGCAGCCCACGACGCCGACCGGTTCCCGATAGGTCGTGGACGCCGCCATGTGTTCCACCAGGGGTACCTGGTCGGCCAGGTCGATGTAGGAACGGGTCCGCGTGTACTGGTATTCCACCTGGGAGGTCTTGGCGAACGACCAGGGCGCCCCCAGTTCCCGCACCGTAATGTCGATGAGTTCCTCCTCCTGGGCGCGGAAAAGCGTCAGGAACCGTTCCATGAGGGCCTTCCGTTCCGCCAAGGGCGTGGCAGCCCAAGCCGGGAACGCCGCCGCGGCCGCCTTGGCCGCGCGGTCCACGTCGACCGCATTGCCCGCCGGCACTTGGGCGAAGACCTGCCGCGTCGCCGGATTGACGACGTCGATCCACTGCCCCGACGCACTGTCCACCCACTGTCCGCCGATATACAACTTCGAAAAATCCATCTTTTCCGCCTCCCGCATTACTTCGCGGCCCTGGCCGCCTTGCGGAGCTCCGTCACCGGCACGCCGCCGATGCCCCAGTTGTCCGTATCCACCTCGTCAATAGTCACGACGAGATTCTTCGTATTCTTGTGCAGCACTTCGCCGATGAGCTGCGTCACGCCGGCAATGAGCTGTTTTTTCTGCTCCGCCGTCACGTTGCCTTCTTTGGTGATTTTGATGTTGACGTATGGCATTCGCGTTTCCTCCTTTGTGGAACAGCCATTTCTTGTATTCCTGGACCGGATCCCTCCGCGCGGGCGCGCCGCCCTGTTACGGTTTTTCGTTCTCCCTGTCCGGGGTTCCGCCGTCCGCCGGCAAGCTGACCGGCCTTGTGCGCGAGGTGATCTTCAAGGGCGTGCATTTTGAAATGCACGTTGACGTGGAAGGCAAAGAATGGCTGATCCACTCCACCCAGGCCAGCCAGCCGGGCGAGCTGATCGGCATGAACATTGGCCCGGATGAAATTCACATCATGTCCCGCGAGGAGGTGTGATGGGATGCTGCGTTCCAAAGCTTCGCGCTGGGCTGCCGCACCGTACCTGGTGTGGATGGTCCTGTTTATTGTGGTGCCGCTGGGCATTGTTGTGTGGTATGCCCTGACCAACAGTGACGGCCAGGTTACCCTTGCCAACCTGACCAGCATTGGGCGGTACGCCTCGGTTTTTGGCCGCAGCCTGCTGCTTGCGGCGGAGGCTACCATCATCTGCCTGGTGCTGGCGTTCCCGGTGGGGTATTTCCTCAGCCGGCTGCGCGCCAATAAACAGCATATTATGCTGATGTTGGTCATGCTGCCCATGTGGATGAACTTTTTGCTGCGTACCTACGCATGGATGGGTCTGCTCAGCGTCAACGGCCCGGTGAACACCCTGCTGGGCTTTATCGGCCTTGGCCCCTATACCATGCTCAACACCTCCGGTGCGGTAGTGCTGGGCATGGTGTATAACTATGTGCCCTACATGATCCTGCCGCTGTACACCAGTATGACCAAGATCGACCAGAGCCTTGTGGAGGCTGCGCAGGATCTTGGCGCCAACACCACCAAGACCCTTGTGCGGGTGCTCATCCCCATGAGCGTGCCGGGCATCAGCACCGGCATCACCATGGTATTCGTGCCGGCAGTGTCTACCTTTGTCATCAGCCGTATGCTGGGCGGCGGCTCCAACCTGCTGATCGGTGACCTGATCGAGATGCAGTTTTTGGGCAACAGCTACAACCTGAACGTCGGTTCTGCCATGAGTTTGGTGCTGATGATCATCGTGCTGCTGTGCATGAGCTTTACGTCCAGCTTTGACGAGGATGAAATGGAGGGCGTATCCTGATGAAAACAAAACATCTGCGCCTGATGCAGCGGGTCTACATCATCCTGTTCTTCTGCTTCATGTACCTGCCCATTGCCTACATGATCGTGTTCAGCTTCAACCAGAGCAAGGGCTATTCGCTCTTCACCGGCTTTACCCTCAAGTGGTACCGCAGCCTGTTCACGAATGCGTCCATCCTCCATGCACTGTGGGTGTCCGTTGAGGTAGCCATCCTGTCTGCCATCATCGCCACGGTGCTGGGCACGGCAGCCAGCCTTGGCATTGCCTCTATGAGCCGCAAAAGCCGTCTGCTGGTGACCAACATCACCTATATCCCGGTGGTCAACCCGGAGATCATCACCGGCATTTCCCTGATGCTGCTGTTCGTGGCCTACCAGCGCTTTGCCGCGCAGTCCGCGTGGCTGCCGGACAACATCATGGGTCTGCCCACGCTGCTCATTGCGCATATCGCGTTCAACGTGCCCTACGTTATCTTTAACGTAAGCCCCAAACTCAAGCAGCTGGATATCAGGCTGTACGAGGCAGCGCTGGATCTGGGCTGCGACCCCCGGCAGGCCTTCTTCAAGGTCATCCTGCCGGAGATCAGCCCCGCCATCCTTTCTGCCTTCCTCATCTGCCTGACCTATTCCATCGACGATTTCATGATCTCCTACTTCAACTGCGGCACTGTGGAGACCCTGCCCATTGCCATCTACTCCATGACCCGTAAAAAGGTCAGCCCGGAGATCTACGCGCTGTCCACCATCATGTTTGTGGTCATCCTCAGCGTCATTCTGGTGTCCAATGCCATGGAGAGCCGCAGCTACCGCAAGGATCAGAAAACGCTGCGAAAGGAGGGCGCATGATGAAACGCATTGCTGCATTGCTGCTGACGCTGGCTGTGACGCTGTGCGCCGCATTGCCGGGGTTTGCCGCCGGGACCATCGAGGTGACCGAGGACGTCTCGGTGTCGGACGCTTACGACTGGACCCTCTTCAAGGGGCAGAACGTCACCCTGAACGTCTACAACTGGGGCGAGTACATCTCCAACGGTTCGGACGACAGCGTGGACGTGGTGGCCGCCTTTGAAAAGCTGACCGGCATCAAGGTGAACTACACCACCTTCGACTCCAACGAGTCCCTGTACGCCAAACTCAAGTCCGGCGCAGCCAACTACGATGTGATCATCCCCTCCGACTATATGGTGGCAAAGATGATCAACGAGGGAATGCTTGCACCCCTTGACTATGACAATATCCCCAATTTCCAGAAGATCGATGCAGGCTACCGCAACCCGGATTACGACCCGCAGAACGCCTACACCGTACCCTATATGCTGTGCACCACCGGCATCATCTACAACACCACTATGGTAGACGAAGCCCCTACCTGCTGGGCAGACCTGTGGGACGAGCAGTATGCGGGCAACATTCTGATGTTCAACAACAGCCGCGATGCCTACGCTATCGCTGCGTTCAAGAGCGGCCACAGCATCAACCCCGCCACCCCGGAAGAGGTGGACGAGGTGGTGGAGGAACTCAAGGCACAGAAGCCGCTGGTGCAGGCCTACGTCATGGACGAGATCTTTGATAAAATGATCGGCGGCGAGGCTGCCATCGGCGTGTACTACTCCGGCGATGCCATTACCATGATCGACGATAACCCGGACTTGGCTTGGGTGTTCCCGGAGGAGGGCAGTGTGCTTTCGGTGGACTGTATGGCTGTACCTGCTGCCAGCGAGCACAAGGAAGCCGCTGAGATGTTCATCAACTTCATGTGCGAGACCGACATCGGCAAGGCCAACAGCGAGTATATTGGCTACACCACCCCAATGCACGATGTATGGGAGGTGCTGGACGAGGATCTGAAAACCAGCGAGATCGCCTACCCGTCTGAGGAGGACGCCGCCCGCGAGAAGGTATTCACCGCCCTGAGCGACGAGGTGAACAGCGAGCTGGACCTGAAGTGGAGCGAGATGAAGAGTTATGACGAGGGCGGCGGCAGCTACCTGTTTTTGCTGCTGCTTCTGGCCATGCTGGCGCTGGCCTGTTTCAATATCTGGCGCAAAGTGCGCAGAAAGACCCGCAATCAGTATTGATCGTTCTGCCAAGGCTGCCGTCCCGAACGTGGTGCGGCGGCCTTTTTCCGATAGGAGGGAAAGACTATGGAACAGTTTTATTATGAAGATACTGCCGTGGTAGAAAATGCCGACGCAGACTGCCACAGCCTGCTCAAGGCCAGCGCTCTGCTGCGCTATGTGGAGCAGATCTCCACCATGCACGCCCGCCACTTTGGCATGGACGATAAGTTCTTTGAGGATCACGGTGTAGCATTTCTGGTGGGCAAGCAGGCGCTGCGGTTCAGCCGTGTGCCCCGCCGTGGCGAGACTTTGACCCTTTGCTCCCGCTCAGAGAAGAGCCTCCGCGGCTCCATCAAGCGCATCACCACCCTTACGGACGAAGCCGGGCAGGAAGTAGCCATGGTGGACAGCCGCTGGATCATGTCCAGCCTTGAGAATGGGCACATCCTGCGCCAGCCGGGCTGGACGGTAGACGGCTACTGGAACGAGACGGTGGAAGAGGAACTGCCCCTTTTGCTGCATAAGCGCCGGGACAGCCTGACCAGCGCCGGTCTGGTTACGGCGCGCTACTCCCAGTGCGACCTGCACTACCACATCAACAACGCCTTTTATCTGGATATCGTCTGCGATGCACTGCCGCTGGAGATCATGCGCGATCATGTTGTGAAGTTCGCTTCCATCAACTATCACCGTGAAGTCCCCATGGGGCAGCAGGTGGAGGTTTTCTACACCCCCTCGGATGATGGCTGGTACTTTATTGCCAAGCACGCGGACAAAACGGCTTTCGAGTGCTATCTGGAGCTGGAGCCGGTCAAACAGTAAGTGCCCGGAGGAAAAATGCCTATGTCCAAGACGAGGGAACTGTTCGGCACCTTTTTTAAGATCGGTGCCTTTACCTTTGGCGGCGGCTACGCCATGGTGGCGCTGCTGGAACACGAATTTGTAGAGGAAAAGCGCTGGCTCACCAGGGAGGAGTTTCTGGATATGGTCGCCATTGCCGAGTCCACTCCCGGCCCTGTGGCGGTGAACAGCGCCACCTACATCGGCTATAAGCTGGCCGGTGTCGCCGGTGCGGCGGCTTCTACCTTGGCAGTGTGCCTGCCGTCCTTTGCAGTCATCTACCTTATTTCGCTCTTCTTCGACCGCTTTTTGCAGCTGACGGTGGTGGCCAATGCCTTCAAGGGCATTCAGGCCTGTGTTATTTATCTGATCCTGTCCGCCGGGGTCAAGATGCTCAAAAACTTGCAGCGCACCCCCTTCAACACGGCAGTGGTGGCGGTGGTTCTGGCGGCCATGGTGGGCTGCTCTGTGCTGGCGGTAAAATTTTCCTCCATCTGCTGCATCCTGTTTTGCGGCGCAGCCGGGGTGCTGGCCTACGCAGTGGGGCAGGGGAAGAAAGGCGGCACAAAATGATCTTACTGCAATTGTTCTGGAACTTTCTGGTCATCGGTGCGGTGTCCTTTGGCGGCGGCTACGGCATGATCTCGCTGGTGCGGGAAACAGTGCTGGGGCATGGCTGGCTGACCGAGAGCGAATTTCTCAGCTTTATCGCGGTGTCAGAATCCACCCCCGGCCCGCTGGCAGTGAACATGGCCACCTTTATCGGTGCTTCGCAGGCGGGGCTGGTAGGCTCCTTTGCGGCAACGGTGGGGGTGGTGCTGCCCTCTTTTGTCATCATTCTGCTGATTGCGGCGGCGCTGCACAGCCTGATGAAGTACGCCGGGGTCAACGCTTTTCTGGCCGGGGTGCGTCCCTGCGTGGTGGCTATGATCTTAGCCACCGCCTGCACCATGGGGCTTTCCACGCTGGGGGGCTTTACCACCGTTTCCGGCGGCTTTGCCCCGGATGTGCGTGCGCTGGCGGTGTTTGCCCTTTTGAGCATTTTGCATTTTGCCTATAAAAAGAAAACGCAGAAAGCACCGTCCCCCATCGGGATGATCCTGCTTTCTGCGGTGCTGGGCGCGGTGCTGTGGAGCATCTGACCCGGAAAGAGAGGTTGACCAAATGAACATTACCGTGTATCTGGGCGCAAACCTTGGCAACGACCCTGCACTGCCACAGGCTGTGCAGCAGCTGGGGCGCTGGATCGGCGAAAGCGGCAACGCGCTGGTGTACGGCGGCAGCAAAAGCGGCCTGATGGGCATTTTGGCCGACAGTGTGCTGGCCGCAGGCGGCAGGGTGACCGGCGTAGAGCCCAAGTGCTTTCTGGACGCAGAGCTGCAGCACGAGGGCCTGACCGAATTGATCGTGACCGAGGATATGCCTGCCCGCAAAACCAAAATGATCGAGCTGGGCGATGCCTTTATCGCGTTTCCCGGCGGCACCGGCACGCTGGAGGAGATCACCGAGGTCATCAGCAAGCTGTCTCTGGGACAGCTGAACGCGCCCTGTATCCTCTACGATCTGAACGGCTACTACCAGCCCCTGCACCAGCTTTTGCAGCAGATGGTCGCCATGGGGCTTTCCACCTCGGCGCGGCAGCGGAATATCACCTTTGCCGCCGACCTTGCCCAGATCCGCGCGATTCTTGAAAAATGATACTGGGAAGCTTACTTCTCAAACGTAAGGAGACTGCTGTACATGGCTTTGTGCGGCGGTCTTTTTTCATAAAAATGGAATACCGGGGCGTCCGCAGACGACCCGGTATTCCGAAAAAAAGAAAAAATCATTCCGCTGATTATGCCCATAGCGCACGCGGAGGACATTTAAATCTTTCTGCGCAACCAAAAAGGCCGCTGCACGAAATCGATGTGCAGCGGCCTTTTGCTATTTTGTTATGTACGCTGTGCGCGTTAAACTTAGGCGGCAGTGGTGGAAGCAGCCTCAGAAGAAGCAGCCTCGCTGACAGCAGCCTCAGAGGAAGCAGCCTCGGAAGAAGCAGCCTCAGAGGAAGCGGCCTCGCTGGAAGCAGCCTCAGAAGAAGCAGCCTCGGAAACAGCGGTGGTGCTTGCAGAAGCAGCCTCAGAGGTGGAGGAAGCAGCGGTAGAAGCAGAGCCACCGCAAGCGGTCATGCCAGCAGCCAGAGCCAGAGCAACAACAGCGATGCAAATATTCTTGAGTTTCATATCAATGATCTCCTTAGTCTTCTTGTAAATGTTTAGCAGCGGGCTTTCGGTAGCGCCTCACTGCGATGCTATATTCTAATCCGTTTTTGAAAAAAATCAAGAGGATTTTGGTCGAAAGTTATAATCTGCGTAAAGAATCGGCATAGTTGTCATAAAGTTTCGCCAAAAGTAAAAGACTTTTTGGCAAAAATAAAGCGCGGGATAGAGCCTGTACCGCCGGGCGGAAAGCACAAAAAACAGAAAAAATTGAAAAATACTCATAAAATCCTTTTTATTGGACTGCAAATGTGGATAATAGAGACACAACGAGGGACGGACATCCCCCGGAGGGCTGAACGACAAGAACATTTATGGAGGGTACTACAATGAAAGACTTTGATTTTGGCTACTTTGGCACCGGCGACGAGGGCTACGCCCAGTACATGACCGCATTCGAGCGCAATTTCAGCACGGACAGCACTGACAGCTTTGCGTCCGATGACGCAGACTGCGATGCAGACAGCTGCGACAGCACTGAGGACGATTTCTGAGCCTGCACCCTTTTGCCCGTTTGTGCATACAAAGGGCAAAGGGGGAATGCGGCTTGAACCGGATCATTTTCACACTTGGGGTCTGGCTGTTCCCGGCGGCGTGTACCGCGCTGGGAGCAGCAGGAGTGTTTTTGCTGCGCAGGCAGGCAAGACCGGCTACCCGGCGCATTTTGTGCGGAATGGCGGCGGGTATCATGCTGGCGGCCAGCGTGTGGAGCCTGCTGCTGCCGGCCATAGCCCGGTCGCAGGGCAGGGCGGCATGGGTGCCCCCGGCGCTGGGGCTTATTTTAGGCGCTGTGGGGCTTTTACGGCTGGAGGATGCCGCCGGACAGCTGCTGGCGGGCGGCCCCGGGCATTGCGGGCGCATGGTGCTGGCGGTCACCCTGCACAACCTGCCGGAGGGCATGGTGGTGGGGCTGGCTGCGGCGCTGGCGCTGCACGGGGACGCGGATGCCGTAAGCGGCGCGCTGGCGCTGAGCCTCGGCATCGGCTTGCAGAATATCCCGGAGGGTGCAGCGGTCAGTCTGCCGCTGACCCAGAGCGGGCGCACCCGGGGGCAGTCCTTTGCCGCCGGGGCGGCCTCCGGGCTGGTGGAGCCCTTGGGCGCAGTGCTGGCCTTTGTGCTGGCCGAGTGGGTAGGCGCAGCGCTGCCATGGCTCATGAGCGCGGCGGCGGGCTGTATGGTGTGTGTGACCGCACAGGAGATGATCCCTGAGGCGGTGGAACCGGATGAAGTGGCCGGTGTCATCAGCATCGTGCTGGGCTTTGCCCTGATGATGGCACTGGATGTGGCCCTATGATATAGTAAAAGCAATGCCGGACAGACCTTTTGGCCTACCCGGCATTGCTTTTATGCAAAAAGGATTTATATCGTCTGCGGCTGCTTCTGGCGCAGCTTACGCCGTACCACCAGCAAACAGGCCAGATGCACCAGTGCGGTCAGCGCCCAGCTGATGGGGTAGCTGATGTACAGCATAAAGGGGGTACGGTGTAGCTGGAAAATGGTGGCGATCCACACCAGTCGCAGCGCACACACGCCGATAAGGCTTACCACCATGGGCAATACGCTGTAGCCCAGCCCGCGCAGGCTGCTGGCCAGTACGTCCATAATGCCGCACAGCAGATAGAAGCCGCAGATCAGGCGCAGCCGCTCGGCGCCGGTGGCGATGACCGCAGTGTCCGAGGAGTAGAAGCGCAGCAGCTGGTGCCCCGCCAGTGCTGCACCGCCACCCAGCACAAGACCGGTCACCACGACACACAGCAGACAGTTGCGGATCACCCGGTCAAGATTGTGATACTTGCGCGCGCCGATGTTCTGGCTGGTAAAGGTGACAGCGGCCTGCGCAAAGGCGTTCATGGCGGTATACACAAAGCCCTCCAGATTGGAGGAAGCAGAGTTGCCCGCCACCACCATGGAGCCGAAGGAGTTGATGGAAGACTGGATGACCACATTGGAAAGACTGAACACCGTGCTTTGCAGCCCGGCAGGCAGGCCGATGAGCAAAATCTGCTTCAGCGTCCCGGCGTGGAAGGCCAGCCGCCGCAGGTCCAGCCGCAGTGCGCCCTCCTCCCGGACAAGCATCCCGGTCACCAGCAGCGCGGACACAGTCTGGCTGATGATGGTGGCCAGTGCCACGCCCGCCACGCTCATGGAAAAGCCGATGACAAAGACCAGATTCAGCACCACGTTGATGATACCGGCAGCGGCCAGACAGTACAGCGGGCGTTTGGTGTCGCCCACGGCCCGCAGCAGCGCACTACTGAAGTTGTACAGCATGGTCATGGGCATTCCGATGAAATAGATCTTCAGGTACAGGGTGGAAAGGCCGATCACATCCTCCGGGCAGCTCATCAGCTCCAGCAGACCGCGCGCGGCGCAAAAGCCCACCATCGCCAGCAGCACGCCACTGACTAAGCCCAGCGCTTCGGCGGTGTGCACCGTATCCTGCACGCCCTTTTCGTCCCGGGCACCAAAGCACCGGGCTGCCACCACATTGGCACCCAGCGAAAGCCCGACGAACAGGTTGACCAGCAGGTTGATCAACGCGCCGTTGGAGCCAACGGCAGCCAGCGCCGTGCTGCCCGCAAAGCGCCCCACCACCACAACGTCGGCGGCGTTGAACAGCAATTGCAGAATGCTGGATGCCGCCAGCGGCACGGAAAACAAGATGATCTTTTGCAGCATGGGCCCGCTGGTCAGGTCTGCGGAACGGCTGGTCGTGGCCATGAGTTGTCTACCTCCTATAATAAGCCTTGTGTGAACATAGCAATTGCTTATTATAGCGCGATATTAGGTAAAAAACAAGAGGTAAAGCGCCCTGCTCTCTCCAAAAGCGGCAAATATCACCCGCCGGGTACAGCCTGCAATTGAAAAATGCTGCCCATACTGCTATAATAAGGCGGTAGACCCGTAGAAAACGGAGGAAGTTGGATTTATGTATCGGAATCGGATCAAACGGCTGCTGGATATTTTGCTGTCGGCCTGCGGCATTCTGTGCCTTTCGTGGCTGCTGCTGCTTTTGGCTGTTGCCATCAAGCTGGACTCGCCCGGGCCGGTGTTTTTCCGGCAGAAGCGTGTGGGCATTGGCAAGCGGCATTTCCAGATCCTCAAGTTCCGCACCATGCGCATTGATACCCCGCACGATATGCCCACCCATCTGCTGCACGACCCGGAGCAGTATATCACCCGCATGGGGCACTTTCTGCGCAAGACCAGTCTGGACGAGCTGCCCCAGCTGTGGAATATCCTTGTGGGGGATATGGCGGTCATCGGCCCGCGCCCGGCGCTGTGGAACCAGTACGACCTGTTGGCCGAACGGGATAAGTACGGTGCAAACGATGTGCGCCCGGGGCTGACCGGCTGGGCGCAGATTCATGGCCGGGACGAGCTGGAAATCGCCGAGAAGGCAAAGCTGGATGGCTGGTATGTGGAACATATCAGCTTTGGGCTGGATGTGAAGTGCTTCTTTGGCACCATTACCGCCGTGCTCAAGCATGACGGCGTGGTGGAGGGCGGCACCGGCACCCTGCACGATGAAAAATGATCTATTATATGGAGACACCGGAGCCTTGGCTGACGCTCCGGTGTCTCCATTTTTACAGAAAGCACAGTACAGACCGCCCGAAATTGGCATATCTCTTGATTTATCCCCTGAAAAGCGTATAATAAAACAGTACACAAGACGTTAAAGGAGGATTCCTGTATTATGGAACGCACCTATATCAATGAGGCTCAAAAGGCCATCGGCGGCACGGTGAAGGTGCAGGGCTTTATCGAGAACCTGCGCAACAGCAAGTATATGGCATTTATCGTGCTGAAGGATATTACCGGCAAGCTGCAGATCACGGTGGAAAAGGCCGACCACCCCGAGCTGGTGGATACCATCGACCAGCTCACCCCGGACTCTGTCATCACCGTTACCGGTAAGGTGATGGAGAACGACTACGTCAAGATGGGCGGCGTGGAGATGATTCCCGAGAGCATTGAGGTGGAGAGCACCGCCAATGCACTGCCCATCGTCCGCAAGGAGATCGCAGCCACCAAGAAAAAGAAGGCTGTGGAGCGCTCCAGCATCGACCAGCGCATCGACTACCGCTGGATCGACCTGCGCACCGACGAAAACCAGCTGATGTTCAAGGCACAGAGCTGCTTCGTCAATGCTATGCGCAAGTTCCTGCTGGACCGCAACTTCATCGAGATCCACACCCCCAAGCTGATCGCTGCTGCCAGCGAGAGCGGCTCTGAGGTATTCAAGGTGGACTACTTCGACCGCAACGCTTATCTGGCACAGAGCCCCCAGTTCTATAAGCAGATGGCCATGGCTGCCGGTTTTGAGCGTATCTTCGAGACCGGTCCCGTGTTCCGCGCCGAGAAGAGCTACACCAACAAGCACGCTACCGAGTTCTCCGGCTTCGATCTGGAGTTCAGCTACATCACCTCCTTCAAGGACGTGATGAAGATGGAAGAGGAACTGCTGACCGCCGGTCTGCAGGCTGTTAAGGACAGCTACGGCGAGCAGATCAAGGAACTGTTCGGACTGGAAGTCATCGTGCCCACCACCCCGTTCCCGGTGGTCAAGCTGGCAGACCTGTATAAGGCTCTGGAAGAAGAGTTCGGCTACACCGTGGACGAGAGCGAGAAGGGCGATCTGACCACCGAGGCCGAGCGCCTGAGCTACGATTGGGTCAAGAAGCACTATGGTCACGAGTTCCTGTTCATCACCGATTACTCCGCCGAGAAGCGCGCTTTCTACCACATGCGCGATGAGAACGGCGTGCCGCAGGGCTACGACCTGATCTGGCGCGGTGTGGAGATCACCACCGGTGCCCAGCGCGAGCATCGCTACGAGGTGCTGAAGAAGCAGGCCGAGGAAAAGGGTCTGGCCGAGGATGTCAAGTTCTATCTGGAGTTCTTCCAGTACGGCTGCCCGCCCCACGGTGGCTTCGGTCTGGGCATCGACCGCCTGACCATGCTGCTGTGCGGCCTGAGCATCAAGGACGCCGAGTTCCTGTTCCGCGGCCCCAACCGCCTGACCCCGTGATTTCATAAAACCTTTCTGAGAGCTGCTGTGTGTTTGCATGGCAGCTCTTTTTTGAGTTCCGTGAAAAAGCAATTGAGGAAAATCCGTAGATTTTCCTCAATTGCAATTATAAAAATATTTTCCGCTAAAGATGCCCAGAGCAAAGCGGAGGGCACTTAAGATCGTCCCGGCATAATAAGCGCTCCCTTTTCATACGATACAACGAGCACACCCACCCCTACGGGCGCGGTGCGCAGCGCAACAGGAAGGGGAGAAGGACCTTGGAGAAACAGGAACAGAACAGCATCTGTCGCGAGATCGGCGCACGCACCGGCGGGGATATCTACATCGGTGTGGTGGGGCCGGTGCGCAGCGGCAAATCCACCTTTATCAAGCGGTTCATGGAGCAGCTGGTGCTGCCCGCCATGTCCGGCTCTGCCGCTGCCCGGGAACGTGCCCGGGACGAGCTGCCGCAGTCGGCAGCGGGGCGCACCATCATGACCACCGAGCCCAAGTTCATCCCGGAGACCGCCGTGCCCCTGCAGCTGGAGGGCGGTGGGGCGTGCCGGGTGCGGCTGATCGACTGCGTGGGCTACATGGTGGAGGGTGCCATGGGGCACGAGGAGGACGCAAAGCCCCGCATGGTCAAAAGTCCGTGGTTTGAGCAGGAGGTGCCCTTTGATCTTGCCGCAGAGACCGGCACCCGCAAGGTGATCTGCGAGCACTCCACCATCGGGGTGGTGGTCACCACCGACGGTTCGGTCAGCGATATCCCCCGGGCGGGCTACGCAGAGGCCGAAAGGCGGGTCGTCACCGAGTTGGAAGCGCTGGGCAAGCCCTATATCATCCTGCTCAACAGCACCCACCCGGACGCGCCGGAAACCCGGCAGCTGGCTGAGGGTATGGCGCGGGACTACCGCCGCACCGTGCTGCCGGTAAGCTGCGTGGACTTGGACGCCGCCATGCTGGGGGAGATTTTGCGGCGGGTGCTGTATGAATTTCCGGTGCAGGAGCTGGATTTTGCCTCTCCCAAGGCTCCGGACATTATAAACGGCTGGTGTGCCGGGAAAACGAATAATTGCATCCCCAAAGTCTTGAATGAGATTCCGGAGACGGCGCGTCTTTATCTATTGAATGCGCTTTATTTCAAGGGGATTTGGAAGAATCAATTCAAAAAATCGGATACGGCAGAAGAGGCTTTTACGAATGCTGACGGAAGTAAATCGACTGTACACATGATGAATCTTCGTGACGAGAGATTCAACTATGCCGAGAATGAGTATTTCTCAATGGCAGAGTTGCCTTACGGCAATGAGGCTTTCAGTATGGTGGTGCTCTTGCCGGCAGAGGGAAAATCGTTGGATGAGTGCCTGCCGCAGCTGAATGACGAGCGCTGGGGGGAATGGAACAGT
>OHIX01000356.1_pt1 | contig 15977 bp, 12 predicted proteins | sample 1568391 | NCBI WGS metagenome assembly OHIX01 (sample SAMEA3879541, study PRJEB24766) | human gut metagenome | biome: human-associated habitat; feature: feces | place: USA | collected 1985/1987 | reverse complement strand
CGTTATGCGCATTGCCTTTCTTTTGTGTAATTTGCATTTTGTTAGCTCCTTTCTATTTCTTCATGGATAGGGGGCCAATGTTCTATTCTGGAAAAAGACTGGGACGATATGGCATACCATTTTCAATGTACAAATTTCGCTCAATGAAGGAGGGTGCACCTGATATTCGGTTGAAGGATGGTTCTACCTACAATGGTGATGATGATCCACGCGTGACAGAGCTTGGCCGCTTTATTCGTAAGACTAGTCTCGATGAGATTCCTCAGATTTTAAATGTGCTGAAGGGCGACATGAGCCTGATTGGTCCCCGTCCCGACCCGTTGGATTGGTTGGATAAATACAAGGAAGAGGAGAGGGTTTTTTTGAATGTGCGCCCTGGAATCACTGGCTATAATCAGGCATATTATCGTAATAGTGTCGATGCGCAGGAGAAAATAGATAATGATGTATATTATGCAAAGAATATCAGTTTCGTTCTAGATGTGAAGATAATCCTAAAAACCATCAAGACGGTATTATTCCGAGAGAATATTAATGTAACAAGAGAATAATCTATTATGCGAGAATATGGTAGTGAACATCCTGCCATTATACTTCCAGACAGTTACTTTGATTCGATGGGAGAATATGGCCGTGAGGTATTATATCTTCGAAGTGGCCGAGAAGCTTTGCTGTTGGCTGCAATAATTGCTTCTACAGAAAAAGATAAAACGATACTTTTCCCTGCCTACTCTTGTTGGTCAATGAGGGCTCCGTTTGAGAAGGTCGGCTGGAAAGTGGTGTATTATAGACTTAAGGAAGATTTAACTGTCGATACGGATTATCTGATACAACTGCTTGAAAGTGAAAAGCCCCAGGCTGTATTAACAATGAACTTCTATGGTAGTGCTTCGACAGATGAGGCTGTCTTTATTGTTAAAAAACACGATGAAAGCATTAAAATCATCGAGGATTTCAGTCATTGCACCTTCTCATTCAAGTTGATTCACAATCCCAAAGTTGACATTTATGTATCTAGTATTCGCAAATCTATAGGTGTATGCGATGGCTCGGTGATATTAAGCAAGGAACGTTTACCTACCCAATGCATACAAGAGGGACAGAAAGACTTTGCAGACAAGCGCTATGTGGCACAGACGGAAAAGTCTCGCTACATTTATAGCAAAAATCAGGAGAGAAAAGGAGAATTCCTGGATACAATACGTGAATGTGAAGGTATTATAAATGAGTTTTCGTCGGTTTGTTCTATTTCGGATCGAGCAAGAACGCAATTGGCTCAAGTAAATGGTGCGGAGATAGCTTATGCACGCAAAGAAAATATGCGTCACATGTGGATGTTGCTGAATGGCAAGGTGAAAATGGTATCGGGACTGGAACGCTGCTTGGAGGGAGCACCATTCTCATTACCTATTCTTATAGATAATCGTGACGAAGTGCAAATTGTTTTGGCTGAAAGAGGTGTTTATACTCAGTTATTATGGCCAATATGCGAGGAAGCTCAACAGGTGTGTGGCGTGTCAAAGATGATGAATGATCAAATGTTGAGTATACCTATTGATCAACGATATTCATGGGATGACATTGAGGATATAGCTGGCATTATCTGCGATGTAATAGGAGTCTAAAGATAATTGGTTGAAGATATCATAATATATGCAAAAAAAACTATTGGTATTGGCCGCAGGTATCTTGCAAGTACCTGTTATCAAAAAGGCTAAAGAAATGGGTATATATGTGATTGCCGTCGATGGTGATCCAAATGCAGTAGGCTTGCAATATGCAGATAAGGCTGTAGTGGGGGATATCACTAGTGAGGAGGATATGCTTCATGTGGCACGTGAAGAACGTATTAATGGCGTGATTCATCCTTGTTCGGAGGTAAGCATGAATGTAATGGGGCGACTCAACGAGGAGTTAAATCTGTCGGGAATAACTAGAAAACAAGCAAGTCGTGCTACAAACAAGCATCTCATGCGTGAGGCCTTTGAAAAAGGAAATGCGCCATCTCCGAAGAGTATGTGCTTCGAGAATATGGAAGAAGCATGGGGCGCATTCAGTATGGATTTTGAAGGCGCTTGCATTCTAAAGCCAAGCCGCAATTCGGGCTCACGTGGTATAGCTAAGATTTCGGCAGACATCAAGATGGATGAATTCGCTGAGTTGTTTGAGATTGCTAAGGGCGAGAGTCGTGACCATACAGTCATGCTGGAGGAGTTTATCGAGGGACCAGAGTTTTCGATTGAAATTATAGTGTGGAACGGGAAGGTGAATATATTGACAGTTACTGACAAAAAGACCACCGAGGCTCCCCACTTTGTAGAATTGGGACATAATCAGCCTTCATGTTTTTCGGCATCAGATGTGGCAAAATTAAAAGCGGCGGCTGTCGTTGGAGTGAAGGCATTAGGTGTGAACAATTGTGCATGTCATGCCGAAGCAAAGCTCCAAAACGGTAAGGCGTACTTGATGGAGATTGGTGCACGCCTCGGTGGTGATTTTATCTCAACCGAACTGACGCACTTAAGTACTGGTGTCGATATGGTGGCTGCGGCTATCAATTGCGCCCTCGGTGTGGAGCCTTATTTGGAACCGACTGAGGAGAAGCATGCAGTTTGCATTCGCTACTTCTGTCCGAAACCAGGAAAATTAGTAAGGATTTTAAATACAGAGATACTGGATGATCCTCGCGTGTATATGTGGGAAATCTATCATAAGGAAGGTGATATAATACCGGAGATAACGAGCAGCTTATGTCGAAGTGGTCATGTGATTGTGACAGAAGAAACTCCGCAGAAAGCTATTGCATTAGCTGAACATTTGATTGAAGAAGTAAGACTGGAGACGGTATGCGAGTAATATTTCCTTTTTCATATTATTATCCAGAACAGTGTGCAGGCTTATTTGTTTTGCATGATGTGTCGGAAGCTTTGGCTCGACAAGGAATAGAATCTCTCATCTATGTGCCTACACCTACGCGAAATGTCCCAAAAGATGCGATATGGAAAAGGGATGAGTATCAGATGGATGGAAAAATACATATTCATCGCTTTCCAATGTATGGTGAGAGTAAAAATCCTGTATTGAGAGCGTTGCGCTACGTTTTTTGTGAAATTGCCTATACATATAAATTACTTTGGAGCGATTATGATGTGATATATTTGGACAGCACGCCCCCCATCCAGGGTTTGAAGCTGATGTTGGTGCATTTGTTTAGGAAGAAGCCTGTGGTATATAATGTGCAAGACCTTTTTCCGGACTCTCTGGTGGGAGCAGGACTGACCCAAAAAGGTAGTCTGCTGTGGAAAATAGGTAGCTGGGTATCAAAGGTGACTTATCGCCATTGCGACAAGATCATCACAATCAGTGAAGATTGCCGTAAAACTCTCCTGGGAAAGGGGGTGCCCGAGGATAAGGTGTCAGTCGTGTATAATTGGGTAGATGAGAATGCTGTAGTTCCTGTACGCAAGGAGGATAATCCACTATATGAGGAGCTCGGATTAGATCGTGAAAAGTTCCGAGTTGTGTATGCTGGCAACCTTGGCAATGCGCAGAATATTGATGTGATTGTTGATACGGCTGTTCGACTTAAGGGGAGATCCCAGATTGAGTTCGTACTATTTGGCTCGGGGGGGGTAGAGAACGATGTGAAGAGCCGCATTGAGGAGGAAGGTCTAACGAATGTGAAGATGTTCCCTCTACAGCCATTTAACAAAGTCTCCTATGTATATAGCTTGGGGGATCTCTGTATAGTGAGCTGTAAGGCAGGATTTGGTGGAAGTGCTATGCCGTCAAAGACATGGAGCATTCTTTCAACCGCCCGTCCTGTTTTGGCTAACTTCGACGAAGGTGAACTTAAACGATTGTTGGAAACAGAAGGCTTCGGGATATATACTCCTGCTGATGATGTCGAGTCAATGTCATCTGCAATTGTTTCAGCTTCTCTGAACCCCGCTCATTGTGACGAGATGGGACGCAAGGGGCGTGCCTATATTGAGAAATTCCTGACAAAGGATAAGAACACGAAGAAGTATGTGGATGTGATAAAGAGTATCTGCATTTAGAAGGCGAAGATAACAGGAAAGGAGAATTTATTTTTGAACTGCTTATGGTGTTCTATTGACAAGGCGGATGTCTGTCGCATACAACTTTTGACTTCAGAACAACTTTGGCTCTATTTGATGGCAGAGACGCTGGCGTTGGTGGGTGGTATCTTTGCATACAACAACTTCAGAAGTAGGAACAACCTGGAACTTTGCCTATCAAACAAAAACATAGCGGTTTGAATAGCATCAATCATTCAGAAACACAACGATTTCAGGAATAAAAAAGTGTGTGGAGTTGCTGAAAAAGGGGATAGACGAATTATCATTGGAAGGTAGGCTATGATGCGCGCATGGCTTTGCTTCGCTAATCAGGCGATAAAATGATCGTAAGAAAGGGATAGAGTTGGTGCCGAGTACGATTTATTAATGATATTCACGAGATACATACTCATCATGCATGTGTTTGAGATATGGATGTAGCGGTGTATTTATGATTCGTGATTCCTGCGAGAATAAATATTTACAGGAGTTCTTCTATGAAATACTTCACAAGTAACGTAAGTATGCTGGGTGGACATAAATAATAGCTGCTATCATAGAATTGCATGCCGTTTCTCAATGGAACATGTTATCTCATCTGTGTAACGACGTTATTAGCTTGAGGCAAATAATGAACTTTTATTGTGTACTCGGACTTCTTATCGATGTTCAACTTCGCATAAGGTTGCGGGGTGTTTTGTAGTTGTTTTGATGTAAGTAGAGTAACAGGAGTTCAAAGTAGAAATAGGCGTTTTCTTTGTCCTTCAGCTGAAAAAAGGAAAGTATCAGCTAAATGAAATATTAGCTGGAGGTAACATTGATTTTTACGATCAACGTATGAAACAGAGAGCATAGGACAGTTACCCCTTTATAACCTTTTGTGGACATCGATTGAATGAAATTTCAAAATATGCAATTTGCTACAACGGGGTGTTTTATAGCTCTTCGTGGCACTCTACTTTCTATTAGCGAGCTACGAGTAGATATGAACAACCGTTTTAATCAAATAATATATGAATACAGATTTAAAAAAAAGAAATGTGCCTTTTAGTCCTCCTGATATGACGGAGTCTGAGGCTAAGTTAGCCGTAGAGGCAATTATGAGTGGTTGGATTACTACTGGTCCTAAGACCAAAGAATTTGAGAAAAAAATTTCTGCATATGTGCATACGGAAAAGACGGTGTGTCTGAACTCGGCCACTGCGGCGATGGAACTGGCGCTTCGTCTAATTGACGTAGGCCCAGAGGACGAGGTGATCGTGCCGGCATATACCTATACTGCTACAGCCAGCGTGACTCAACATGTGGGTTGCAAATTAATAATGGTGGACTGTAATGAAGAGAATCAGCAGATGGATCTCCATAAATTGGCAGAGGCTATCACAAATCGTACGAAGGTGATCGTGCCGGTGGATTTGGGTGGTGTGGTGTGTGAGTATGACAAGATCCGCGACATTATCGAGCGGAAGAAGTATCTGTTTACTCCTTCGAATGAGTTGCAGAAGAAGTTAGGTCGAATTTTTATTAGTGCCGACTGCGCTCATTCGTTTGGTGCTCAGTGGAAAGGTAAGATGGCTGGCGAGATTGGTGATTTTTCTTCATTTTCGTTCCATGCTGTCAAGAACCTAACGACGGCGGAGGGTGGTGCATTGACTTGGCATCTACCTTTCGGTAACGAGCCTGTAGTAATGGATCCTGACTCAACGGTGCCGGCAATTGAGGGTGAGACTTGGAATGATTTCCTGTATCGCAAGTGTCAGTTATTCTCGCTTCATGGTCAAAACAAGGATGCACTTGCAAAGACCAAATTAGGAGCTTGGGAGTACGATGTGATAGGTCCTTGGTACAAGTGCAACATGACCGACATTATGGCAGCATTGGGTTTAGCTCAACTTGAGCGCTATGAGGAGATGCTCAAAAAACGTCAACGGTATGTAGCTCGCTACAATGAGGCGTTCATGAATTTGAATGTGGCTGTGCTAGATCATAAAGGAGAGGATCATTGCTCATCGCATCATCTATACATCATCCGCCTGCTTGGTCGCACTCGCGAGCAGGTGAATGAGGTGATTACGAAGATGGCAGAATGTGGCATTGCAACCAACGTACACTACAAACCTCTGCCTATGATGACAGCCTACAAGAAGCTTGGCTTTGACATCAAAAACTATCCGAATGCCTACCATATGTTTGAGAATACGATAACACTCCCTCTTAATACACGAATGACGGAAGAGGATGTAGAATATGTGATAGACTGCGCAGAAGAGGCCTGCGGCGATATGAACCAGCGCGGCGGCGGCAACTTCGCAAAGTCAGCGGCTGAAATAGCCGGCCTCAGCAATGCCACCGGCTCCGACTGCCGCGGCTTCTGCGCCGCGCCCGCCCACGCCATGATAGAGGCAGCAGCCCTCGTGGCTTCCGGCGCATACAAGACCGTTGCCGTGACCGCCGGCGGCTGCACCGCAAAGCTTGGCATGAACGGCAAGGATCACGTTAAGAAGGGCCTGCCCATACTTGAGGATATGCTGGGCGGGTTCTCCGTAATAGTCACTCAGGACGATGGCGTAAGCCCAGAGATCAACCTGAACATATTGGGCCGTCACAGCGTGGGCACCGGCTCCGCCCCCCAGGCCGTAATAGGCTCCCTTGTGACCGATCCCCTGGATAGGAACGGCCTCAAGGTGACCGACATAGACAAATTCTCCCCCGAGATGCAGAACCCTGATATAACCAAGCCCGCAGGCGCAGGAGACGTACCTCTTGCCAACTATAAGATGATAGCCGCCCTCGCCGTAAAGAAGGGCGATCTCCAGAAGGCCGATCTTGCAAAGTTCACTGTCGAGCACGGCTTTACCGGCTGGGCTCCCACTCAGGGCCATATTCCCAGCGGCGTGCCCTGCATAGGCCATGTGCGCAACGCCATAATGGACGGCAAGATGAAGAGGGTAATGGTAATAGGCAAGGGATCTCTGTTCCTCGGCCGCATGACCAACCTGTTCGACGGCGTATCCTTCGTTATCCAGGCCAACTCCGGCGCAGAGAAAGCGGCGGGCGTAAGTGAGGAAGAAATCAAGAAGATGATCGCCAAGTCCATGAAGGAGTTTGCAGCCGCTCTCCTCGCAAGCGAAGAAGAGTAAAGGGGGTAAACCCATGAGCATGGAGAAAAAGATAATCGCCAAGGCCTTTATGGAAATGGCGGAAGGCCTGGAAAGCGGCAGCTTCGGCGTTAAGCCCAGAATAGCCCTTACCGGCATGGGCAGCGAGCACGGCGAAGAGAACGCCATGCAGGCTGCGGTCATGGCAGCGGCCCGGGGCGTAGACGTATATTACATAGGCTCTCTGGAGCATGAAGGCATAACCACAATACATGTGGCAGACGATGAGGAAGGCCACAAGAAGATGGAGGAGATGGTAGAAAAGGGCGAGGTGGACGGCGCGGTCACCATGCATTTCCCCTTCCCCATCGGCGTATCCACCGTGGGCCGCGTAATAACCCCGGCTAAGGGCAAGGAGATGTTCGTTGCCAACACCACGGGCACCAGCAGCGCCGACCGCATAGAGGGCATGATAAAGAACGCGGTTTACGGCATTATAGCAGCCAAGGCCTGCGGCGTAAAGGAGCCCACACTGGGCATACTCAACGTGGACGGCGCACGCCAGACCGAGATGGCGCTCAAGGAGCTTCAAAAGAACGGCTACGACTTTAAGTTTGCAGAATCCGCAAGAGCGGACGGCGGCGCGGTCATGCGGGGCAACGACGTTTTGCAGGGCACTCCCGACGTAATGGTGATGGATTCCCTCACGGGCAACGTCATGGTAAAGATGCTCTCCAGCTTCACCACCGGCGGCAGCTTCGAGGCCTCCGGATACGGCTACGGCCCCGGCATAGGAGAGGGCTACGACAAGCTCATAATGATAGTATCCCGCGCTTCCGGCGCGCCGGTAATAGCCAACGCCCTTGAATACGCAGCGCAGCTCATCCGGGGCAAGGTATTCGACGTTGCCAAGGCGGAGTTTGCCAGGGCCGAGAAGGCCGGCTTATCCAAGATACTTGCCGCACGTAAGGCAGCCGCCAAGCCCGCGGCAGAGGCAGAGACGGTGACCGCTCCCCCCGCGGAGCCCTGCACAGCCTCTATCCCCGGCATTGAGGTCATGGACCTTGAGGATGCGGTACAGGCTCTCTGGAAGGCCGGCATCTACGCGGAATCCGGCATGGGCTGCACCGGCCCTCTGGTAATGATGAGCGAAGCCAACCACGAAAAGGCTCTTGAGATACTCAAGAAGGCCGGGTATGTTGGCTAAGGGAGATATGATATGAAGGTAAATGACGTTATAGAAAAGGTGGAAAAGGACCTAACTACTGAAGAACTGGTCGACCTTATCGCCAACCATAACCGTCAGGTAGACCTGATATTCGCCGAGAAGAAGACGGACGAGGACGGCTACCTCACATGGGATCTGGAGAACTGGACCAGCGTTGACGGAAAGCGCTTTATCCGAAGCTACGGTCTTGAGGGCCGTATGCTGTCCGATTACAGCGGCTATAACAAGTACGACCTCAAGGGCTGCTTCCTGCCCGAGACTGCCAAGGAAGTAAGGCTCAACTGATCCAAAAAGCAGCAAAGCGCCCCGAATTTTTTCGGGGCGCTTTTGCAATGCGCTTTTACAGGCCGTATATTTCAGAGTACTTGTTCTCGAGGTAATCGGCATAGCAGGTGGGGTCGAACTTGCCGCAGACGGACTCGAACAGCGCCATGGGATCCTTCATGCAGCCGTATTTCCAGATCTTATCCTCCATCCAGCGGTTTATTTTGCAGAGCTCGCCCGCGCTTAAGGCCGCCTTCACGTCGAAATCGCGGTTCATCTCCTTGTAGTACTGCGCGCCGTAGGCGGAGCCTATGGCATAGGAGGGGAAGTAGCCTATGTTGCCGTTTGCCCAGTGGGAATCCTGCAAGACGCCGAGCTTATCCGAGGGCACGTCCACGCCGAGGTATTCCTTATAGAGCCTGTTCCACTCATGGGGCAGGTCGTGCGCGGTGATGCTGCCGTCGATCATGGCGCGCTCGAGCTGGTAGCGTATCATTATATGCAGGCAGTAGGTAAGCTCGTCCGCCTCCAGGCGTATGAGGGAGGGGGAGGACTTGTTTATCATGCGGTAGAACTCCTCGTCGGATACGCCGTCAAGCAGCGGGCTGAATTCCTTCTTTACAAAGGGGAAGATGAGGCCGCAGAACTCCCTGCTTCTGCCGATTATGTTCTCATAGAAGCGGGACTGGCTCTCGTGCATCGCCATGGACGCGCCGCGGCCGAGATTCGAGCAGGCCAGCTCGTCGCCGGTATGCAGCTCATACAGCGCGTGGCCGCCCTCGTGTATTACGGAATACAGGGAGGCGGCGAAATTGTTTTCATAGTAGTGTGTGGTTATACGCACATCGTACTTGGAAAAGTCGGTGGTGAAGGGATGCTCGGTCTCCCCCAGTATGCAGTGATCCCTGTCGATGCCCATCACGTCCATGAGGTAACTCGAAAGCTCCTTCTGCTTTGCAATGGGGAAGCTCTGGCGAAGGGGCGCGTCGTTTACCCTGTCGCCATGCTCGACGACCTTGTGCATAAGCGGTACGAGGCGCTTTTTGAGGGTATCGAAGAAAGCATCGCAGGCTGATGCGGTAAGGCCGCGCTCAAAGTTATCCAGCATGGTATCATAGGGGCGCTTGTCCGGCTCCATATAGAGCGCCATGCGCTTCGTGCTGTCGAACATCCTCTGGAGGTAGGGCTCGAACATGGAAAAGTCGTCCTTCACCTTTGCCTCGTGCCATACGCTGTCCGCCTCGCTGCAAAGCTGCTGGTAGGCGACGAATTCCTCGATGGGTACCCTGTGGGTGCGCTCGTAATCCCTGTAAAGCTCGCTGGCCTTGCGGCGGGTCACGGTGTCGAGCTCGTCGGAATGCGCCATGAGGCATTCCAGCATTTCGATGGATTCCTTAGCGGTGGTATGCTCATAGCTTATGCGGGAAAGCTCGCCCAAGGTTATGGCGCGTACCCCCGCAGAGCCCTTGGGGGCCGTCGTCGCGCCGTCGTAGTACATGAGCCCTGAAGCATGGGACAGGGCAAAGCCCCGCCTTTCGTATTCCTTGAGCTTTTGCAGTGCAGTATTGAGTTCCATTGCGTACTCCTTTATATATATATGTTATTCTGTGACCCGTTCGCCGGGCCGAACTATGCGTACTATGTTTTCTTTGGGTATTTCCCATATATTGCCGCAGAGGGTGGGGGAGGCCATATTCACATCGAACACCCGGCTCCAGCTTTCTTCTATGCGGCGCATCTCGTCCGGAAATTTATTAGCGTAGCGTCCCTCAAAAAACTCAAAGCCGTTAGTAAAGCCGCAGTCGGCAAGGTGCTTCTTGTAGGCCTTTTCGTCATCGGGCGAGGCTGGCAGGTAGTGGTGGTTCAAAACATAGTCCCACTTGCCGTCATCGAAGTATATCACTTTTTCCTTCGGGATATCCACCACGTATACTACGGTGCCGGGTTCGGGGGGCAGGCAGCGGCCGGCCTCAACTGCGCACCATATGGGAAGCTCCGCATAATCGGGCTTAGGCACGAGCTTTGCAGCCTCGCGGGCGAACCAGTCATAGCAGTCGAGATAGTGCTTTGCCATGTCTCCGAAGTGGAGCTGTACATATACGCGCTGGTTAAGTATCCTGCCGCCGTGCTCAAGCATCAGCAGCGTCTTGTCGTTTTGCCGGGTGTAAAGGCGAACGGTATCCCCTGCCATACGTTAGACCTCCGTGCATTATTCTGCCTTCATTATAGCACAAGCGCGGGCGCTGAGTTGTGAAAACATGGCAAAATCCACCATGGCAAAGTCTTGCATACCCTTGGAAAAGCTGCGGATACTATGAAAACAAAGCAAAGATTACCACACCACAGGAGGAACCATGAAAGCGACAGGAATAGTGAGGCGAATAGACGAGCTGGGCAGGGTAGTTATACCCAAAGAGATACGGAGGACGCTGCGTATACGGGAGGGCGACCCCCTTGAGATATTCACGGACAGGGAAGGGGAGGTAATACTCAAAAAATACTCGCCCATAGGCGAGCTGGGGGATTTTGCCAGAGAATACGCGGAATCGCTGCATCAATCCCTCAACCGCACCACGCTTATATGCGATAAGGATACCGTAATAGCGGTATCCGGCGGCAGTAAAAAGGAGCTTATGGAGCGGCCCATACATGAGGACGTGGAACGCTGCATGAAGGAGAGAGAAAAGCTGGTGATAAACAAGGGGCAGTGTGAGATGCAGGGCATAATAGACGGCGAGGATCCTGAGAAATACACTGCAGAAGTGATAGTGCCGATACTCTGCGCCGGCGACGCAATAGGCGCGGTAGTGATGGTAAGCCGGGAGCCGGGGGATATAGTAGGTGATACCGAGCTGAAGGTATGCGAGACAGCCGCCAACTTCATGGGGAAGCAGATGGAAAATTGAAATAGATAAAGCGGGCACAGCGCCCGCTTTTTGCTTGGGTAAATATCACTGGTTGGCGATATCCAGATAGGAGTATAGGGTGTACTTGCTGATGCCGAAGTACTTGGCTATCTTGTCGCCGCTCTTGGTTATGAGCATGGCGCCCGCATCGTTGAGGAAGCGTATGGCCTTAACCTTGTCGTCCTTGTTCATCATGGCAACCGGGCGGCCTATGAGCTGTACCGACTGCTCGAGGAGATCGTCCAGCAGCTCGTTCACGTTGGTGGGTATGCGCTCCGGTTCCCCTCCCGGGTTGTTTTGCACTATGGCGTTTATGACGGACTGCGTCATCATAAGCTCAGTCATGTCGTAGTTTATGGCGAATACGCCTGTGACCCTGCCGTCTTCGTCCTTTATGTATATAGTGCTGGAGCGAAGAATGCGGCCGTCGTGGGTCTTGGTAAGGTAGTTGTAGTGGTCGGGGATATCCTTGCGTCCGTCCCGCATGGCCTCAAGAACTACATGGCTGGGGCCGGCCTTGGCGCTGCGCCTTGAAACATGGCCGTTTTCTATGTAAAGTATCATATCCTCCGGGCTTTCGCAGGTGAGGTCGTATATTACGACCTCGCAGTTGCTGCCGAACTGTGCGGCTATGGCAGCGGCTATGCGCTTTAGAAGACCTACGGTGAGATTCTGCATTTATTCCTCCTGAAACGCCGCCAGATAACGGCAAAACAAAGATATATTTACTATACCATACATTGACGCGGGACAAAAGCGAAAAAGATTTTGTTTCCGGCTGAAAAATTTTTGGTCATCGGGCAAAAAAGATATTGCCTATACGATGTTAAGCATGATAAAATAATAGCACAAACAGTAAGGCATATCGGAAGCTGTAAGGAAGTGCTTCGCGCGCGGGCTTAAAACAAATCGTGTTTTAGTCGGCGCGTTTTTATCATTATCAGTCATCAGGCATTCTTAAAAAGAGGAGGAAAAATATGTATCTCATAGCGAACGGTAAGGTTATAACCAGGGACGATGCAATGCCCTATATAGAAAATGGCGGCGTAGTCGTAGAAGGAACCAAAATAATAGAGCTGGGCGAGACGGCAGCCCTAAAGGCAAAGTACCCCGATGCGGAGTTCATAGACGCTAAAGGCAACGTAATAATGCCCGCATTCATAAACGTGCATTCCCATATCTATTCCGCCCTTGCCCGCGGTCTCTCTATAAAGGGCTATAACCCCACCAACTTCTATGAGATACTGGATGGCATGTGGTGGGCCATAGACCGCAATCTGGATCTGGAAGGGACCCGCTACAGCGCATACACCACCTTCATAGACAGCATAAAGACCGGCTGCACTACTCTGTTCGACCATCACGCCAGCTTCTGCGAAATACCCGGCAGCCTTTTCACCATTGAGGAAGTAGCCAAGGAGCTGGGCGTCCGCGCCTGCCTCTGCTATGAGGTCAGCGACCGGGACGGGGAGGAGAAGTGCGACCTGGCCATCAGGGAGAACGGCGACTTCATACGCCACTGCGCCAGGGAGAAGAACCCCATGATAAGCGCAATGTTCGGCGGCCACGCCCTCTTCACCATATCCGACAGGACCTTTGAGAAAATGGTAAAGGAAAACAACGGCATGACCGGATTCCATATACACGTGTCCGAGGGCATGAACGACGTTTACGATACCGCCTACAATTACGGCACCCGAAGCGTGAACCGCCTGCTGAACAACGGCATACTCGGTCCCAAGACCATGCTGGGCCACTGTATACACGTGAATCCCGCCGAGATGGACATTATCAGGGAGACCGGCACAATGGTATGCAACAATCCCGAATCCAACATGGGAAATGCCGTAGGCTGCGCGCCCGTGCTGCAGATGATAAAGAAGGGCATAACCGTTGGCCTGGGTACCGACAGCTATACCTTCGATATGCTGGAGAGCCTGAAGGTCGCCCTGATAATACAGCGCCACAACGCCTGCATGCCAAACGTAGCATGGTGCGAGGTCACCGATATGCTCTTTAAGAACAACCGCAAAATCGCAGCAAAGTACTTTGACGCGCCTCTCGGCATACTCAAGCCCGGCGCTGCCGCCGACGTTATCGTCATGGACTATAAGTGCTTCACTCCCTTCTCCGATGCAAACATAGACGGCCATATGATATTCGGCATGACAGGCCGCCAGTGCGAGACTACCATGTGCAACGGCAAGCTGCTCATGAAGGATCGCCAGCTCATCGGCATAGACGAGGAGGCCATGAACGCCCGCACCATGGAAGCTTCAAAGAAGCTTTGGAGCAGGCTGAACGGCTAAAAGAGAATAATACATACGGAGGTGTAAATCATGAGCGAAAGAATGACTCCCATACCCTTTAAGCAGCTTATGACCTGGATAAAGGAGGAGCACGACAACTTCGGCACCGTCTTCGGCGTAAACGCGCCCTATGTAAAAAAAAACGGCAAGACCCTTCCCCTGTTCAAAGAAAAGCTGGAGACCCCCTTCGGCCCCGCCGCAGGCCCGAACACCCAGCTTGCACAGAATATAGTGGCCGCATACTATGCCGGCGCCCGCTTCTTTGAGCTCAAGACTGTACAGAAGATGGACGGCGACGACCTTGCCGCCTGCATCAACCGCCCCTGCATATGGACCAAGGACGAGGGCTACAACTGCGAGTGGTCCACCGAGCTGTATGTTCCCCAGGCCTTTGACGAGTACGTCAAGGCTTGGTTCGCAATACGCATAATCAGCAGGCTTTACGGCCTGGGCGCCGAGGACGGCTTCATGTTCAACGCAAGCGTCGGCTACGACCTGGCGGGCATAAAGACCCCGAAGATGGATAAGTTCATCGAGGGCATCAGGGACGCTTCCAACACTCCCATATTCAGGGAGTGCATGGAGGTGGGCTGCGAGCTGTTCCCCGAGCTTGACGGGTACATCAGGGCGACTCCCTCCCGCATCTGCGACGGCGTGACGGTATCCACCCTCCACGGCTGCCCCCCAAACGAGATAGAAGCCATAGCTTCCTACCTTATAACCGAAAAGCACCTCAATACCTTCGTAAAGTGCAATCCCACAATACTGGGCTATGAGTTCGCACGCTCAAGGCTCGACTCCATGGGCTATGACTACATTGCCTTTGACGACAGGCACTTCAGGGAGGATCTCCAGTATAAGGACGCCGTTCCAATGTTCCACAGGCTCAAGGAGCTGGCGGAAAAGAACGGCCTGGAGTTTGGGCTGAAGCTCTCCAACACCTTCCCGGTGGACGTAAAGGCAAACGAGCTGCCCAGCGAGGAGATGTACATGAGCGGCCGCGCTCTGTATCCCCTGACCATAGAGATGGCCAACCGTTTTGCAAACGAGTTCAAGGGCGCGCTTCGCATATCCTACAGCGGCGGCGCAGACTTCTTCAACATAAAGCAGCTGTTTGAGGCGGGCATATGGCCCATAACCATGGCTACCACCATACTGAAGCCCGGCGGATACGGCCGCATGGTGCAGCTGGGCAACCTGCTTGACGGGTGCGAGTTCAAGCCCTTCGCCGGCGTGGACTACAAGGCTGTGGCCAGACTCTCCGCGGAGGCCCCCTCCAATTTCCACTATATTAAGCCCATAAAGGAAGCGCCGGACAGGAAGATGGGCAAGGGCAAGGAGCTTCCGCTGATAGACTGCTTCAGGGCCCCCTGCAAGAGCGGCTGCCCCTTCGGTCAGGATATACCCGAATACATAGAGCTGTGCGGCAAGGGCCTGTTCCTTGAGGCATTGCAGGTTATAACCGCAAAGAACCCCCTGCCCTTTATCACCGGTACCATATGCGCCCATCACTGCATGGATAAGTGTATGCGCAACCACTACGAGTGCCCCGTGAATATCCGCGGCACAAAGCTTCAGGCGGCAGAGGGCGCGTTCGAGGAGCTGCTGGCTATAACCGAGATGAGCCGCGAGGGTGAGAAGGTCGCAATTATAGGCGGCGGCCCCGCAGGACTTGCCGCTGCCTACCACGCCCAGAAGCATGGCCTTCAGGCCACCGTATTTGAAAAGCGCGAGACTCTGGGCGGAATAGTACGCAATGTGATCCCCGGCTTCCGTATAGGCGACGACGCCATCGACAATGATATTGCGCTCATAAAAAAGACCGGCGCAGAGTTCGTGATGGGCAAGGAAGCTCCTGATGTGAAGGAGCTTAAGGCCATGGGCTTTGACTACATAGTGCTTGCCTGCGGCGCAGAAAAGAAGGGCCGCCTCAATATCGAGGGCAGCGTGATGAACGTTATCGACTTCCTGTACGCCTTTAAGAACGGCGGCGAGCTGAAGCTGGGCAGGAACGTGGCGGTAGTCGGCGGCGGAAACACCGCAATGGACGCAGCCCGCGCCGCAAAGCGCGCCGAGGGCGTAGAGAAGGT
>OHIX01000351.1_pt1 | contig 16239 bp, 11 predicted proteins | sample 1568391 | NCBI WGS metagenome assembly OHIX01 (sample SAMEA3879541, study PRJEB24766) | human gut metagenome | biome: human-associated habitat; feature: feces | place: USA | collected 1985/1987 | reverse complement strand
TCTTATCGACCACCGGCTTTCAAGCCTATAAATGATAAAATATTTTAAGAATTAATTAAAATTATTTAGTATGAAAGCAAGGATTAACGAGTGGTTCCGTACCGCCCTGATCATGTTGGGAGAGAGCATCAAACTGCGCGAGATGTAAAATCTCCCTTTCAGTAGACTTAAAAACTTAAACTTCGATAAACGAACAGCCCGGCTTTTGCAAGCCGGGCTGTTTTGTCGTTGCGGGGATCGTCGGTCTATTTGACGCCGATTTTCTTGAGAATCGCCTTCGGAACGGCGTTTTTGTTGACCAGCACGGTCATCGTCTTGTAGGCGACGAACGGGCGCGAGAAATACCAGTAGCCGTCGTAGGGACCTGTCGTGTTCCACGAGTTCTTGACCTTGTAGTAGGGCGTTCCGTTCTGGTCGGTGGCCGTGCCCACGATCTGCATGCCGTGGTCGTCGGTGGTCTCGTAGTTGTCGTAGCCTTTCTGGCGAAGCTCCTGCGTGACGGTGCGCTCCCTGCCGGGTTTGTCGAACTTGTAGAGCGCCTCGTCCTTCTCCTTCTGGGTGAGTTTGCCCCACTTCTCGGCTTCGGTTCCCTGCATGCCTTCGAGGTCGGCTTCAGGGACGATGCCCAGACCTTTGGTGCGGCTGAACCCCTTCTCGCTCACGTCGGTTCCCCAGGAGATCGTGTAACCCTTCTCCAGCGAGTTGTCGATGATCTGCATGAACTCGTCCAGGGGCACGTTCCATACCTTGTCCCAGTTCCAGTTGTCGGGGACCTCCATGGCGAACTCCGTGTAGAAGGGGTGGTGGGTGAACGAGGTGAATTCGATGTAGTCGCCGAGGTCGATCGGCAGCGACGCGGCGAACGACGCCGGGGTGTACTCCCTGCCCCGGTAGGTGAACTTCCCGGGCATCGGGCCGAAATAAGCGTCGAGGATGCCGTTCAGCCCGGCCTGCCAGGCCGTCGTGAGGCGGCTGTCGCTGCGCTTCCCGCCGGCCTTGATCACCGCGTCGGCGTAGGCCTTGATCACGGCGTCGATCTCATCGAAATTGGGTTTGTCGTAGCCGTAGTTCAGTCCCGGATAGACCTCCTCGGGGACGATGCCGTACGCCTCGATGCCGTGCAGCACGTCGTGGGCCTGTCCGCCGACGGCGAGGTTCAGCGAGCCGTGCAGGCGGACGTATTTCACGGCCTTTTCGAAGTAGATGTTGCGCACGATCCACATCTCCGAAAGGTCCAGTTCGGGACCTCCGGCGCGGAGGATTTCGCTTTCGAGGAACGAGAGGGTCGAGTAACACCAGCAGGTTCCGCTGCGGCTCTGGTCCTTGACCGGGGTGACGGGCAGGATTTTGACGTCGGTGAAACGGTAGCCTTCCGGGGCGGCCGTGTCGGGCGTTTGTGCCGCGGCTCCGAGCGCGTAGCAGAGCGCAAGTGCGGCGAGAATCGGTTTTTTCATCAATCGTTCGGTTTTCGGTGTTTGCTTTCTTGCGGGTCGTTTCGCAGTCCCGGTACGGTTTCTCCGTTTTGCGGCCAGACCCTTTTATCTCGGTACGGTTTTTCTGTTTTGCGGCCAGGCCCTTTTGTTCCGGGGAGGGTTTTCCGTTTTGCGGCCAGACCCTTCCCCTCTTGTCCGGGGCGGTTACTTTTTCGATCCTGCGACGATCTTCAGACAGTCGTCGAGGGTGAGTTCCTCGGGCTTCGCTCCCTTCGGCAGGCGGTAGTTCTTGCTCTTGTAGGCGATGTAGGGTCCGTAGCGGCCGTTCTTGACGAGCATGTCGGCATCTTCGGGGAAACTCTTCAGCGGCGTGTTGGCCGCGGCCGCGGCCGCCTGGTGTGCGCGGACGATCTCAACGGCGCGGTCGTAGCCGATCGTGTAGGGGTCGTCGGTCTTGGCCAGCGACGCGAACGACTTTCCGTAGCGCACGTAGGGACCGTACTTGCCGATGCCGACCATCAGCTCCTCGCCGTCCAGCTGTCCCAGGTCGCGGGGCAGGGCGAAAAGCTCCAGCGCCTCTTCGAGCGTGATCGACTCGATCAACTGGCCCTTCTTGAGCGACGCGAAGCGTCCCTTCTCGCCTTCGTTCCCTTCGATCTCGACCATCGGGCCGTAACGGCCGATGCGCGCCTTCACGATGTGCCCCGTCTTGGGATCGTTGCCCAGAATGCGCACTTCGCGCGTCTTGGCGGTCTGCGTCGTGATGGCCGAATCGACCATCTTGTGGAAGGGACCGTAGAACTCGTCGATCATCTTGTCCCAGGTGATGTCGCCCTCGGCGATGCGGTCGAACTCCTTCTCTACGCTGGCCGTGAAGTTGTAGTCGATGATCGGGCCGAACTGCTCCTCCAGGTAATCGTTGACCACCATGCCGATGTCGGTCGGCGAAAGTCGGTTTTTCTCTTTGCCGTAGTTTTCCGAGAGGGTCTTCGAGGCGATCTTTTCGCCCGTGAGCGTCAGCTGTGCGTAGTTGCGCTTCTGCCCGTCCCTGTTCTGTTTGACGACGTAGCCGCGGTTGATGATCGTGGTGATCGTCGGGGCGTAGGTCGAAGGACGGCCGATGCCCAGCTCTTCGAGGCGTTTGACGAGCGAGGCCTCGTTATAGCGCGCCGGAGCCGAGGTGAAGCGCTCTGTGGCGGTGATCTGCGACGGGAGGACCCGGTCGCCGGCCGTGAGTTTCGGCAGCAGCCCCTCGCCGCTCTCGGCAGCCTGGTCGTCGTCCGTGGATTCGGAGTAGAGGCGCAGGAAGCCGTCGAAACGGACCACCTCGCCCTGTGCGACGAACTGGTTCGAACTGCCCGACATGTCGATGGTGATGGTCGTGCGGTCCAATTCGGCGCAGACCATTTGCGAGGCGACCGTGCGCTTCCAGATCAGGTCGTAGAGCTTCTTCTCGGCGGGCGTGCCCTCGATCTCCTGACGCTCGATGTACGACGGGCGGATGGCCTCGTGGGCCTCCTGCGCACCTTTGGTCTTGGTCTTGTAGTTGAACCAGCGCGAATATTTCTCGCCGTAGAGTTTCGTGATCTCCTCCTTGCACTGGGCCAGCGCCTGCTGCGAGAGGTTCACCGAGTCGGTACGCATGTAGGTGATCAGACCCTGCTCGTAGAGGTGCTGCGCCACGGACATCGTCTGCGAAACCGACATGCCCAGCTTGCGGCCCGCCTCCTGCTGGAGCGTCGAGGTGGTGAACGGCGGCGCGGGGTAGCGCTGTGCGGGTTTCTCCTCGGCCTTGGCCACCGTGAATGTGGCGCCGATGCAGCTTTGCAGGAAGGTTTCGGCCTGCGCCTCGGTTTCGAAACGCGACGAAAGTTCGGCCTTGAAGAGCGTCTTCTCCGGGTCTCCGGCGGCGTAGAACTGGGCCACGACACGGAAATAGGCTGCCGAGCGGAAGGCGATGATCTCGCGTTCGCGCTCCACGATCAGGCGCACGGCGACCGACTGCACGCGGCCTGCCGACAGCGCCGGACGTACCTTCTTCCACAGCACCGGCGACAGCTCGAAGCCGACCAGCCGGTCGAGGATGCGGCGTGCCTGCTGGGCGTTGACCAGGTCCATATTGACCGTGCGCGGCTTCTCGATGGCTTCCAGAATCGCCCGCTTGGTGATTTCGTGGAAGACGATGCGCTTGGTCCGGTCGACGGGGAGACCCAACACTTCGGTCAGGTGCCATGCGATGGCTTCTCCTTCGCGGTCTTCATCGGAGGCGAGCCAGACGGTCTTCGACTTGGCCAGTTTCGTGAGTTCGTCGACCACTTTCTTCTTGTCGCCGGGGATTTCGTATACGGGCTTGTAGCCTTCTCCGATATTGATGCCGAGATCCTTCTTCGCAAGGTCGCGGATGTGTCCGAAGCTCGATTTTACGATAAAGTCCTTGCCGAGAAACTTCTCGATGGTCTTGGCCTTGGCGGGGGACTCTACGATTACTAAATTTTCCTGCATTGCTGTTTTGATGGCTTTTTCAGAAAAGCGAAAACCTAAGCATTACACTTAGGTTCCGCAAAAGGGGTTATCTGTTGTTTACTTGATCAGGTTGTACGCCATACTGAAACGGATCGGGGCGTTGTTCGGTTCGGCAGTCCCGGCCTGTGTCGGCATGCCCTGCAACACGCCGAACGAGGTCGTGTAGAGGCCGTACGCTTCGGGTCCGATGTATACCGAGCGGTTCTTGACTTTGTCCCAGTCGATGTTCGCAACCTCGCCGCCCGCATCTGCCTTGGCTTCCATGTAACTGTTCCAGAGCTGCTGCATGTAGCCCGTGATGTCCATTACGTAGCAGCCGCGGCTGCGGTTGATCTTGCCGTTGTAGGCGAGCGTTACCGAAGAACCGTAGTTCTGCTCGTAGATGTAGGCGTAGTCCGAAATCGGCGTCAGCGTCTTGTAATTGGTGTACATGCCCAGCCGCGTCGGGTATGCGTTCATCTGGTCGGTCATGCGCAGGATGTCGCCGGCCGTTCCGTCCGCGATCTTCTCCCACTCGTAGTCGCTGTCGTTGAAGTAGATCGACATGCGTACCTGGCTGAACGCGAGTGTTTTGAAATTCTTGCCGTCGGCATTTCCCTTGGCGATCTCCGCCTCCAGCTCCGCGAAGAACTCCGGGCTGAAGGTCATCTCGGTCACCACGCCGCCCATGCCTTCGACATAGACGAGGGGATTTTCGGGCCGGTTCTCGGCCGTCTCGCGGGCTTCCTCTATGTTTATCCTTCGGGCGATCGTGGCCTCCTCGTAGCCGTGCTTGACGTTGTTTACCGAGACGTTGCCGAATTCCGCGCCGTCTTCGTAGAAGTAGTAGACCATGCCGATCGTGTCCTTGATCAGCGAGGGGTCGTCCTTCACGCGGTTACGTCCGTAGACCGACAGGCCCGAATAGGTCAGTTCCGTGGCGAAGATCGTTCCCTTGCCGTACTCGGTGAGCGGCTTCTCGGGGTTCGGGGCGATGTAAAGTCCCTTGAACGCCTCGACCCAGTATTTCAGGCTGTCGGCGCTGTAAATCGAGTAGTCGCCGGCATACTCGCCCTCCTGAAGCATCAGGCGGCGGATGTATTTTTTACCCGCTTCGGTCGGCTCCAACGTCACGGCCGACGTGGTCGAGGGGTATTTGCCCTCGCCGCCGAGCGTGAAGGTGAAGAGCGGCTCGTCGGGGTTGTAGACGCCTTCCGCCACGGGGTCGAAATTGAGGTAGAAGGTCGAGTCGCGCTGCGATTTGTTGGGCGCTATGGGTTTCTCGGTGAGGTATTTGTTGCTGACGACCTCGTAGACCGCGAAGGACTGCTCGGTCACCGAGTCGCGGCCGAAGCTGGTCACCTTGAGCAAGATCTGCGCCGAGTCGAAGATCGGCATGTAGCCGAAGTAGCCTGAATCGACCTTGTAATAGTTGACCATCTGCGAAAGGAATCCCGCGGAACGGTGGCCCAGCGTGTCGTTGAGCATCGAACCCATGTAGCCGTAGGTGATGTTCGAACTGACGATCGAATCGGTCTGGAACAGGCGTGTTTCGACGTATTTCTTCGGGTTCAGTTCGTCGGCCCGGGGGAGCTGAACGTATCCCGCCCTCATCTGCTGGTTGTCGGGGATGAGGTTTCCGCCCAGCGTATCGTCCACCTTGGTACAGCCCCCGAGGGTCAGTCCTATCGTGGCAGCCAGCGCTGCAACGGGGAGCAGCATGCGGCGGAAGTTATTGAATCGCTTCATAGAATCGGTTGTAATTATCGAAAAAGTCCTCTGCCTCGGGCGATTGGTATTCGAGCATCGGCTTTCCGCTCGCGCGGGCCATGTCCAATACTTTCGGGTCGACATCCGGGGATGCCGCAACCACTCCGTCGGCATATTCCATAACGAAGCGACAGAGGTTTTCGTATGACGGAGTGTCGAGAATCGCAAGATTTTTGTCCTTGACGCCTTCGCCGGCGATCTTGGCGCCGAATCCGGGATCGAGTTCCCCGGAGAAGCCGTCGCCGTAGAGCGACACCACGACCTTGACGTCGCGGAAGATCGGGTCGTCGGCGAAGATCCGTTTCAGGTAAACGGGAACCACGGCCGTGAACCAGCCGTGGCAGTGCACCACCGTCGGGGTCCAGCGCAGTTTCTTGACCGTTTCCAGTACGCCGCGGGCGAAAAAGATGGCCCGTTCGTCGTTGTCCTGAAAGTAGTTGTCCGCGCCGTCGGTCAGCACCGCCTTGCGCGAGAAGTAGTCGTCGTTGTCGATGAAATAAATCTGTACGCGCGCCGCGGGTATCGACGCCACCTTGATAATCAGCTGGTGGTCGTTGTCGTCGATGATGAGGTTCATGCCCGACAGCCGGATAACCTCATGCAGCTGGTGCCTGCGCTCGTTGATGCAGCCGTAGCGGGGCATGAAGGTGCGGATCTCGTTCCCGCGTTCCTGCATTGCCTGCGTCAGCGCACGGCAAAGCCGGGAACCCTCCGTTTCTGGAAGATAGGGGGTGATCTCCTGACACACGTACAGAATTTTGCTTGCCATGGTTTTGAGGGTTTATATCTGCAAAGGTAGTGAAAAAAAATTAAAGAATGAGCATCGCGTCTCCGTAAGTGCCGAAACGATACCCCTCTTCCTTGGCTACCTTGTAGGCGTTCATCACGGTTTCGTAACCGCCGAAAGCCGCCACCATCATCAGCTGGGTCGAGTAGGGCAGATGGAGGTTGGTCACCATGGCGTCGGCCACGGTGAATTCGTAGGGGGCGAAAATGAACTTGTTGGTCCAGCCTTCCATGGGTTTGATCATGCCGTTGGTCGATACGGCGGTTTCGATCGTGCGCATCACCGTCGTGCCGATCGCCACGACCTTGCGCTCCTGCCGTTTGGCCGCGTTGACCGCTTCGGCGGCGGCCTCCTCGACGAAGAACTGCTCGGAGTCCATCTTGTGCTTCGAGAGGTCCTCGACGTCCACCGTGCGGAAGTTTCCCAGCCCGACGTGCAGCGTCACGAACGTCTTGTCGATGCCCTTGATCTCCATGCGCTTCATCAGGTGTTTCGAGAAGTGCATGCCGGCCGTCGGGGCAGCCACGGCGCCCTCCTTCTCGGCGAAGATGGTCTGGTAACGCTCGGCGTCCTCGGGTTCGACCTTCTCGCGTACCCACTTCGGCAGAGGCGTTTCGCCCAGCGCGAAGAGCGCATGCTTGAACTCCTCGTAGGAGCCGTCGAACAGGAAGCGCAGCGTGCGGCCGCGCGAGGTGGTGTTGTCGATCACCTCGGCCACCAGCAGGTCGTCGTCGCCGAAGTAGAGTTTGTTGCCGATACGGATTTTGCGCGCGGGGTCCACCAGCACGTCCCACAGCCGCAGTTCGCGGTTGAGTTCCCGCAGCAGGAAGATTTCGATTTCGGCGCCGGTCTTCTCCTTGTTGCCGTAGAGGCGTGCCGGGAAAACCTTCGTGTCGTTGAAGACGAACAGGTCCTTTTCGTCGAAATACTCGATGATGTCCTTGAAGATACGGTGCTCGATAGTGCCTTTGGCGCGGTTGATGACCATCAGACGCGACTCGTCGCGATTGTCGGCCGGGTATTTGGCCAGCATTTCGGGTGAAAAGTCATACCCGTACTGCGATAATTTCATAGATGAACGCTCTTTTTTACGTAATGTGGTTCGACATTTTCTGCGTTCGGCGGGGCCTGAAACGCGGTTTTGCCTCTGCCCCGCCTGCCGGAAAGGTTCCGGAAAACAAAGACAGATTATTTTTTATACGCAAAAAAGTCTATTTTGTTTCAAGTTTTTGCAGATTTTCAAGAAATTCGTCCAGCTCATAGGATTTTTCGAGCGTGAAGCCGCCGCTGCGCGTGCGGCGCAGCGAGGTGAGGTGCGCCCCGCTGCGGAGCGCCTGTCCGATCTCGTGGGCCAGCGAGCGGATGTAGGTTCCCTTGCTGCAACGCACGCGGATACGCACCCGCGGCAGGTCGTATTCCACGATCTCCATTTCGTAAATGTTGATCAGCGCCTGGCGTACGGCGACCTCCTCGCCGGCGCGGGCCAGTTCGTAGGCCCGTGTGCCGTCGATCTTCTTGGCCGAGTAGACGGGCGGGGTCGTGGCGCCCAGCATCACGTCGGCCACATACTCCTTCTCCTCGGCTTGCAGGGCGTCGACGAGTTTGGTGGCGCGGCCGATGCAGACCAGCAGGATGCCCGTGGCCAGCGGGTCGAGCGTCCCGGCGTGTCCGACCTTGATTTTGCGGTAACCCAGCCTGCGGAGCGCGAATTTGATTTTGCGCACCACGTCGGTCGAGGTCCAGCGCAGGGGCTTGTCCACGACGGCGATGTATCCGTCCTCGAAATTGATGCCGCGGAGGTCCAGTGCTTCTTTCATCAGCAGAAATAGCTTGTGATCGACACCAGTCCCGCAACGGTGCAGTAGACGGCGAACCAGATGAGTTTGCCCCGCTTCACGACCTCGATCATGAATTTGCAGGCCAGACATCCCGTGATGAACGATGCGAGGAATCCGGCGATGAGCGGCCCTGCGGCGATACCGGCGGTCAGATCGCCGCTTGTCGCCTGGAGCAGGGTTTCGCCCAGGATCGGAGCCAGCACCATCAGGAACGAGAACTGCGCCACGGCGGCTTTCTTGTTGCCCAGCAGCAGGCCTGTGGCGATGGTCGAACCCGACCGCGAAAGTCCCGGCATGGCGGCGCATGCCTGCGCCAGTCCGATGATCAGGGCGTCGCGGTAGGAGATCGTCTCCTTCTGCCGCGGCTTGGCGTAGTAGGCGAAGGCCAGCAGCGCGGCCGTCACGAGGAGCATCGCGCCCACGACGGCGAGGATGTAGGGTGCGTTGAGCAGGTCGTTGATCCGGTCCTTGAGCAGGAACCCGACGATGCCGATGGGGATCATCGAGAGGACGAGTTTCAGTACGTAGGCCTGCTCTTCGTTGAACCGGCGCGAGAACAGTCCTTTCAGGAGGCGCCAGACTTCGCTCCACAGCACGACGATCGTGCTCAACACCGTGGCAGCGTGGAGCGCCACGTCGAACGTGAGGTTTTCTTCGAGTTGTACGCCCAGCACCTCCTTGGCGATCTGGAGATGACCGCTGCTTGAAACGGGCAGGAATTCGGTGATGCCCTGCACGATGCCGAGCAGGATAGCTTGCAGTGTGTCCATTTATTTTTTAGAAAGGGTCTTGAGTTGTCGGCTGTTCCGGTCCGCCGGCCGTTGCCGGGCGGGTCTCCCCGCCGGGACGGCGTTCCGCAACGGGCCGGGAATTACTTGTAACGTCGCATGATCGCATAGATCTCGATGACGAAACCGCCGATCACGAGGATCGGGGCCAGCGTGATGCGCCTCCACGAGAACATCGCGTAGTTGAATTCGTCGGGCGAGTCGCTGCCTCCGCCGGCCATCAGGACGAAGCCCAGGAGGACGACCGCGAAACCGATCGCCAGCAGGACGTAGTTGCGCCGCGTAAGGGGCATGCGGGGATTTTCCGGTACGGGGTCCTGCGCGTTCTTCTGTTCGTTTTTCATTTAATAAAGGTATATCTTGTTCGACTTCATGTTGATGAATTTGTTGAGGGCCGCAAAGGTGAAAAGCCCCGAGATGATGATGCCGCCCGCAATCATCGAGCCGAGGATGATGGCGATTTTGCCGGCTTCGGCAATGGTCATCAGTTCGGGGACCGCCTCGTTCAGCCCGTAGACGGCCAGACCGAACAAGGCCGAGGCGGCCGTGCCGGCCAGGATTCCCTGCGTGAGGCTGCTTCCGAGAAAGGGCCGCATGATGAACCACTTGGTGGCCCCGACCAGCTTCATCGTGTTGATCAGGTAGCGTTTCGAAAAGATCGCCAGCCGGATGGTGTTGCTCAGCAGGATCAGCGAAATGACCAGCAGCGCGCCGCCGAAGAGCAGCAGTACGAGGCGTATCTTGTTCACCGTGGCGTGCAGCCGCTCGGCCATCAGCGCCGGGTACGACACGCGGTCGACGCCTTCGATGCGTCCGGCGGCGGCGATGAACGAGTCGAGCAGCTCCTTGTCGGAGGATGCCGACGTGAGCGTGAGTTCGAACGAATCCAGCAGCGGGTTCTCCGGCAGGATCTCCTCGAACGAACTGCCGAACATCTTGCGGAACTCCTCCTCCTCGGCTTTCTCCTCCTTGGCGGAGTAGGCGATCGTCGCGACCATCTCCTCGGCGGTCAGGCGTTTGCTGATGGTCTCTTTCTGCGCCTCCGAAAGCCCGTTCTTCAACTCCACGGTGACGGCGATGCTCTCCTGGAGCGTGTCGGCGACCTTCAGCGCCGCGACCATCAGGTAACCCACCGATCCCAGCAGGAACAGCACGAGCGTGATGCTCACCGTCGACACGATGTAGGAGTTGCGGACCTTTCGCTTCAGTCTTTTATCGTCTTTCATGGCGTTTGTCGTGATAATGGCAAATTTCGGGCTTCCCTTGTTGCCGCGAATCGGAAATAGGCCGGCTGTGTCCGATCCGCAACCCCTGCGCGAAACCCGAAATTTTACGCACGCTGACGATAAACGGGTTTGCGCGGGTCGCCCTTTTTATTTCTCTTTTTCCGTTCTTTTTCTAAAACAATAGACCAGCGCCGCGACGGCTCCCAGCAGGATCGCGAGCGACGCCGCGAGCGTCACGCCTTCGACGGCCGTCCAGCCCGGTGCGCGGAACCGCCATTCGACGGTGTGCGTGCCGGCGGGCAGCGTCATCGCCCGCAGGACGTAGTCGGCCCGGAAGTAGGGGCTTTCCTCGCCGTCGACATAGGCCTTCCAGCCCTGGTCGTAAAAAATCTCCGAGAACACCGCCACCGCCTCTTCGGGGAGCGTGTATTCGTATTTGAGGTAGTTCGGGCGGTACTCCGTGAGCTCGATCCGGGCGGAGGCGTAGATGCCGAGGGGCATGGGCCGCGATGCGCTCTTCGCCGGATTCTGCCCCGACACCACCGCTGTCGTGCGGAGGTCCGTCTTGCCCAGCAGGTCGATTTCCGCCTGCGCCGAGGGGGCGTAGATGACGCTGTCGACGAACCACGCCGCTCCGAAGGCCGTCGTGCGGCGCTGCGCTTCGGGCTGCCCCTCCTTGCCCGGAACGATCAGGTAGCGCGTGTTGAGCATGTCGAGCACTCCGTCGTCGGCGTTGGAAAGGTAACGGTCGATCAGATCCTGGTAGCGGGCCAGCTTCGCCCCGTGGTAACCGCCCACCGAGCGGTGGAAATAGGAGGTCGTGGCGTCGTTGAAGGGGCTGACCGTGAGGTTCAGCACCCGGTAGCCCGGGTCCTTGTCCTGCATGATCGCCTTGTCGGCCGCCGAGGCCGTCACCTGGTTGCGGCGCGGCGAGACGAAATTCTCCGACGAGAGGAACCGCAGGTCGACCGGCACGAGGTCCAGCAGCATCACGCCCGCGAGCAGGCCCGTCAGTACGTATCGGTTGATCCGGCGCAGGGCGAACAGCGCCACGCCGCCCGCGGCGAGCAGGATCATCAGCAGCGAACGCCATGCGTCGGCCTGCATCATCGAAGCGCGTTCGGCGGCCATGGCGTCGGCCGTCGCTTCGGCCCATTCGATGTCCATTCCGCGGTCGATGTACGACCGCATGTTGTTGCTTTCGAAGATGTGACGGAACGTATCGGTCATATAGTCCGCGCTTTCGGCGCGTCCGAAGTCGAAGAGCGATCCTCCGGCGACGGCCAGCAGCAGGCACGCTCCCCCGGTGATTCCCGCAGCCCATGCCAGCGCGCGCAGCAGCCGTTCGCGGGGAATCTCCCCCTTCCAGAGCCGCATCAGGGCCAGCGCTCCCAGCAGCGGCACGGCCCATTGCACGACGACGAGCGTCATCGAGACGGTGCGGAATTTATTGTATCCGGGCAGGTATTTGAACGCGAATTCGGTGAACCCCATCAGGTTGCGGCCCCAGGCCAGCAGAATCATCACGACGCATGCGGCGATGATCCACCATTTGTTGCGCCCCCGGGCCAGCGCGATGCCCAGCGCGGCGAGGAACACCGCCGCGGCGCCCAGATAGGTCGGGCCGCCCGTGTAGGGCTGCGTGCCCCAGTAGGCCGAGAGCTGCTGCGCCGCGCCGCGCAGACCGTAGTCGTTCAGCACGGCCGCCGTCTGTCCGTCGGCCGGGAAGGTCGTGCCCGATTCGCGGCCCATGAAGTCGGGTACGAGCAGGTTGAGGGTCTCGGCCTTGCCGTAGCTCCACGCCGTCGCATAGTCGAGCGCGAGGCCGTTTTTCGAGGTTTCGGCCGTCGCGGCAAGCTCCGATCCGCCGCGGATGGTCTCCTTCGAGTGGCGGGCCGTGTACCACAGGGGTGCGAAGTTCGACCCCACGGCCAGCAGCCCCGCGGCAGCCAGCACGGCCGTGCGCCGCAGAAACTCCTTCAGGTGCCTTTCACGCAGGGCGACGATGCCCTCGCTGATCCAGAAGGCGGCCATCGCCAGCAGGAAGTAGTAGGTGATCTGCGGGTGGTTGGCGCCGATTTCGAGCGACGCCGCAAGCCCCGTGAGCGCCGCGCCGCACCAGACGTTACCCCGCAGGGTCATCCACGCGCCGCTCATCATCAGCGGAGCGTAGACCAGCGCCCACATTTTCGTGACGTGCCCCGCGCCGATGATCAGCAGGAAGTAGGTCGAAAGCCCGTAGGCCAGCGCCGCGACGATGCCCACCCACGGGTTGATCCCGACGATCAGCAGCATGAGCCACATCGAGACCATGGCGAAAAACAGGAATCCGGCGGGCGTGTCGATGATCTTCACCACCTGTCCGACGGTCCGCTTCACCAGCTGGGCCGGATAGGCCACGTTGATCAGGTAGGCCGGCATGCCGCCGAACATGCCGCCCGTCCACTGCGGGTCTTCGCCCGTCGCGGCGCGCATGTCGCTGATATCCTTGGCCATGCCTTCGTATTGGATGACGTCGTGCTGGGGCAGCGCTTCGCCCCGGAACTGCGGGGCGAAATAGGCGGCGCTCACCACGAAAAAGAGTGCGAAGGCCGCCAGGGCCGGCAGCAGTTTTGATCTTATAGTGTTCGAAAAATCCATTCCAGCGTGTCTTAACCGATTGCCAAAGGTACGAAAAAACATTGACAGTCCGTGTCTTCATTGCGAAAAATGACTATCTTTGCGGATATGATTACACTCGATGACATCCGCAAACCCGTGACTGCGGAACTGGAGGCCCTCGACGAATTCGTAGACCGCCAGTTCACGGCCGAGGGGGAGCTGCTCTCCGATATGCTGCGTTACGCCCTTTCGGCGCGCGGCAAAGGCATCCGTCCCATGCTCGTCATGCTTTCGGCGGCGATGAACGCCCCGGTAAAAGGGGCTGCCGCGGGCCGCAGGGCCTGTCTGGCCGCCATGCTGGTCGAAATGATCCACGTCGCGTCGCTGATCCACGACGACGTGATCGACGAGGCCGACATGCGCCGCGGCAAGCCTTCGGCCAACGCCCGCTGGCAGTCGCACAAAGCCGTGATCCTGGGTGATTACATCCTTGCCAAAAACATGAACATAGGCTTGCAGAGCGGGCAGTTCGACCTCGTTACGCACGTCTGCGGGTCGATGGCCGCGCTGTGCGAGGGCGAGGTCCTGCAGGACGAGTGCGCCGCCAACAGCACGATGACCCGCCAGGCCTATCTTGACATCATCTATAAGAAAACCGCGAGCCTTCTGGGCGTCAGCGCGTCGGCCGGGGCGCTGGCCGTGGGCGCCACGCGCGACCGGGTGGCCACGATGCGGCGTTTCGGCGAAGCCGTGGGCATGGCCTTCCAGATTCAGGACGACATTCTCGACTATACCCCGACGGCCCACACGGGCAAACCCGCCAACAACGACCTGCGCGAAGGGAAAATCACCCTGCCGCTGCTGTCTGTGCTCGACCGCGCTTCGGATTCCCGCCGCAGGGAGCTGCTCGAACGGCTCTCCCGCTGTCACGAGAGCGACGAGGAGGTCGAGTACCTGCGCTCCACGGTCGAGAACGAGGGCGGCCTCTCTTTCGCCGCCGAGGTGATGCAGGGCTACATCGCCCGCGCCGTGGAGATGCTCTCCGACTATCCCGATTCCGAATACCGTTCGGCGCTGGTCAACCTCTGCGCCTACATCGCCGAACGGGACCGATGACCCCCCCCCGAAACTTATTAACCTAAACATTGATAGATTTTATGGAACAAAAGAAAAATTACACCTTGCCCATCGTCATGATGTTCTTGCTCTTTGCAATGATCTCCTTCGTGACGGGACTTTCGAATCCGCTGGGCGTCATCGTGAAGAATCAGTTCGCCGTGGCGAACTGGATGTCCCAGCTGGGCAACTTCGCCAACTTCATCGCCTATGCCGTGATGGGCATTCCGGCGGGCATGATGCTCAAGCGCATCGGCTATAAGAAGACGGCGCTTGCCGCCGTGGCCGTCGGTTTCGTCGGCGTGGGCATCCAGTACCTTTCGGGCGTTGCGGGCAGCTTCCCGGTCTATCTGATCGGCGCTTTCGTTTCGGGCTTCTCGATGTGTATGCTGAACACGGTCGTGAACCCGATGCTCAACACGCTGGGCGGCGGCGGCAAGAAGGGTAACCAGCTGATCCAGTTCGGCGGCTCGCTCAATTCGATTTCGGCGACCATCGTTCCGATCCTCGTGGGTTACCTGATGGGTAACGCGGCCAATGCGACGATCAGCGACGCGGCTCCCGCGCTGTGGATCGCCATGGGCATCTTCGCCGTGGTGTTCTTCGTGCTGGCGGCGGTCCGCATTCCCGAACCCTTCGCGATCCAGGACGCCAAGAGCGAGAAGAAGGACAAGCACAGCGCCATGTCGTTCCGTCACTTCGTGCTGGGTACGGTGGCCATCTTTATCTATGTAGGTGTCGAGGTGGGCATTCCCAACTTTATGAACCTGTTCCTGACCTCCACGCCCGACGCGGCGACCCCCGGTATCGGAATGGCTGCTGCTGCGGCCGGTTCGCTCGTGGGCACTTACTGGTTCCTGATGATGTGCGGCCGTCTGATCGGCGGCGTCATCGGCGGCAAGGTCTCGAGTAAGGCGCAGCTGACGGCGGTTTCCGTCGTGGCGCTGGTCTTCGTGCTGCTGGGCATCTTCGCTCCGATCGACACGATGGGCCGCATGCCGGTGTTCACGGGTACGGGCTTCGCCATGATCGAGGTTCCCATCGGCGTCATGTTCCTCACGCTGTGCGGTCTCTGCACGTCGGTGATGTGGGGCGGCATCTTCAACCTCGCCGTCGAGGGACTCGGCAAATACACCTCCATGGGCTCGGGTATCTTCATGGTGATGGTTTGCGGCGGCGGTATCCTGCCGCTCCTGCAGAATGCGATCGTCGACATGAGAGGCGGCGTGGGCTACCTGGCCAGCTACTGGGTGATCGTCGTGGCGCTCGTCTACATGCTCTACTACGCTCTTGTTGGCTCGAAGAACGTCAACAAGGACATTCCCGTCAACGACTGATAAGTGCGCAGTCGGATGCAAACAGGAAGCCGGACTCCCGTCGGGAGCCCGGCTTCTTCTGTTTCGATGCTTGTCTGCACGCGGTTTTCAGCGGTCGATGTCGAGCAGGATGCGGTAGCTCCGTCCGGGCTCGAAGCCGGGGTCGTAGACGAGCAGGAAGTTCTCGTCTACGGCGGCATGCCACGTCTGTCCCCCGGCCAGGCGGGGATTCTTCAGCCGCTCGGGGAAGAAGCAGCTGAAGGGCAGGTCGCCGACGTGCTCCTCCTTGAAGCGGTCACCGGCCATGCGCGCCGCACTGAAGTCGGACGCCGTGGTCACCGTGATCTCGTACTGCGAGCCGACGCGGCGCTGCGTGACCTCGAAGTCCCGCTCGGCGGGCAGCTCCCGGAGGCGGACCTCCCATGCCGGATCGCCGTAGCAGGCCAGCACGTCGCGGTCGAAGAAGAAGCCCAGCTCGTCGTCGGTGAGGTGGCGTCCGGCCGTGCTGTCGGCCTGCCCGACCATGCGCTCCCAGTCGAAATCGTCGCCGGGGTAGGGGAAGGCCCTGCCGCGCACCGCGGGCAGTTGCTCGTCAAGCCAGTGGAGCATGTCCTGCCGGTTGAGGTAGAAGGCCTCGGCAAGGGTGTAGCGGCCGGGGGTCGTGAGCCAGTATTTCAGTCCGCCCCAGCCGTTGCGGCCGTACCACGTCGGTACGACATAGCCCATCATCGCGGCGGCGTGTGCGCTGTTCATCCAGGCGACGGCCATGCTCTCGCGTGTGCGGTTGACGTTGCCGATCAGGCAGTTGCCGATGGCAAGCTGGACTACGTTGTGGGCACCAACCTGACCTACCGCCAGCCCG
>OHIX01000316.1_pt1 | contig 17940 bp, 14 predicted proteins | sample 1568391 | NCBI WGS metagenome assembly OHIX01 (sample SAMEA3879541, study PRJEB24766) | human gut metagenome | biome: human-associated habitat; feature: feces | place: USA | collected 1985/1987 | reverse complement strand
TGGTGCGACGGTTCGTTCCTCGAAGACCAGGACTTCTGGCGGCTTTCGGGCATCGGCCGCGACTGCTACCTCTACGCCCGTGACAAACGCCGGCTGGCCGACGTACGGCTGACGCCCGATCTGGTCGACGATTACCGCAACGGCACGCTCCGCGCCGAAATCGCCACGACGCCGGGCATCGGCAGCGTACGGCTGACGCTCCGCGACGCGGCGGGCCGCACGCTCCGCCCCCGCCGCAACGCAGCCGAAACGACGTTCGAAGTCGCCGCCCCGAAGCAGTGGAGCGCCGAAGCCCCGAACCTCTACACGCTCACGGCCGAAGCCCTGGCCGCCGACGGCTCGGTGACCGAAGCCGCGGCCTTCCGCGTCGGATTCCGCAAGGTCGAGATCCGCGGCGGGCAGCTGTTAGTCAACGGCAAACCGATCCTCATCAAAGGCGTCAACCGGCACGAAATGGAGCCGAACACGGGTTATTATGTCACGCGCGAAGAGATGGTGCGCGACATCCGCGAGATGAAACGCCTCAACATGAACGCCGTGCGCACGTGCCACTACCCCGACACGCCGCTGTGGTACGACCTCTGCGACGAGTACGGTCTCTACGTCGTGGACGAAGCCAACGTCGAATCGCACGGCTACCACTACCGCGACAAGTCGAAGAACCTCGCCGGCAACCCCGCCTTCGCCGCCGCGCACCTCGACCGCAACCGCCGCATGGTGCTGCGCGACTACAACCACCCTTCGATCATCGTCTGGAGCACGGGAAACGAGGCCGGAAACGGCCCCAACTTCGAACGCTGCTACGACTGGATCAAAGCCTTCGACCCGTCGCGCCCCGTGCAATACGAGCAGGCCTCCTACCACGGAGACTACAACACCGACATCGTCTGCCCGATGTACTGGAGCTACGGGCAGTGTGAGAAATACCTCGCCGAGAATCCCCAGAAACCCCTGATCCAGTGCGAATACGCCCATGCCATGGGCAACTCGATGGGCGGATTCAAGGAGTACTGGGACATGATCCGCCGCGAACCCAAATACCAGGGCGGATTCATCTGGGACTTCGCCGACCAGGCCCTTGCCTGGCGCAGTCCCGAAGGCCGGCTGACCTACCGTTACGGCGGCGACTACAACGACACGGACGCTTCGGACAGCACCTTCTGCTGCAACGGCGTGCTGGCCTCCGACCGCTCGTGGCATCCCCACGCCTACGAGGTGAAGCACCAGCACCGGCCGATTCACACCACGCCCCGCGACCTGAAAAACGGCGTCGTGAACGTCTATAACGAGAATTTCTTCACAGACCTTTCGCCCTACCGCCTGCTCTGGGAGATCACCTCCGACGGACAGCCCGTGTTGAGCGGCACGGTCGAGCGTCTCGACGTGGCTCCGCAGACCACCGCCGCCGTGACGCTGGGCTACAAACCCGAACAGGTCTATGCCTTGGGCGGCGAACTGCTGCTCACGGTGCGTTACCAGCTCCGCGAACGGCAGGGACTGCTCGACGCACTTTATGAAGTCGCCGCCGACCAGTTGACGCTGCGCGGGGACGACCCCGCGGCACGCTTCGCCGCGACCGCTCCCGCCGGGACGCTCCGCGTGGCGGACAAAACCGTTTCGGGCGAAGGATTCTCGGTCTCGTTCGATCCGAAGAGCGGCTTCATCCGTTCCTACCGCCTGCGCAACGTCGAGCTGCTGGCCGGTCCCGTGCGGCCCAACTTCTACCGCGCAGCCACGGACAACGACCTCGGCGTGCGCCAGACCGGGAAATACCCCGACAGCCAGATGTGGGCCAAAGCCGAACCGCAGCTCACAGGCTTCGCCCTTACGCCCGGCGACAGCGAAGTGAAAGCCATCGCAGACTACACGCTCCCAAACGTCGGTGCGAAACTGAATCTGACGTATTCGATCGCTGCCGACGGTTCGGTCCGCGTCAGCGAAACGATGACCGCCGACCCCGCGCGCAAGGACGTCGCCGACCTGATGCGCTTCGGCATGGCCTTCGAAACCCCGGGCATGTTCGACGCCGTGGAATATTACGGCCGCGGCCCGATGGAGAACTACGCCGACCGCTCCGGCGCCGCCTTCGTGGGGCGCTACGCCCAGCGTGTCGCCGACCAGTTCCATATGAAATACGTCAGCCCGCAGGAGTCGGGAACGCGCAGCGGACTGCGCTGGTGGCGGCTGACCGACGACTCGGGCCTGGGCGTGGAGATCTGCTCCGACCGCCACTTCTCGGCATCGGCCATCCCGTTTGCCATCCCGCAGCTCGACAACGGCTCGCCGGAATATGTCCGCCACCCGGGCGACCTCGTGCCCGACGGCCGCACGCACGTCAATATCGAGAGCGTCCAGTCCGGACTGGGTTGCGTCAACAGCTGGGGACGGCTCCCCCGCCCCGAATACCTGCTGCCCTACGGCGACTACTCATTCAACTTCCTGCTGCAGCCCGTCACCGGAGGACGGTAGCCGACGGACAACCAACGCAAAAGCCGCAACCTAAAAAGGTTGCGGCTTTTGCGTTTACATATAACGGACAAGTCCCAAAGCATGAACTCCGGGACCTGCCAATACACCGCCGTTACTATTTTTACCTTTTCGTTTGAAGATATGCTTCGTGAAGACAGTAATATTTCATTTTGAACAACACGTAGGCAATGGAAAGCAATACGACTACAATCCCGAAATAAACCCATCCGTTGACTGGCAGATAGATGGCTCCGAACGAGATCACAACCTGCAAAAGTGCATAGGCCGCAGAAACAACTACATAATGTGGCATGCTCGACAAATGGGCTGCAAAGTGAACGGACTTCCTCAAGGAGTGTACAACCGACAGCAAAACCGGTAAGACCACCTACATCCACAAACGCCTCAAAACGCCTATCTGAACTTAAAACGAAACAAGCCGCGGCTGTGGACATTTTTCCCGAATACGAACAATGCGCTCGAAGGGATATCTACGATACATTAAAACCAAATTGAGGGAGCACAGCGATATTACTAAACTACGCAGAATCAGTCTCATTCAGGAATATACAGCACGTCATTGAATGTAACCTACTTTTTTACAATTAAGCTCACAACGTACATTTGCGACACACAACAAAAAAGAAAAGCGGACGACAATTCATTGATTACCCCCCCTCAAAACAGGGATCGGACCCAAATGTTTTTGCCCTTTATGCATCAATATGTTATAACAGTTCTTTATTTTTAAGGTCACGGGGTTGTAGCGATCGTTTTACACTTTATGACATCTCTATACTGTGATATAAAAATGCGAATTATTTTTAATATTTCCAATAGGTAGATAATTGGCAATGTTTCGGAATTTTCAGAGTTATCCTTTTTTGCAATAAATTCATCAAGCGTCTCGCAGCCACTTTCGTCTCATAAATTACTGATGATTCTATTACTTCAACCGTGTGCCATGTTCCTGCAAGTATTACACAACCGAAGTTACATACTGATGGGGCAAGATGAAAGCGTTTTATCTCTATTGTCCATTTTTTAAAGACGCAAGGTATTCTTCATGCAAATGATAATACTTCTTTTTAAACAACACATATATCAATGCAAGCACAATAATTGCGCTTATCAAATAAATCCAATGCGCTACGACCGTATCAGGACACAAGTACACAAAGCCAAGCGAAATCACCAATTGCAGCAACGCATAGAAACTCGAAACCTTAACGTGACCTATCTTCAACTCATTCGCCATAAGTTGGTACACATGCTTACGATGCGCCTCACCAAGATTTTCATGCAACAGAATACGATGCACAATAGTCAAGCAGCCATCCACACCATATACGAGAAGGAAGATCAGGAAGGTTACATCTCCAGTTGCGAGTACAAGATTACCAATCAGAAACAGAAGTATATATGCAATCCCGATTGAACCCACATCACCAGCAAAGCATTTTGCCTTTCCCTTTTGGCGAAAATTGAAGAAACAGAATACGATATCAGCCAACACTACTGTCACAATCAACGACTGTTCCACAAAATCCATTGTATTATTCAGCAAGGCGAGTGGAATCAAAGATGCCATAGCATAGGCACCCGTTATACCATTTACGCCATCCATAAAGTTAATCACGTTTGACGCACCCACACATACGATAAGAGCCAAAATTACTATCCGCCACATATCCAAGTGCAAAATGTCCAACTGATAAAACATCATCGCCATGGCAATAAATTGAGCCACTAGTCTTACAAAATCGGGCAGAGATCGGATATCATCTATGAAACTAACACCGGCAACGAGAGTCACAGCCAAAAGGAACCAGATATATGGGAAGCTCAAAAATACGCTCCATATCCAAAGACTAAAAAGAAAAATAATTCCACCACCCCTCAGAACAATCGTCGAATGGCTCGACCTCTCATTAGGCTTATCAATAATGTTGAATGTATCAGCAATCTTAAAGTATACCAACTCTAAAGCAATAAGAATTACGAAGATGATTCCGTATATGAGAATAGTATTCATAAACAATATTACATTTTATGATTATCGTTTTAACATCCTACTATCTCATCAAGGTTCCTCAAACATTTCTCCTTCATAAAATTTTCTTCATAGAAGGCTCTACCAGAGGCACCCTTTTGAGCCAACGTCTCCTTGGCGGTTTCGGAGAGCCGGACTACAAGTTTAGCAAGCGATTGTGCATCACCAGGTGCCACATGCCATCCGCATTCAGCATCCTTCACCACTTCAGCGCCCTCACCATTTAGACTTGCAATGATAGGACGACCCGCAGCCATATACGAACTGATCTTTGCAGGAGCATACAAATTGAATAGAGGCGAATCCGTAAGCGAAACCAACATTACATCTGCTTTTTTAAAAAACAGAGGCATAGTTTCAGACGGATACCTTCCCAAAGTCAATACCGTCTCTTCAAGCCCATGTTCCTTTACAAACTGCTGTACCCAAGACATCCTGCGTCCATCACCCACAATCACCCATTTAATATCTTTGCGCTCTTTTGTCAGCAATGCAGCTTGTAGATTGCATTCCATTCCGTGAGCTTCTCCTACAGCACCAGCAAACATCACCTTGAAGTTTCTTTCATCAAAAACCATTTCTTCATCAATCCCCTTCTCATTTAAAATATCCGCGAGATTCGTGCAATCCATGTTCGAACCATTACCATCTGACCATTGAGGATAATACACAATCTTATCCTTGTAATTCCCATACTTCAGAATATTCAGATCAAAACTCTTCGAACTAGTCAGTATCTTATCACTCCACTTGTATTCACTCTTTACTAAGTCAATATTAATGGGTGTGGCTGTTTGGGAATAAGAGTATTTTACCGTCGTTATGTCAGTGCCATCTTCATTGTAATCGGTGCATTTAGCTTCTACAAGGTTTCCGTCTCTCCATGTACATTCGCTCACTCTTACCCGAGATTCATTATAACTATAACGTTGCTCAACACGTTGCAAGTAGCCGTTTTTGTATTCCATTCTATAATAATATGTCTCGTCCTTGTCAAAATCATTTTCTGTAACTTCTGTTACATAACCATCTGAATTCAATTTACATGTATAAGTTCTGTCGCTACCTTTTACAGTTAACGAATTTCCATTGTAGGTAAATTCATAAGAATCATTTCTCAAACCGTCTATTTTTTTAACACGATTCTCGGAATCATAGGTTATAGTGGTTGTCCATGATTCGTCCCATTCAGCACGAAAGACTATCTGTTTAACCCATTTTTCGGGAGTAGGCGCTTTCCCGCCATTGTCATCATCATCGGAACAAGCCGAGAAAGAAACTGCCGCAAACATAGCGGCCACGATAAGAAACAACTTTTTCATAAATGCTTTAAGTGTTATAAATGATTGTTTTATGAAGAATAAATTGAGTATGGACTATAAATATTAACCCTTTTGCACAAGTCTGTCCCTTGGTAGATTATATGAGATTAATGTTGTGATTTTTATTTGAAATCATACCCAACAATATTATCTCCCAAATCTTTCCAGTATAGGGCTTTTTTATAATCATCAACTGCTGACATGGGAACATAATACTGGCATTTTCCTGAAAAATACCAATCGTTACCAAAAACATTAGGGCCTTCTAATGAAGGGGGTATAAGAGATTTGCAATAAACATTTTCTATGTTACGATTGCGAAATGCGTAGTTCCCAATGGATTTAATGCTTGCAGGCAATGTAACACATGCAGTCAGAATTTTCATAGTATTTGTTTGGGTTCCTCCATAAAATGCATATGAACCAATAGTCTCTACACAATCACCTAATGTAATAAAACGAAGTGAAGTGCACCCATAAAATGCGTTATCTTCAATTTCTGTAATATTGCGGCCAAAAGTAGCAAACTGCAAATTGGAACAATTGTAAAATGCATTTTGTTTAATACTCTTTACATTGTCGGGAATAATGATAGTATACAATTGGGAACACTCCTTAAATGCTTCTTTTACAATTGATTCAAGGCTCGTAAAATATCGCAATTCATTGAATGATGAAATCTCGCTATTTGTAAAGTGTCCATAAGGAATAGAGGTTGCGATTGCAGCTTCATGATATGATATTTCGCCATCATAATTTTTATCCCACAAATTGCGCCTACTTATATCACTGCTACTTAACCAACAAGATAAGCATAAGTACTTTGTTATAGGATCAGCAAATTGAATAAATTGGGTTGTTGCATTATTAGAAATCGGCATTGTAATTGTTGTCCCATCTGCCAATTCAAAGTAAACATTATTTTCGTCTTGCGTAATTTTGATGCTATCACCGTCTTTACCATCTGCTCCATCTTCACCCGTGGCTTTACCTAACTGCGTCCAATTCGTTCCATTGTCATAGGAAATCCACCAATAGCCCTCTCGAATTTCGAGTTTAGGTGTAACACCATCTGAACCATCCGTGCCATTATTACCGTCTGTCCCTTGTGCTTTTATCTTCTGACCATCTACAACGATAAACTCACCGTCCAGCGTCCAATAATAGATGCCGTCCGTGTCTTTCTTCACACCGATAACGGGCGTGTTTCCATCAACGCCATCCGCACCGTCTTTACCGTTGTAAATTACAATCGGGTTGCTCTTGGCAAACTTAATCGTATAGCCTACTACCTTGCCGTTCTCGGTCAGCGGGTCTACACTCGTAATATAATCGTTGTTTTGGAGTGCTGTTACAATTGTCTGTAATGCCGAAAGATTGGTATTCGTTTCGTTGCAAAGACGCTGTAAGGCTTCAAAAGCTGACCATGTGGGTAGTTTGATTTGCGTACCGTTCGATAAAGTGAAAATTACATAGTCGGTGCTGGTTTCATAATCCACACCCGAAAACATGGAATCGCCACCAATGCCGTCTTCACCTGTGGCCTTACCTAACTGCGTCCAATTTGCTCCGTTATTATAGGAAACAAACCAATAATCGTTTTCGATTTTGAATTGCGGGGTCGTGCCGTTGGTTCCGTCTTTGCCCTCGGCTTGGATTTTTCCACCATCGACCACGATAAATTCACCGTTCAACGTCCAATAATAGACACCATCAGTATCTTTCTTTACGCTGATAGTGGGTGTTATCCCATCTTCACCGTCTTGTCCGTCTTTACCGTGGTAGATGGTAATAGGGTTACCTTTGCTGAAAGTAATTGTATAGCCGATTTCTTTGCCGTCTTTCATAAGAGGTGTAGTCCCCGTAACATAGACGTTGTTTTGTAATGCTGTTACGATAGTCTGCAACGATGAAATATTTGTGTTCATCTGCTTGCAGAGTTCCTCTAATTTTGCGACACGGTTTTCCAATCCGTGAACGCTGTTCCAAAGGTCATCATCATCGTATTTACACGATGTGAGCGCAACCACCGCAAATAATGCGGCAAAGGTCAATAGTTTTTTCATAATGATAATATTTAAGTAAAACAAGTGACGCACGTTTTACCGTATCAACTCCTACTGCGGTGGGTTATATGCAAAAAGAAAGTGTGGAGTTGTTCGTTATCTGTACCGAGGTTCTGACAAAACCCAAAGACGAATAAGAAACAATACCCCACACCGAATAGAATATATCAGATGATATATGCCTATATGCGGTGATGAGCGTTGTCGTTATCCTCGTCTTTGTAGAAACTGTCAGATTTCGGTACAAGGATTAGCGAAACACTTTCACTAAACTAATATGTTACCGCCCGTATGGGTCGATGCCACAAAATTAGAAAATGTTTCTCAATACGCAACACTCAAGCGGGGTATTGTAGATTCAAATTTCGGATTAAAGTTTTAGAAAATCAAGATTGACATTCTAAAAAGTTCTTCATTGGTTGGGATATTCCGTTATAAAGAACAAGCCGACATATTCCCTCTAATCGGGAGTTGCAAATCATTCCAACCCTCAATTATCGAGAATATGCCAGCGCGAAAACGAAAATTAGGGGTAGTAAAATCTTGTCGAGATTACAATACCCCTAATTTCTGTAATTTATGCGTTCCAATAAATAGAAATACGGTTGTAGTTTTACTCTCCTGCAATTTTCCGTATAACGCTGTCCATACAGATAGACTGTCCGCTGGCTAATCTTCCCCACCAACAACACCCGTATTCGTCGATAATAACCTCTCCCTCCCGTTTCAGACGTTCGGCCAGCCACGAATCAATCAGCCACCATTCCATGACATCACCCAAGAACGGATAGATATATTCTTCGGGTAGCAGGTTCTTATTCAGCATTTCATCCACGACTGCGGTTTGATTCGTCAGTACGCAGTTCTCCACCAATCGCTGTGCCGTCATAGAATATGCTGTTGTGCGGCTATGTTGCGTAACCATTGATTAGCGAATGTGGTATGGCTGGCCTGCAAGCGAGGATTCAACGCTATTCCATCTTCCGACCATCTGACGCTGTTTTCCTCGATGCCGCAATAGTCGTTGCGATAGTAGTACGGAATGAATTGCCGTGTTTCATTGTGCAGGGCAAATAGCATTTCAGGGTCGCGCATGGCATCGCCGTTCTGCTGTCCGTAATGAGCCAGCGAGAAAAAGTCGTACTTGTCGATACGGCCGATTAATTCGATGTGGACGGGCATATAAGTACCGTCCGAGTTGTCGATTTTGGTTGTTTGTAAAGCTAACATTTTGCGGAAAATCTCCGCGGCTCTCCTGTCGAGTGTTTTCATAGATAAAACGGTTTTACATTCGACAAGGGAGAGGGGGCTTTAGTATGGAGTCGCAGCTTGTGTGGAGTATATAAATAAAAAAAACTCCGACTATGTCGGAGCTATTTAGTTTTTATTGGCGGAGGAGGGGGTGGTGCAGATTGTGTATTTAACCCTTTAGTTAACTCCTCATCTTTGGAATCGTATATTTTGATATCATCTATCATAGTCAGATTTATTTTATTGGATCAGTTGGTGGCGGGGGAGGTGGTGCACCTTTCGATGTTAAACCTCTTATCTCAACATTTTCCGTTGATTCGTATATTCTCCCATTTATTATCATACTTAACTATTTTTTTACGGGTTTAGGAGGAGGTGGTGGGGTTGCTGTATTTGTCGTTTTCCCATCTTGTACTCTCTTGGGCTTACTTGTTCCTGTAAGTTTAGGAGGGGCAATATCTAATTTATCAATTCGTATCATACGCCTTTTATTTCTTTATAATAGTTTTAGGTGGAGATGGAGGAGGTGCAGTCTGCGCTGTTACGCCATTTGTGTAGATACCCACATGTGGGATTTTGGATTGCTTGGGCGGAGATACAGGTGTTGAAATAGGAGGTGTTTTTCCTTCTGTTAAAATCTTATTTGCCATTGTCTGTATTTATTGATTGTTGAATTTGAAAGCTATTCAATGTGTCTTTCTGTATAATTTTTACTGCACCTATTATTTTCTCTGCGGAGGAAATGGTTTGGGTATTAGTTTCTTTTTGTATTATATATTGTTCGTTTTGAGCAAAAACAAGATTGACAAAAACAAACCCCAAAATAAACAGAATACCTCCAATCGCTAACCATGCAGTTATCCGATTGTAATAATTATCTAATTTCTTATTCTTATCATCTATAACCGCACTTCTTGTCTTTATCTCCTTATATATGTCTTCTTCACTATCGGTGTTTCCATTTGTCCATAAATAGTTGTCAATATCAGATATATTTGTTCGGCAATTTCTTTTTGCCTTCAAGTGTGATAGTAGATTTAGAATGATACATACGGCAAGAGTAGTCCACCCGATAGCAAGAATCCATAAAAATCGGTATTCAATTTTAGTAGATAATGCTGTAATGAAACTAAATGAGATCGCCATCGCACCAGATGCTATTTTCAGAATTAATCCCTCAAAAATAGCTTCAGTCTGGTCTATGGTTTCTTGGTTGCTCTTGCGTGTATTCTCAAACCATGCCCTATACTCTTTATTCTCCATAGTATTCAGTTTCTTATATCTACAAAATTAAAATATTATCTTGAATAAAGAAAATGGAATAATCTTTTTATTGAGTGAGTGCCTACGGCGTGTATGTAAAGAGAGAAATTGGAGTGACGCAATTTTCAAGGGGTATATAAATAAGAAATTCCCGAAATATGTCACCATCTCTTATTAAATGAAGAAGCCCTCGTGCGTAAGCACGGGGCTGTATATCTAAAATGCGAAACCGCTGAAATCTTCTCCATTTTGTTGTTTTCGCTCTACGATTTTCCGATATTGATTTTGCATATCGAGAGCCTTTATAAAGTAAGGCAATGATACCTTTTCGGGTAAGGTTTTGCACCGTTCGTTCAGTTGGTATGTAATTGTTATCGGTTCCGATGCTGGTAGCCCGACTGCGTTGTACTTGGTAAGCAGTACCGACATTGCCCGTTTATCCCAATTTGGCGGTATTGTGCCTTGTGATTTGCAGAACTCGCATATCTCTTTATAAATCCCTGCGGCAGTCTTTCTGATCGAATGGTTGATAAAACAGCCTGCCGTCAGTTCATAGCCTTTCTCTATGGTTTTAATAAGTCCTAATCGCCTACATTCATTTAATAATGCAATAACCGTATTGCGGGACAATCCGACAGCCTTTGCAATCTGGCTGTTGCTTCATTGGACTGTATCGGTATTATTAAGGCACACAGCCTTTAACAAGAGCAGAAACCCTGCAATCTTGGCGGGATAGTTCTTTTTAAAGAAACCGTTATCCAAAAAGAAATAGTCTTTGCTGGTTGACTTTATATAATAGGAATTTCGCTTTATAAAACCTCTGTCTGCATCTTCTTTAACAATAGTCTGCACGGTCAGACAGCCTACACCCTTTAAGCGTTTAATGCTCCGTCTGATTGTTCGTTCATCCAATCCCGTCAGTAAGGATAGCTTTTCTTCGGTTACATGGGAAATATTAGTCTTGTGATTGGAGCAACATTTAATGACGGCTCACACATAAACATCGACGGGTTTACTGTTTCCCGTCTGAAAGTTCACGATTGATTTGGGGATTACTGTATAATTCATCGTTAGCAATGGAATTTGTGTTATTGGTAAATATAATCTCTTTTAGATGCAATAGTTTCCGAAAACAGGCAATGCCGTAATGCTCTTTGGCCTGCTTGCGGTTATCGAATCATTTGCGGTCTTTGATGTGGTAGTACATGGTCTAAAAGACTTTAATAGGTTATGTATAAGTAGGTAGTGTATATATAGGACACTTTTGAGCAGTTAGCATAGGACAGTTTTGAGCAACTCTCAAACCTACTCTATCTCTTGATCCGTATCTTCCATAATTTTTGATTCTGGATAGATCGTATTAAAGGGAATATCCGTTTCGTACTCAAAAAATATGGAAGATAGTTTCACTCGCATTTTTTCTGTGTGTGAAATATCTTTTATATAAGGGAATTTCATTTCCTGCACAAAAAATATGCGAATATAAGCCAAAGACAAGGACAGCATTATTACTGTCCTTGTCTGCCCTGTAAACTTATTTTCTATGGAAGCAAAAAGAATTTCCCTTTCTCGGATTTGCTATTACAAATATACGGAAAATCTGTCATATTTACAAGTTTGTCGGCTGCTTTGTGGGGGATATTTCAGGTTCTCTCTATGAAAAATAGCCCTCATTCATAACCCCTTACAGAATTGCATACAGCATACCCCAGATGGCCTTTGTCGCACTTGCGATTGTGATTTTGTTCTGAACACCCTTAAATACACTGTATTTTTGTACTAAAAACCCGATAAAACATTGTTTCAAAAGATAATTAGAACAATTATGCAGGACATTTTGTTCTGTTTGTCTCCTGCTTGGCGTTTCGAGGGCTTTTTGCTAACTTTGGTTGTCTAACTCTTACCTGCTTATGGATTATCAAGATATTGAAAGTATTAGTGATGAGCGATTCGAGTATGTTTTGCGCTTATGTTATAAGATAGATGTTGTAATTGACGAAAATGACGGCGGATGGCTCGGCGGTTGGATCATTCATTTTTACAACCGTTTACAACATGGGAAGATTAAACCTCCCTTTACATGGGAAGCATTTTGTGACAACGAGGATATTATCGCTACATTAGAAGGTTACGGACTGGATGTCGAGAAATTTTGGCTGGTACTGCTCTTTATCTATGATCTGACAATGGATAAAACGCTGAATCTGGCTGACTTTAGAAAATCACAATATGAGGTATTGACCGATATTCAGAGTTATCTGGCGAATCATCCCAACGCCCGTCTCTACCTATCCGATGATAAGGATATTCCGAAAAACAACCGTTGTGAAATCACCAGCCCTATGGTATTAGGGGCATTGCGTCGGTTCGTTCAGGAAAATCTCACTTTGTTGGAGGAGCATCCCGAGCAGAAAGAGTTTAGGAGCGTCAGTTATGAAAATGGATTCGACACGCAATTATCGGCATCTTATCAGCAAATTTTTATGTATAAGCAACTCGATACGCTGTTTAATGTCCTCCAACTGCCCGAGAAACGGGCGAAACGGGGCGAACCAGTATCGTACAGCAAGTTGTTGCTTATCTCGCGTCTGATCTACTTTTGCCGTCTGACCCGTAACGAAGCCTTTGCGGTCGATAGTTCTTCCTTGAAAGGCATTATCAAGGAATACGGGGATTACACTTTTCCCCTGACCTCCAAAGTTTACTTCTGATAAGGGTGAGTGAATTGCCCAGTTTTTTACTCCCTAATGAAGCGGTAATATGCCTATACTTTTGTAGTGTCAAGCCGAACGGATGACCTGCAAACCTCTGGGCAAGGCGAGCGGAATAATTAAGGCCCCTCCCTAACAAGGAGTAATTAAAGATATGGCAAATAACGCTATTAACACCGCAGCCGAGGTCGCTGCAAACATCGAGAACATGAACAACGCCGTCAAGGCAAACACGCCCAAGACGGAACGCCGCCGCGAGTACACCGCATCCAAGCGGCACGAGATTCCCGCCCTGTGGAAAGTGCTGGGCAAGGCCCGTCCCGTATTCACGGTGCAGATCAACAAGTCGAATGAGGTCAAGGCAAGCTGTATTCAGCGGTTCATGCCTGCCCTCTATGCCGATGAGGAGCAGTTTTGGATCGAGTTCATGGAGCAGGTGAACATCCTCTTGGACAGCCGCCGCTTCTGCCGTGAGTGCAAGGCTCTCGGCTACAAAGCGGAGAATGTGGCAGAGCATGTCGTATTCCTCGGAAGTGCCCCGATGCGAAAGGTGCTGCGCGAGGGAGTGCAGAACTCGTTAGGTGCTTCGATCCAGTTCTACAAAGAACGGTTCTCGCCGACAACGGCTGATGCCTACCGTGAGACGGAGGAACAGAACTCGGAAACTGCGGCATAGGTCGACAGTCATAGTATTAAAGTGAAAAAGGGGCTACGGAGAAATCCGTAACCCCTATTTTCATTCATAGCAAGTTCTGCATAGCTGCGTCGATTTGGCTGTTCTCGAAACTGTCCAAATAAATTTGAGTGGTTTTCAGACTATGATGCCCCAAAGCCTCCGATATGATACCGATATTCACACCCGATTTCTTCAATACGGTGGCGAATGAATGCCTTGCGACATAGGTTGTAACGGTCGCTTTAATCTTCAACCGTTTAGCAATGTTCCGCAAAGCGACATTTACCCTGCTACACATTTTATGCACTCGGTTCTTCTTTTGCAGGGGCGTGATATGCACCCGTTCATCCAATATCGGGAACAAATAACCAGCCTGTTCGCAATGGCTGTCATACTTGGCAATAATCACCTTTGCCCTTTCCGACAGCGGAACATTGATTGCTCCGTGCGTTTTCTGACGGTGGTAAATCAGCCGTCCGTCCGCAATGTTGGCAGGGGTCAGATTGGCAATATCCACGAACGATATGCCACCGCACAAGTACGAGAAAACAAAAATATCGTGTGCAAACTGCTCTATCTCCATTCCCTGTGAACAATCGGCGTCGATAATCTTCATCATATCTGCCTTGCTCAACGCTCGTTTCGGTGTACGGGTATTGAATTTGCTAATCTTGTACTCGTTAAATGGGTTTTTCTCCCTGCTGACAATCTTTGCTTTAATTGCACGGTTGAACATGGCCCGTAAAGTCCGCATCTGAAAACTCAATGTCGTTTCCTTATTGCCTTTCGACCGCATCCATCCCTCGAAAGCACTCAAAAACGCTTCGTCTATCTGACCGAACGTATAGGACAGCGGTTTGTCAGTGTTAAAGGATTTCAGCACGTTGTAGGAGTTCAGATAGGCATAGGCATTACCGACCGCTCCCTCCCGTTTGAGTTGTTCCACCGTCCGCAAATAGAAACTCTCGACCGTCTCGGACTGGATTTGCTCACGGGATTGCTCCTTTACGAGCGTTTCAGCCGTATAATCTTCATCGCGGGCGGCTTTCTCCAACAACTTGGTTTGATACTCGGATTTGATTTTCAGAATGATTTGCTGAATGTACTTGCGGTCGGGACACTTGGGTTTAGGTTCGTTACGGTCGAAATCCCAATTCGACGGATGTACCGACACACCTAAACTCTTCATCGTCCGTTTACGGTCTTTCGTGATGCGCAACATGAGCGGATGCTCCCCGTTGGCGAGGGTTTTGCTTTTGAAGCAAATAACTGAAATGGTGGCGTCCATAGCCTTTTGGCGGTTTACACCACGGTTTACACACCCCGTGTAAACCAACGCAAAAACGGGGTCAGAAGCCACGAATCAATCAACCGCCAACAAACGAAAAAGGCTCAGCAATCATCAGATTACCAAGCCTTTCATCAGTCGGGGTGACTGGATTCGAACCAGCGACCACACGCCCCCCAGACGTGTACTCTAACCGGACTGAGCTACGCCCCGATTCCTTCGGCAAAAGAGCAAAACCCTTCGCTTTGGGACTGCAAATATAGTATATTTTTCAAAAACAAACACATTTCCGCAGGATTTTTTTCTATTTTTGCGGAAATGAAACGATTTTCACGTCTTCTGCTAACCTTTTCCGCGGCCCTCGCATCGGCTTGCGGAGGCTCTTCGGGGCCAGTTTTGAGCGATTTCACAACCGAGATTTACACCCCGGCCTACGCGTCGGGCTTCGACATCCGCGGGAACGGGAATAACGCCTCGACGCTCGTCTCGATCCGCAATCCGTGGCAGGGCGGCACGAACGTCGAACAGCACCTGCTGATCCTGCGCGACGACGCCTAAGCCCCCGCCGACTTCGCCGGACAGGTCGTAAAAGCTCCCGTGCGCCACGTGGTGTGCATGTCGTCGAGCCACGTGGCGATGTTCGACGCCATCGGACAGGCCAAGCGTATTTCGGGCGTCTCGGGCATCGACTACATCTCGAATCCCTATGTCCGGGAACACCGTCTCTGCGGCGAGGTCCGCGACGTGGGCTACGACACGAACCTCAATTTCGAACTGCTCGCCGCCATGCGCCCCGACCTCATGCTGCTCTACGGCGTGACGGGCGAAAACACCATCGTCACGGGCAAACTCCGCGAACTGGGCATCCCCTATATATATATCGGCGACTACATGGAAGAATCCCCGCTGGGCAAGGCCGAATGGCTGGTCCTCGCGGCCGAGCTTTGCGACCTGCGCGCGGCCGGGGCCGACACGCTGCAACGGATCGCCCGGGACTACCAGGCCCTGAAAGCACACCCCGCCCCGGATGCACCGCGCCCGAAGGTGATGCTCAACACCCCCTACCGCGACACGTGGTTCATGCCCTCGTTGCGCAGCTACATGATCCGCCTGATCGAGGATGCCGGCGGCGAGTATGTCTACACGCAGAACGACTCGTCGAGCTCGGTGGCCGTCGACGCCGAGGAGGCCTACCTGCTGGCCAACGCCGCCGATTTCTGGCTCAACGTCGGTCCCTGCAACACGCTGGCGGAACTGACGGCCCAGAACCCGAAATTTTCCGGCATTCCGGTCGTGCGCAGCCGGAACGTCTACAACAACAACCGCCGCCAAACCCCGGCCGGAGGTTCCGACTTCTGGGAATCGGGCGTCGTACGCCCCGACCTCGTGCTGCGCGACCTGCGGACGATCTTCTTGGGCGACAGCGTCCCGACCTGTTATTACAAACGCCTCGAATAAGATGAAAAACGCCGCCATTCTCCACCTTTCGCCCCTCTGCCTTCAGCCCGCCGCGCAGGCGCAGGGGTCCGGCACGCGATTCCGCCACTACGCCGACGGACGGGCCGACGTCAGGCGCGATTCGCGCTACGGCTTCGCCGGCGCCCGTTACAAAATCTCGTTCAAATTCCAATACCGCTAAATGACCGCACGCAGAACCACGTTCCTTTTCACGGCGCTCGGGCTGCTCACCGCAGCGCTTTTCATCGCCGACCTCGCCGTCGGATCGGTCGCCGTGCCGTTGGGCGATGTCTGGGCGGCGCTCACAGGCGGCTCCTGCGACCCTGCCACCAGCGACATCATCCTCAAGATCAGGCTCCTGAAAGCCGTCACAGCCCTGTTCGCCGGCGCGGCCCTCGCTGCCGGCGGACTCGAAATGCAAACCCTTTTCCGCAACCCGCTGGCCGGTCCCTACGTGCTGGGCGTCAGCTCGGGCGCAGGACTCGGCGTCGCGCTGTTCCTGCTGGGCGCCCCCCTGCTGGGCGTCGCGGGACACTCGTTCGTCCGGTCGCTGGGCGTGGCCGGGGCTGCGTGGCTCGGCTCGGCGCTCGTGCTGGCCATCGTGATGGCGGTCAGCCGCCGCATCAAGGACATCATGGTCATCCTGATCCTCGGCATGATGTTCGGTTCGGGCGTCAGCTCCATGGTCGAAATCCTCCAGTACCTTTCGAGCGAAGCGGCGCTCAAATCGTTCGTCATCTGGACCATGGGCTCTCTGGGCGACGTCACGGGCGGCAACCTCGCCCTGATGCTCCCGGTCATCACCGCGGGTCTGGTGATCTCCGTGGCGGTCATCAAGCCGCTGAACCTGCTGCTGCTGGGCGAGAACTACGCCCGCACGATGGGTCTCAACGTCCAGCGCACCCGCACGCTGCTGTTCCTCTCCACGGTCCTGCTCGCAGGCACCGTCACGGCCTTCTGCGGCCCGGTAGGATTCATCGGACTGGCCGTGCCGCACCTCGCGCGCATGCTCTTCGCCAGCGCCGACCACCGCGTCCTGATGCCCGCGTCGATGCTTTCGGGCGCGGCCCTGCTGCTGGTCTGCGACCTTATTTCCAAATCGCTGGCCCTCCCGATCAACACCGTCACGGCCCTGATGGGCATCCCCGTGGTGATCGTCGTAGTCGTCCGCAACCGCAATCTCTTCTGAAATGAGCATCGCCCTTCGCCATATCACCCTCGCCTACGGCCAGCGCATCCTGCTGCGCGACGTCTCGGCCTCGGTCCCTCCGGGATCGCTCACGGCCCTGATCGGCCGCAACGGCACCGGCAAGAGCACCCTGCTGCGGACCGTCGCCGGTCTGGGCGCCGCCGCGTCCGGCGGGATCGAACTCTGCGGCAAAC
>OHIX01000302.1_pt1 | contig 18377 bp, 9 predicted proteins | sample 1568391 | NCBI WGS metagenome assembly OHIX01 (sample SAMEA3879541, study PRJEB24766) | human gut metagenome | biome: human-associated habitat; feature: feces | place: USA | collected 1985/1987 | reverse complement strand
GCAAGATGGCATATCGCGACATCAAGAATTCCGTAGACACTGCTAAGCGTGAAGGCAAACAAGAAGGTCTTGCGGAGGGTATAGAAATAGGCAGGGAAAAGGGCATGAAGGAAGGTATGGAAAAAGGTATGGAGAAAGGTAGAGCAGAAGGCAAGCATGAGGCCAACACAGAAACAGCACAACGATTGCTGGCAATGGGACTTTCTGCCGAACAGGTTTCCAAAGCTACCCAGCTACCTTTGGAAATCATTAAGAATCTGAGCAATACATAAAAAATATAATAGCGGAGATATTGATGCCAAATATCACCATAATAAATCCCAGAACTGCTTGGAAGAGCGATTCTGGGATTTTTTATACCATTTGTTTAATATTTATATTATATAGATTCTACATCATCGTACACATTATTATATATAGTACGATGCGAGCATTGTAAAACGTCTCATCTATTACTTGATAACCATCTTTTTACCATTCTTGATGACAACGCCCTTATAGTTCTTACCTACCTGCTGACCAGCGAGGTTGAAGCACTTGCCATCCTTAGCTACATTTGCACTCTCAATATTAGAAATGCCTGTAGTAGGCTCTTCTACAATTTCAAATGTAGCAGCATTCTGCCAAGCTGGATAGTGAATAGTCTTAGTAGCATCATACTCACCAACTGTTGCATTATCAAAATCCTCTGTTGAAAGGAGGTTGCCATCTGCATCATACACCTTAATGCTACCAATATAGATGACTGCATCCTTAGGCATCTTTCCTACATTCAGCAAGAGTGCAGTAGCTGCATACTCATAATCCTTCAAAATTTCCGGATTACAATTTTTGGTATTACCATTTGTATGATCTATCTCCATTCCTGGCTTTGCAGTACAGTGGGAGTGACAAGTAACCGTGGTCTTACCAGGGAAGTTTATTACTGCCTCTGACTTTTGATTAGTCAAGGTAAGTTCCTCAGTATAATTGAACACTGCAGAAGCATTCCACTCCGTCATATGCTCTGTCTGAGTCTCGTCAATAGCCTCTGTTCCGATTTTGAATTCGGTACCAGCTGTAGTGTACACATCAAACTTCACGACATAAGCCTTGCCCTTCTCTAGATTCTTAAGGTTGATATAACACTGGCTGTCCCAAGGATTAACCTTGTCAGCGGTGCCAGTAATCTTCAGCACCTTGTTAGCTGCACTCACGTTAACTGCCATCAAGGCAGCAGCAATCAAAGTAAAAATTTTTTCATAAGCTTTTAATTTTAAGTTTATTGATAATAATTGTTCATTCGTGGAACGAGAAATGTTTCTCATTTCCGCTTGCAAAAGTAACAGAAAAGGCTGAAAAAGACTTTGCGTGGTATAACAAATACTTTGTGAGAAGTACCAAATAGGTTTGATAGCCAACATTATAACGAAAATGATACACCATCAAACCTATTTGAAGAGGAAATCACAACAAAGGAGTCATATAAATCGGTAAGAGGAGCGTTTGTCCATCTTTCTTCAAATCCTTTGTATACAAGAGATATCTCTTATCTATTCGATCAGAATATTTAGCACAAAACTCGTCTAGTGACTTATGAGTATTATATCCTGAGGATTTCACCTCTATCGGATAAATTTTCTTTCCTCTTGAAAGAAGGAAATCCACTTCATAACTTTTATGGCTAGTGGCATGAGGGAAAGTATAATAATAAAGTTTATTGCCAGAAGCTACTAACATCTGCGCTACAAGATTCTCATATACATATCCCATATCACTACTCAGCTTATCACTCAAAAGCTTTTCATAAATAATATTTTCAGTATGATCTTTGTCCCAAAAGGCGAGAGTCACAAAAAGCCCCGTATCTACCGTAAACATTTTATAGAAATTACCATCACTATGAAGAGCCAGACCTACATTCGGATCATTGGCATGATAGGCAAAATTTACAACCATACTATCCTTCATTTCCTCCAATATACCCATTATGTTCTTACGTTCAGAATCATCCAACACACTAGCTACTTGGTATCTAGATGCATTATTATTCAGCTGAGCAGGTATATTAGCAAAAAGTTTAGCTGCTCGTCCACTATTGTCGATCTTTCTAAAATCATCCAAATAGAGTTCCAAAATTTCCCTTTTCACAGCATCCGTCTTACTAAGATTATTCGTCTCAAGATATTCTTTTACAGCTTGTGGCATTCCACCAACAAGCATATAAAGGCGAAGCCGACGCATAGTTTCTCGATGAGCAGCTTCCAAAGGGATCCGTGAATCAAAAAATTGTTTGAGCAAGGGCATCGTAACTTTATCCCCTAAAGCCCAGCAAAATTCCTCAAAGTCCATTGGATACATTTCCAAACGCGTCTCTTCACTTGGGATGATAATATTAGCTACATTCTTTTTTATACTAATTAGAGAACCCGTCTCTATATAATCGTATCTACCATCAGCCACTAGATGTTTAATAGCTTGGCGAGCCTTAGGACAAAGTTGCACTTCATCAAAAATAATCACAGACTTTCGCTTCTCCAAGACCACCTGATAAATAGACTGAAGGCGAAGAAAGATAAAATCTAAATTCATTAAATCTTCAAAAAGATCTGTAACAGCCTTTGAAGCCATAGAGAAATCTATCAATATATAGCTTTTGTACTCTCGCCCAGCAAAAGTACGCACTATAGTAGATTTTCCTATGCGTCTTGCTCCCTTGATAAGAAGCGCAGTCTTCCCCTGACGCTCTTGCTTCCAAGCAAGCATCTTATCATATATTTTTCTTTCAAACACAATATTTGCCATAACATTTTGATTTTGAGTGCAAAGATACAAAATATTCCAGATTCCCCAAATGTTTTTGCCCAAAATGTTCCAGATTCCCCAAATGTTTTTACCCAAAATATTCCAGATTCCCCAAATGTTTAGTCAAAACAGAGGAAAAATATACAGATGAGCCTAATACATCACGTCCTTCTCTGGGAAGCCAAATTAAAGATTTTGGCACGAAAACGCAAGGCATTGAATATTGGTGGCGTGGCTAGCGAGGCTTACATTTGGTGTTGCCAATGGCATCCATTCAAGTATAGTAAACAGCGAAGTCACACTAGACAATCTCTTTCAAGAATGACACATAGGAGAAAGAGAATATTTTCATCATTAAAAAAATGCAAAAAGGTTGACCGTGTCATCACAACACAGCCAACCTTAACGACTAACATCTTTTTTCGGTTAATCTTTGTATGATAAAACCTAAAACTAATGTCTTTTAGAGTAATTACTTGGCTTCCTTCCAATATTCTGGAGCACCAAGACCTACAGCGAAACCTGCATAGGTATGCTTGCGAAGATAGTTGAGATCCCAGAGACCAGTAGCCAAACCAGGACGCCAACCTGAATCCTTAGGAGAATCTGTAGCACACCACTGAGTGATGCCATACTGCTTATCTATAGGGATAATCTCGAAGTACTTCTGGAGAACGAAGGTGTAGAGGTCACGCATTTCCTTGTGTTGTTCCTCAGTCATCTGATCATAAGTTACGTCTTTGCCAGCGGCATCAACATAACCCATATCAAGTTCAGAAATCTTGCAAAGCTTTTTACTTTCCTTCATCAACTCCAACATCTTGACGATATGTTTTTTCACACTTTCCTGTTTGACAGGATTAGCATAGCAAGAGATATGCATCTGAGATGCGATACCATCAATCTTGGTCACGCCATCAGCCTCCCAATCCTTGATCCACTGAATCAAACTCCTCAACTTGCCATTGTCGTCCCAATCGCTCTCCAAGTTATAATCATTGATGAAGAGTTTCAATTTCTCAGGGTCACCATTATGGGCGGCAAAACTCTTGCGAGCATCAGCCACGGCTGTGCGAACATAATCAATGTCACCCAGGTAATCCTGCCAGTAGAAATTGTTCTTTGCATCGTCAGCTGAAACGTTGCCTCGTTTAGCAGACTGCAAGTCAAACTTGCCATCACCATCTTTATCGGCACCAGAAAGGGCCTCGTTCACAACATCCCAAGATGTAACATAACCATCAGTAGCCTCCATCATACCATCAATCCAAGTTCCCATGGCAGTGGTAAGAACATTTTTCTTCTCTTCATCGGTGAGAGGAATGGAGTTGAGATTCTTGACCTGATAAACCTTAACAGAATGTACATCCAAAGTAGCATCTGCTGTCTGTGGTTTCAAGATAATATCATAATTACCTCCAGCAATATTAGGCATCGGAAGTTTTACGGTATGACGACCAGCAGAAACAGGTACTTTTACAGTAATTTGCTGGTTACTATTTGCATCCCAACCATTCTGCATAGTCAATTCTACTCCACTAGCATCCTTTGAAGCAGACAAGTCAAGATAAACCACATAATTACCCTCCTCAGAAAGCGTATTGTTGCTACTTGGCATAACAAAGAACTGAGACCAATCTCCTGTTGGAACAAAATGGATAGCCCCATTCACAACAGGTGGTTCGCAACCCATAGCATAGAATGGGAAAGGTCCATCAGTATAGGTTTGCTCATGAACTAGTTGTTCTACCTCGACAGCTGCGGCTGCAGAAGCCACCTTGATGGTACAGCCAGTCGGTGCCCAACCACGAGCCGACTCTTTTGCAAAGTCTCCATTTTCAATAAGATTCTCATCAGAACCAGCTTTCGTCAACTTAAAGTCATCGCAAGAAATGGTTCCTCCTACGTTACCGAACACAAACTGGAGCTTATCAATAGGGAAATTGGCAGTAAACTCCCAAGTCAAAGTAGAATAATCGTTAGTGATGTCATAATCAGCCAAATACTGAACATCATTACTACCACCCCATTCGTTTTTATTATCACTTGCTTCCCAAATAGGCCAAGCAGCAAAAGTTCCACCATCCGAAGCCTTTACCTTAACGGTCATCACGTAACTTTGTCCCTTAACCAATGCCTTAGGCAACACATAACTAATCTGTTTATCCCATTTATTGGCACCAGCTTCGCCACAAGCAATCTCCAAGTACTTGTTTCCACCATTTGGATCAGGTGGCAACTCCTTATCCTTGATAAGATTTTTGAGGTACTTATTGGCTGCCTGAGCATGCCAAGCCAGCGTATGACCATAAATCGTCATATCTGCATCTTTCGCATTCTTGACGAACTCCTTGACTAACGAAAAATCCATACTGCCATCATCTTTCACACAAGAAGCCATTTTCATGGCATTACCAGCAGTCATTTCATTGAAATTGCTACCAGCAAGGCAATATACAAGTGCCTGCTTGTTGAATTCGGCTGCTTCAAGCGCAATGCCCAACTTAAAGTTGGGATTGCACTTGCCGGCAGCTTTCATATCTTCCACGTATTTCTTCAAAGGCTCGTAGTTATTCAGATACTGATATTCCTTCAAACTCTTGGTCATATCAGTTCTGTACTCCGAGAACTTGTCATCAGCACAAGAAGACAAAGCCAAGAGAGCCATCAAGCCTAAACCTAAATTAATATTTTTCAATTTCATAATAATCAAATTATTAGAATGACACTTATCTATCAAGAATATTACTTCCTGATATACTGAGGACTGAATTGAACAATACCATTGGTGTTACCACGAGTCTGGGCAACAAACTGATCGGATGTTTCCAAAACAATGCCTGAACCGAAATCAACCTTGTAATTGAGAGTCAGGATGTCACGATCCTTGTTACCCCAAGCCAACTTTGCTCCCTTTTCTACAAACTTACCTGTACCGGAAGCAGTCATGCCCTCTGTATCAGAAGTAACGGTACAATTACCCTTATCATCGAACGTAAGTTTCAAGTTGCAAGTGACCTTAGAGCCGTCAGCTTTATTTACAGAGACTTCGAAATTACATTCCTTCAAACTCTTGGTTGTAATGTGACTCACTTCATCCTTTTCAATAGTTGCACCTTCACGCTTTACCTCATGAGTTTGTCCATTCTCTGTAATCTTGTCAGTTCCTCTACGGAAATAAAAGCCATCCCATGGATTCATAAACTTAACGCAATAAAGGATATAATCCTTAGGAGCAATTAACCAAGCTGAAGCATCAGTACGAACAGGAGTTGTACCTGCAACGGCAGGAGAACCCGAAAGAATAGAATCGGCTCCCACCATTTCCTTGATGCGAACTGGGATTACATATGTATTCTTTGCACAATCAGGGTCAGCAAAGAAAGCATCCTCCAACTTAACCTGAAGACGTCCCTGCAATTTTCCATTATACGCAACCGTCTTGGTAGGAATTGTATAATAATTGCTAGGCATTGGCTTTACAGGAGTGACTCCATCCTCAAAATACAGATTGTCACACAATGAATTATCAACATCTACATTCAATGTGATGTTTTTTCCATTATATGCTCCACCCATTGTAGATACGATATACAATACATGATTGTTATCATCCGTATTATCGCGATTCTCATCATTGCCTAAAACTACAGAACGTTCGATATACTGATAAGGATAATATACAGTAGTACCGCCCTCATAATCAGGAAATTCTTGGTTGCCATTCTCACAAGAGTTAAAGCCAAAAGCCAAGATTCCCAATGCAGCCATGGACAAATATTTGCTTATCTTCATTGTTTTCATCATTTTAAATATTAGTCGTTATTTTTTACTTCCCAGCCCTTATTCTGCTGCAAGTTGCTCCACTTCAACATTTCGCTCTGTGGTATAGGACCGTAATACATGTAATCTTTATAGTTGCGATCCTCAACCTTCATGACTTTGTATAATGGGGCACCAGCCTCTAAAGTGATTTCTATACCACGCACAGCCTCATTTAGAGGAGCTTTCCAACGGCGAAGGTCGCTAAAGCGCTTATTTTCAAAACAAAGTTCCAAACGACGCTCGTTGCGAATCAACTCACGCATTTTAATTTTGTCACCAGCGCACTCATCCAAGTATGGATCCTCGCCAAACTCGCCAATTCCGGCACGCTCACGGATTGCCTTGATTACATCGTAAGCTGAGTAGTTGTGAGATCCCCTACCCTTTGGTCCCCAAGCCTCGTTGGCAGCCTCAGCGTAATCGAGGAATATCTCAGTATAGCGAATATACACAGGATAATGATACTGAGGATTCTTTGAATTAGGGTCAGGATTACAATCCTCACGCAACAGCTTTTTCATGTAATAGCCTGTACGAGTAGAATTGGAAATCTTATTCAAACCATCATTGTTATTAGCCGTCGTAATGTCTGTATGAATGGTCTTTCCCTTATAAGTACTACCATCATGAATGATATAAAGGTCAAGACGGGGATCTCGATTGCTGTAAGGATTCAACTTATCATACTCAGAACGATCATCGGTGATAGGATAACCATTTACAGCAGGGAATGCATCGACCAGATTCTGAGTTGGGTTGATTCTACCCTTACCATAAAGAGACGGAGGGAAATTATCAGACTCTTGGTTCAGACCAAGATCCCAGTCATCAGCACCATTGGTACGACTGCCACGCCAAAGAATTTCAGCAGGACAAGCACCTGAGCCAAGCGCATCGATTTCCCTGGTTTGCATAAACCAATTATTACCTGTAGCAGACAATCCATTCACACCATTGATACGGTCAAGAACGGTAGCTGCATCGTCAGCAGCCTTAGCATAATCCACGTTTGTACCTTCAGAGAAAGCAGGACTAGCTGCAAGCAAAGATACCTGTGAGCGAATAGCCTCAGCGATACGACCGCTGATACGACCACGCATAATGGAACCAAACACACGGTTGTAGTCTCCTGCGGTCTTTACTCCGATTTCCTTATACTTGGCAGGAACATCGTTATCATCAGTCAAATCATTGTAATCAAGAGGGAGAAGCTTGGCAGCCTCGTCCAAATCGCTATAGATTTGATCCAAGCACTCTTGGAATGTATTACGTGGCTTGTTGAAATCATCAGTAGAAGTCTCTGGTTCTGTCAAATTAGGAACGCCAAGCAATTTGCCATCGGCTGTCCATCCACCATGATTCATCAAAAGATAATACAAGTTGAGAGCTCTCAAAGCATAAGCTTCACCTTTACGGCTATCACAATACATCCTACGGGCATTCTCGTCCTTTGCCCAGTTTACCTTATCTACCTCCTGAAGGAAGATATTGAGATATTGGATACAAGCACGACCATTTGCCCATCTAGACATAGGATCGCTATTAGCAGTCCAAGAACCTGTAGCCATCTTGAGAAAGCTATTTGTCAAGTCATTGCTTACAGCGTCATCTGTAGCAATATCAGTAACACTCTTGGTATTGTAAGGAAGCATCGCATAACCATATCCCAATAGTCCCTGAGCGTATGTTGGCTCATTGTAAATCTCATCCAAGCCACGGTTGTTTTCCTCTGCAGGCTCGAAGAGATCTGAGCAAGAAACCAAGGTAAGCGACATTGCTGCTAATATAAATATATTTTTTACTTTCATTTCTTTCTACATTTTAAAATGATTAGAATGTTGCCTTTACACCTATATTATAATAGCGTGTCTGAGGCGCAGACCCAACGTTCATCTCTAAGACTTCGCGCTCTCCTGAAATGGTAAGCAAGTTAGCTCCGCTTACGTATGCCGACAACCCCTTAAGCCATGTCTTTTGGAACAAAGTACTAGGCAAGTCGTAAGTTATCTGGACCTTAGCCAAGCTGAAAGCATCCGTCTTGTACATCCAGAAGTCTGATGTCTGGAAGTTGTTGTTACCATCAAGAGATGTCAAACGAGGATAGGTTGCAGTCTCTTTGGTTTCCTCTGTCCATCGGTTACGAACTACAGCAGAATATTTGCTATCGCCCTTTACCCACCAATAAGAATTATTCTTGACTCCCCAAGCACCGAAGTTACCGGTACCAAGAGCGAAGAAGGTAAAGTTCTTCCACTTAGCTGTAAGATTGACACCAAGCGTGAATGGTGCTCCATACCAACCACCCTTACCCAAGAAGACTTGGTCGTATTGGTCAATTTTATTATCACCATTTACATCCACATACTTGATGTCACCAGGTTTAACTGTTCCACCAAAATAGCTTTGGTCTGGAGAAGTTTTGATTTCCTCCTCGCTTTGGAAGAGACCTGCGCTCTTGTAACCCCAAATGCCATCAAGTGCCTTTCCTTGTCTGTTCTGATACTGCTCTACGTTGTTCTCATCTCGTTTGGTAGCCTTGGTTGTATAGTAAGTACCTGTCACACCAAGTGAGAGATCCACATCACCTACCTTCTTATTGAAGTTGGCTGCGAAATCAAATCCTACTCTACGATTATTGTTGTAATTCAGTACAGGCATAAACGAAGCCGCTGGATAACCAGTATTCAAATGAGATGGATAGAATGTTGGCGAAGAGATGAGATAACCCTCCATCGAATTGATGAAGAAACTTGCATCCAATGTCACCAATTTCTGCCACAGGGATGTCTTGAAATTCAGAGACAACTCTTTGCGCTTGATAAAATCAAGGTCTTTGTTCTCACCTCTTTTTGAATAGGTGTATTTATCGCTAGATCCATCATACCATCCATAGCCGTAATCAGAACTCCAAATACTCTGATAGAGATAGTAGCGATTGTCACCATTTGCTATATCAATATCCTCATTGATAATACTACCTGATACACTAATCATCATGTCATCTACCACCTTGGAATTCTTCAAGAAAGACTCATTCTTGAGTCTCCAACCCAAAGAAAGTGATGGTGAGAGAGCCTCACGATGACCTGGAGCCAACTGAGCAGAGTGAATAGCAGCTAATCCAAAATCTGCATAATATTTCTGGTCATAATTGTAAGAAGCATCGAATGCAAGATTGGCACTAGAGTTCTTATGATACTGTCCAGACTTCGACTGCTGGAAGCCAGAAGCTATCAACATTGCCGACAGATTGTGAACCTTGTTGAAAGTATTGTTGTAGTTGAACTGACCAGAGAAAAACATGGTCTGGTTATCTGTACTTCCGCTGATGTTCTGGTTGCCAGACTTTTTATCCTCACCTTCCTTCTTCAATGCGACAATCATATCCTTGCCATCAATGTTAGCCCATGTTGGGATATAAACAGCATAGCTATTATCGAAAGAAGTATTATAAGAGGTGGCATAGTCAACTGCGAAATGAGTCTCGAAAGACAAGCCCTTCAACACCTTGTGCAAGTTGATATTGATACCCGTATCAAACTGGAATTGACGACTAGTAAATTTACTACTTCCTGCAGAATAGATATCAGCAAAAACATTGGAAGAGTTTGCCTGAGTACCAGCAAGGAAGTATTTGCCATCTACCAACTTCGCAACACTCATCAAGTCCCAAGCAGCCTTAGCATTAGGGGCTATCATATCTGTGGAGATAAGAGGAGCTGCATTCTGTGGAAAATTAGGACGCCAAGTAGCAGCAGCTTCCCAGTAATTACCCTTTGCAGAATGAGAATCATAGAAGGTTGCACTGGAGTTGACCCAAGCCTTAATATCATCAGTAATGTCTATATCCACATTACCACGAACGCTGAAGCGCTGGGTATTATTATTCTTAGCCTCACCAAACTTGAAATAATCGCCCTGGCGATAATAGTTGATATTGCTATAGAAATGAGCTCGCTTACCACCACCGCTGATTTCTGCAGTAGCCTCATAACGGCTGTTCATCTTTCTGAGATAATCAGAAGAATAGAAATCGAGATTAGGATAACGATAAGGGTTCAAACCTGCTCCATGATTATAGATGTCCTCAGCAGAATAAAGCTCAGACAGACCATCATTACGACGAGCCTCGTTATAGAGAGTCATATACTCTGCACTGCTAAGATACTCAGGATAAGACTTTGCTACATTCAAACCTGCATTAGCCTGCACCTCGACCTTCAAGCCGTCATTATGACCACGCTTGGTAGTTATGACTACAGCACCCTTGGCAGCCTTGCTACCATAGAGCACCACAGCCTGCGCACCCTTGAGGAAAGAAATCTGTGCAATCTCACTTGGTTGAACGTTGTTAGCTTCACGAGGCACACCATCTACCAAGACGAGATAACCAGCGTTGTCGGCATCCATACCCCAGAGAGAATTGCCATTCCAACCACCTACATAACCTTGCATATTGTCGAGGCTATAAGTATGGTAATTCTTCTTCATCAAGTTCTCTACATCGACTACAGACACACCGCCCAAGATGTCATCCTTGGCTACCTTTCGGTAAGCCACCTGAACCATCTCCTTGTCGGCACTGGCTGTATCGGATTCGCTTGTCTGTGCAGTCTTGGCATTGGCACCAAGAGGAGCCAAAGCCACGAGACTTGCTACAAAAAGCTTATAATTATATGATTTGAATCTTGAATTCATACTATCATTATTCATTTAGTATTACTAATTTATAATTTTAAACCTTACCAGCCTGGATTTTGTTTAAACTCTGAACTGATCTGAGTCTCCTTGATTGGCAATGGGAACCAATAGTGCTTGGTACCAAAATTACGAGTCAATATCAACTTTCTACGATAATTGGCAACCCGAGCGTCCTTAGGATCATTCTTCGTATAGAAGTCTGCACTTTCCACACGGTCAAACTCCTGTGAGAATTTTTGATTATATGGTGCCTCTGTCAGAAGCAACCAACGCTGCAAGTCACAAAAACGGAATCCTTCGAAAGAAAGTTCTACCTCACGCTCACGACGGACCTCGTCCATGAACTTATGGTTGTCTGCAACAAATTCTGGAGCAACATGACCTGCACCACAACGGTCGCGAAGTGTATTAATTGCATCTTCTGCGGTCTTGCCAAAGTTTGAAGACTTGCCAGAAGCACCACCGAATGCAGCACAAGCCTCTGCATACATCAAGTATATGTCTGCAAGACGCATATATGGCAAATAGCAGTGTAAAGCTGAACCCCAATCGTAATCTTTATCCACTTCATTACAAGTATGAGGCACCAACTTCTGAATGAAATAACCCGTACGGCTTGCATTTGCTATTGGGCGCATATTACCACCCGTATATAATTGGCAATACTGTAAATCTGCATACTGACCAGGTGTTCCGTTCAAATACTTAAAACCATCGAAGACGATATCGTGGTAGAAACGGGGATCACGATTTTTGAAAGGATGCTCAGGGTCGAAACCAGACTTTGGATTGGGTACATACTGACCATTCTCAACCAAATAGATTGGTTCTCCGTTAGCCATTCCATAAGCCTCTACAAGGTTGGCCGTAGGTTGGTGAATGACATTATCATGAGCAACTACTTTCTGTACCTTAGGGCCAAAGACCTTAGAGGTATTCCAGTTAGAGCCATTAAAATCAGGAGATGGACCACGGAAGATAGCTTCAACCGTTCCAGGCATTTTCCAGTTCTGCTTCTTGGTATAGAATATATCAGAAAAACAGCTATTGGCATCAGCAGATTTCTCATGATTGTAGATGTCTGAGTACTTAAACTCTGCCAATGCATATTGTGTCTGACCAGCTTCCACAAGAGAGAGCAGTTCACCAAAAGCCTCAGCTGCCTTCTTAGCATATTCCTGATCATAATCATAAGTCTTGCCATTCTTGCTGGCACCAATCTGCGCACCATTCTTCATCAAAGGACTAGCAGCCCAAAGATAGGTTTTACCAAGATAACCAAGAGCCATGATCTTATTGATGCGAAGATCATTCTTACCTTGTGTGGCAGCACCTGCAGAAGTCTTATCCCAATTAATAGGCAACAAATCGGCAGCCTTGCGGAAATCAGCTGCCGCTCTATCAGCGCATTCCTGATAAGAAAGACGTGGCAATCTCTGCTCGGCATTGGCATCGAGATAAGTATCCACATAAGGCATACCACCAAAATACTCCATCATTTCCTCATGCCACCATGCACGGAAGAAATAGAGCTGACCCTCTATCAGTTTTTTCTCTTCAGCACTTCCAGTCACAAACTTGTCGATATTCTGTAAACCGAGATTACATTTTCTGATGCAATACCACGCATGGTTCCAAATACCGTGTGCGAACTTATCTGTGGAAGTAGAAGAACCATCACGCTTTAGCCAGTTACCAGTAGATTCCCATGCACGGAAGTTACCTAAATCAACCTGATGGGTCATTCTATTATCAGCCTCAGGATTGAAGATTTCATCATCACCCCAGTTCCATGAAGGACAATAGTTACATTTCTCTTTATCAGGGATACAGTTGTATATTTCCTCAACGAAACCTTGGAAATTACGGAAATTGGCAAAGGCATCGTCTGCAGAAACTGTTGAGTCTGGCTCCTTGTCCAAGTAGTCTTGACAAGAACTCAGCGAAGTACCGAGAGCCAGCGAGACGCATCCCGTCAACAATAATGTCTTTATCTTATTTTTCATCTGAATATTTTTTTTAATAATTACAATGAGAATTTAACACCTAAGTTGAAGCGGCGAACCGTAGGGTATGCTCCCAACCAGCCACCACCACCGAGGTTTGCCTCACGGTCATCAGGCATACGAGTCCAAAGCCAGAGGTTATTACCATTCAAGTAAATCTTGAGGTAGTTTACGCCTAATGCCTTAATCCAACCCTTGGTCCAGGTATAAGCAATCTCGACATTCTTCAAACGAATGTAAGAGCCATCATACATAAACTGTGTACCATAGGTGTAACTTGAAGCAGTGGCACCCCAACGAGGAAGGATACATTCTGGATTGCTTTGATTCTTATTCCACCAAGTACCAGTATCATAAACATTATCAAGCATATTACCAAAGCTTGTCAATGATACGTCACGGGTCACATTAGTTACTCCATAGAACTGAGCGAAAGCTGAGAACCCTTTCCATTCGAAACCAATAGTAGCATTATAGGTGTTCTGCGGACTACTGCTATAACCTACAGGAGCCGAGTCCCTGCTATCAACAACACCATCACCATTGAAATCAACAATGTAATAGTCACCAACCAAGCGGTGATTGTCATTGGAGTCGTGCGCCGGAGAACCTATCAAATCATCAATATTATTGATAAAGCCCTTATCTATATAAGAGTGATACTGATTCATGGCAAATCCTGCCTCCTTTTGATAATTTGGAGTAAAGAGGGCATCATCCTTCAAAATCACCTTATTCTTGGCATGGGTCATATTGAAATTACCCCAGAGTCGCAAGCCATTAGCAAACACCTTATTAAGTTTCAATTCCCACTCGTAACCACTGGTACGAACCTTACCTTTATTAATAGTAGGTGCTGTCGTTCCGAAATAAGAAGGAACAGAACGGTTGGAGCCGAAAATCAAGATGTCATTACGACGATCACAGAAGAAATCCAAAGAACCAGTAATCAAGCCTCCCAAGAAACCATAATCAATACCGAAGTTGGTTTTCTTAACTGTTTCCCATTTCACATTATCATTTCCAAGAGTGTTCTGTCGATACCATGTATAGATGCTCTCTGTATGGTCGAGATCCATCGTGGTCTTGCCGCCATACGCCCATTGACTCATATACAACCAGCGACGACTAGAATCAAATGGGTCACCTATGTTGTCATCACCAATCTCACCATAGGAAGCACGGAACTTCAACATATCGATGATGTGATTGTCACGCAGAGATTTCATGAAGTTTTCCTCAGTGATGGTCCATCCGATAGCACCTGAATTGAAGAAGGCAAAACGATTGTCCTTGCTGAACTTTTCTGATCCGTTATAGGCACCATTATACTCGATGTTATAACGACCTGCATAGCTATAGGTAGCACGGAACGCCCAGTCCTCACGGTAAGTTGGCATCACGCTACCACGTGCATTCTCCTGACGTGAGAACAAGCCCATGGCTGATACATCATGCTGTCCAAACTTGCGAGCCCAGTTGAGCTGCAACTGATAGTAGAGGTTGCGAACAGTCTGGTTATTATCTACAGAACCACCTTCCGTTGACCAGTTCACACCTTGCTGCCAATCAAACTTATTATTTCCTTCAAGTTCTTTACCATAAGTAACCTGACCTGTTTCAGGATCAATATACTTAGTCTGGGCTTCATTATTCAAGTCATTGATACCTCGTCCTGTCTCAACAAAAACATTATCCCAAGAGATAGTACCACGGAAATTTAAGCCTTTGGTTATGAAATCCAATTTCTGCTCAAGGGTAAAGTCTGTATTGATACGAGTGGTTGTAGCCTGTGCTGTACCACCGATAGCAAGATTCTGTGCAGAGTTACTTACATTGGAAGCAGATGGATAGAATCCCCATGAGCCGTCAGAATATTGTGGCAAGAACACATCTGGGGCGATGTTATAAGCACCAGCCCACTGCTGACCAATCTGCCACTCACTATTGCTCATGTTACTCCAAGGAGCTTTTCTTACGCCATTGCTACCAGCCACATTTACCTTCAAAGTAGTGCTACTTGTGATGGCAAAGTCCAAGTTACTACGAACATTGATACGATTGTATCCATAGCCAGAGTTGTAGTTACGACCATTGTCATACTCACGGAAGAGGTCACCCTCATGCACGAAATCAGCAGAAGCGAAGTACTTAACGAATTTTGTACCACCACTCACGTTCACGTTCGCATTATAGGACATAGCAGACTTTTTGAAAAGTGCATCCTGCCAATCCACATTGGCATAACGTTCACGCTGCTCCTGCGTAGTCTGGTTTCGATAGTTGTCTATAAAAGACTGAGGACGAAGATATGAAACACCTTCAGGATAAATGCCCAGTTCACGTTCTACCACTTGGTTGCGAAGCATCAACGCATCATAAGAGTCGTACTTATTAGGCAACTTAGAAGGAGCTTTCAACGTAGCATTGAAACCAATGTCAATCTTAGCCTTGCCTTCCTGACCACGCTTGGTGGTAACCAAGATGACACCATTGGCTCCCTTCACACCATAGACTGCAGTAGCAGAAGCATCCTTCAGTACAGAGATGCTCTCCACAGAAGAGATGTCCACGCTGCTCAGAGGACGTTCAATACCATCAACGAGAACGAGAGGGTCGGAATTGTTCCATGAACTAGAACCACGGATGATAATCTGAGGTTCCTCCTCACCAGGCATACCATTGCCTTGGATTGTAACAACTCCTGGGAGGTTACCTGTCAAGGCTGAACCAACGTCGCTGACACCAGCTGCACGCTCCAAAACCTCACCAGTAGTCTGGGTGATGGAACCTACGACAGAAGCCTTCTTCTGCTGACCATAACCAACGACTACAACTTCGCCAATGGCATTGTCGTCTTCAAGAGTAAGTTTGAACTCTCTCTTCGTACCAATCTTTACTTCCTTGGTCTTCATACCTACGTATGTAAATACGAGGATAGAATTCTCAGAAGGAACACTGATGCTGAAATTACCATCTAAGTCGGTGACCGCACCGACGCTGGCATTACCTTTCACTTTTACAGTGGCACCTATCAGAGGCTCACCTGTACCGTCAACAAGATTACCCTTGACCTGGATATTCTGTGCCTGAGCATTCAGGCTGCAGAAAGCTCCCACCAAGCATAAGGCTGCTGTCCGTTTCATTGTTAACACTTGTTCAATCATGTTCTATTCATTTTTGATTTATGCTTTAAAAATTTAGGCGTGCACAAAAACTGTTTATTCACGGCGGCAAAGGTATGGATTTCTTTCGAAACATACTTTGCGTGGTGTAACAGAAAGTTTATCATTTTAGAAAAACCTTGCGAGAACGTATTTTTCCATTACTTAACAGTTGTTTTATTATATAAACACCTGCAGTTGGCTTTTCAACTTCTTTTCCTTCTATATTATAATATAAGGTGGAAACCACGTCTGCCTGGGTTTCTAATTGTTTAATTCCCGTTGTATTTTGTTTCAAATACCACTCTTTATACCAGTTCATACAGGCATAGCCGCAACACTCTTCGAACAATCCGTGTTTCTTGGCATTCTGGAAACCTGGAATCACCTTGCCCGTTTTAAGATATACATCAATATCGTAATATTCCTGTGGATGGGTAATCGTCATTCCGATATTGCCAAAGTGGTCGTGAACAGCCTTCCATGCCAATCCCCATTTCGAGGTAGATGCTGTTGCCCAGCTTCCCAGGTTAGGTTGTATCCACTGTCCCCACTCATTATAGTGACCTTCGCTCGCCTTGTCCGGATCTTCCGGACTCCAGTCTATCTCCGTTACCATGATAGGCTTCGTCTCTACCATCGGCACCTGACTTTTGAAGTTGCGGATGAAAGTATCGTGATCGTAATTCTTATCGGTCATATTTCCATACCACCCGGAATAAACATGTACTGCATAAGAGAAGTTGTCCTCGCTATCGGTGATAGGATACTTGACGTAATCCTGGTACTGACTCTGATAACCTGCGCCCGGAACCCAGATGATTCCCTTGAAGCCCTGCTCGCGAATCACATCCACCACCGGCTGGAAGTAGTCATGCAAAGCCCTTTCCGAATTCGTTCCGTCTGAAAGATGTACTCTCACAGGCTCGTTGGCAAGTTCGATGGAGATTACTCCTTCATTCTGCTTGATGTATTCATCGGCAGCAAATGTTTTCCAGATACCCTTCAGATAGCGGTTGTACTTGTCGCCGACACTGATATCACCAGGACAGACACCCGGTGGGCGTACGATGACGTAGAGTCCGTGGGCGATGGCATCCTTAATTAATGGGATATAGAGTTTCTGCAGATAGAGTCGGTAGCGCGCCATGTTGAATGCTGAGATGTCAGCCTCATTCTCTGCCTTCTTCGATGGATCGTTGGTCCAACATGGATCCATGTGCAATCGGAACACGGTACAGTAAGCACCCTGCCTCTTGTCGGTAATAGCCGAGAACTGCTTAGAGAAATATTCCAAGCAAGGTTTGATGTCGGCTTCAGAATAATCAGCCTTCCACTGTTGCCATCTCCACCCATTGAAGTAGCGGTTCGGTGTATCCATCACACCATGCAAGACAACAGTCTTACCATTGGCATCCACCAGGTTCTTACCCTGCACACGGAGTGCCGGCAGATTATCTGCAGCCAGCCCCGCCATTGACAGCATAACCATAGCGAGTGATATTAACAATTTCTTTCTGTTCATTGTTACAATTATTTTTAGATTTATAATTTATTGTCAGTCACCTTATTATATTATGAAGAATTGCCAGGTTCTAGTTTACAGAAAAGGATGCTGGTCTTTTAAAATAGAATGGCGCGTAATCACTACGCACCAATCCCGAAACCAATTAATCATGATTCTATATAAAAACCATAATATCAAAATCTCTTAGAAATTCTAAACCTATTCTACAAACTATTATGTATAAACCTAACTAACCTAAATATACTAAATATATACAACTTAAAAACCGATGCAAAGATACTTCTAATCTATCATATATACTTTATAATAAGTAACACTGCTGTCCCGTTTAGAAATCATCGGGCCTGAAAAGGCTAGGATATAGCCAAT